>Ga0302267_10000572_pt1 | contig 50034 bp, 36 predicted proteins | sample III_Bog_E1_3_FD_194555 | JGI IMG/M metagenome (GOLD analysis project Ga0302267, IMG submission 194555) | Peat permafrost microbial communities from Stordalen Mire near Abisko, Sweden - III_Bog_E1_3 | ecosystem: Environmental > Terrestrial > Soil > Wetlands > Peat | place: Sweden: Abisko...
CCGCTTCACCAACCGCAACCATTTTCAGGCAAGCGCGTGAAACTGTAAACCTTCACTGTCGGGATGCCGAGGGAGTCTCTCTGTCGGTTTGGATACCCGATTTACCCACAAATTCCCCAGACGAGGCATAAAGATGTACTGTGCGGGGCCTGAAGACTGGCTCCGCATTTTTGTGTCTGCCCGTCCTGCCCGCCCTTTTGCGCGGCTCCCGCATCAGCGGGAGCGCCTTTTCTCGCCCTCCCGACGGGCAAAAGCGTCAGCCCGTACCGATAATAAACAACCCTGCCGCAAGCAGCGTGGTTGTTCATTTGAAAAAAACTGGTACTGTTTGCAAAAAATCATCCCGGGGATTCGTCGGGGCGAGTGATCCAGACCGAAATGGAAACTTGAATGCCTCAGTCATGTGTTCGTCTTCACACGTAACGATGCGCCACTCGTCCTCATGTCTCACAAACGACAGCCCGCGTAACGCAATCATCACGCGGATCAGATTGTAGATCGGCGTAAAGATTTCGTGGTTTGCCTATGTTTTTACCAGGTGTAAACCGCGATAACCTGCGGTGCCCCTGTATGTCCGGAAATCACAGTTGTTTTCAGAACAATCTGTATGTTCTTCTTCCCGGAACGAACGGAGTCAGGAATAAGCTGCGAATATTTCGGGTCGCTGAGCAGGTCTCCCGCGGCTTCAGTGCCGTGCATTCCCAGCCCGGCAGCCGCCAGTATCCAATTGCCCGTATCGTGATCCAAAACCCGCGTGACTAACGCAAAGTCGGTGGACGAGTCGGCGTAGATCAGCTTTCCACTTCCTTTCCATTCGTGCATCCCAAGATTTTGCCGATCTTCGATCCATTCTTCCTTGGTGACCGGGTCAATTTGTATGTGGTAACGCAGTTTGGAAAGCAAAGTTAAATTCCAGAAGTTGTCGAAGGCGCCAATCAGCACGACAGGCTCGTGACGAAAATCATCCAAGGTTAGTGCGGAACTACGCGAAACCTTGAACGCTTTTCCATGCGAGCGGACCCATGCCGACAACCGCGCGGAAACCTCTGCATCGACAAAAGGGGTTGACGGACTTGCAGTTTCATCCACATGCAGGTTCGGCGGCGGATGCCCTGCGATCATGGATGCAATTATTTGCGCCCAATCCTGATCTTTGTATTCGATCGGCAAAAGATCGGCGACACAAATCGTAACCGGTTCCGAACTTCTCAAAAGAGGAGACCATAGCAAGTATTGGCTGGAACGAAATGGGGCGGTCCAGTCCGCCCAGTTCAGCGCTAGGGCGCCGGCAACTCCCACTGCACATATAAGGATCAGTGCCGCCGCATTGATTCGCCCGCGGGACTTGCGCTTCGGGAGGCGAACCGACACAGTTTCAGATTCAGCGAGTCCCGGAGCAGGCACCTCCGCCGTTGCGTCCGGCAAGGGCACAGATTCCGTCGGCGACACAGACTCAGTCCCCGGCGAAACCACCCGCAATCCGAAATCGAACTGGGGTATATAGTTACCAGGCTCTAGGCTGATGTAAACCTCGTGGTGCCGGTTGGTGGATTGATAGTACTGCGCGAGCCGCTTACGGATCTCATTTGCTGCTATTCGAACAATCGGATCGGTGTTGGTGTCGTAGCCGGCTGCGCGCCCGAATACTTCGATCGCCAGCGTGCGTTCCTTGATGCCGTCCGCGTCGCCTTCCAGCGCATGCTCGATAAGCTTACGAAACAGGGCTACGCATCGCCGGCTCTTGTTAAAGGAGGGATCGGCCAGGATACGATCAGCTTCCATCGAGACAACGGCACACTGCTCCGGACTCCACGGGCTTTCATGCATTCGTTCTCGAAATCTGGATTCGGGCTGGCGCATGATTGCACAGTTTCTTCGTTCTGCGCTTTAGCGGCGCACTTGCGTGAAATCGAACTCGATCCTGACGGACGGCGCTCGGGCGGTTCACAACTTCCCATCTCAGGCTGACTGCAATGATGTCATTAGGGCTTAACCGATGTCAACTGAGACTCTCAGGCCGTACGTTACATTCTTTTTTTGAAGTTAAGTCGCTGAACCTGCGAAGCTTAGCAACGACGATACGGGAAGTCACTACATGGAGGTCCAATCCGTACCACAGTCTTAGTGTGCATCTGGATTTTTGCTGCAGAAGGGCTAGGAAGCATGCCATCAAGTCTGCCAGAGAGCTGCCGAGCGATCCCGCGTCCGCGAGAACTTTGCTCCCAACCCTCCGCTCTAGCAAAAAAAAGGACTTCCGTATCGATGCTAAGACGATGATCACCGGCCGGAACAGGGAGGCAACACAAATTATTAGCGGCTATCCTTAGCAAACTTCTCCCTCAGCCTCAGCGCTGCTGCGTCCGTCCTGCAACACCGCAATTTCCTCAGGTTCAGTCCTGTTCCCAGTTGTGAGGCGTGCAGCCTTTATCTGTGGGAAGGTTGAGCAAAGTAGTACTGTACACACACGCGAAACCGGTTTTAATCCTCATAAATTATTAAAAGTAAAAGGATTAGAGTGAGGGTACTGTACAAAACCTAAACAGCGGGATTCTGGCGCGCCTAGTGTAGGTGACGCTCGAAGTTGAGCGGTTTGAGAATTACCAGAATGAGAGGCAGGTCTGTATGAAGGCACAATGGGAACAATCTTTTCTTTGCCAGTGGATGCAAGCGAACCGGGTCAAGACCGCAGCGGGGCTTTTCGGAGTCCTGTTCTTTGGAATTCTGACCGTTAGCGTCGCCTCCGCGCAATTGACAACCGCAGATGTGTTGGGGACGGTCACCGACTCCACAGGAGCGGTTGTACCCGGGGCCAAGGTTACTATCAAGAATCTGGGCACCGGCGTCACCGCAACCACGAAGTCCAATGGAACAGGCGACTACATCTTCAATCTGCTACCTCCGGGACACTATTCGGTGGTAATTGACGCGCAGAGCTTCAAAAAGGTGGAATTCGCGGATATTGCGCTCGCAGCAGGCGATCGAGTGCGCGAGAATGGCGTGTTGCAAGCAGGCAGCACTGAGGAAACGGTGACGGTAACGTCCGCGCCTCCACTGTTGCAGACTGACAGCTCTTCGGTAACCAGTGTAGTGACGGAGCAGTCGGTGCAGGATTTGCCCCTGAACGGGCGCAACTTCGTCAATTTGGTCCAAATTCAGCCGGGTGTCACTGCGGGACAGCCAGACGCGATAGGCTCTGGCAACCGTCCCGACGACCGGCGTGAATCTTCTGTTGTATCGGCCAACGGTCAATCCGATATGTACAACAACGAAATGATCGAAGGAATGGATAATAACGAACGCGAAGAGGGATTTATCGGCGTTCGCCCGTCAATCGATGCCATCGCGGAAGTGAAGGTGGATACCAATGCCTTCAATGCTGAAATCGGACGTAGCGCTGGCGCGGTAGTCAATATCATCACCAAATCGGGTACCAACGCTTTGCATGGCACCGCGTATGAGTTCTTCCGCAACGACATCTTTGATGCGCGGGACTACTTTACGACCGTGGCCAGCGGAGTAGCCAAGCCCGAGTACCGGCAGAATCAGTTCGGCGGCAGCGTGGGTGGTCCTGTCGTTAAGAACAAGACCTTCTTTTTCGCAGACGCAGAGGACAACCGCAACGTTCAGGGGCAGTCAACGGGACTGTTGACCGTGCCTACCCTGCAGGAAAGGGGCGATCTGAACGGAACCGGTATCTACGACTTTAGCGACAACGGCGGTTCTGTACTACCAGCAGCAGCCGCCCAATCAGTCGGGCTTGCCTATCTTAAGATGTATCCAAAGCCGAACACTGGAGGATCAGGGGCAATTGTCAACAACTACATTGCCGCGCCGAAAAAACCGCAGTACGCCTTTTCAATGGACGGCCGCATCGATCAGAACTTCAAGAACAGCGACGTGCTCTTTGGTCGGTATTCCTACAACAACACCAGTACTTACGCACCAGGGGCATTTCCCGCTGTATCTGAAGCTGGGATGACGATTCAGCCGGGTGGTAATTTTTACTCTTTTCCTGGTTCCTCGATGGTAAGAGCGCATAATGCTCAGTTCAATTATGATCACATGCTCACGCCAAACCTGGTGTTGGAACTCAAGACCGGCTATACGCGGATCGATATCGATACAAGCAATCTCAATGAAGGCAAAAATGTCTCGTCGGCAATCGGACTGGTGGGCGTCAATAATCCCGCTCTTCCGCAAACCTCGGGACTGATGCCGCTCATGTTTATCACTGGCGGTTATGCTACTATCGGCGACTCATTCTATCTGCCCATTCTCGACAAAAATAACACTTTCCAATACATGGGATCGTTGACCTGGACACATGGTGCCCACAACATCAAGGCCGGGGCTCAAATCACGCGCCGCCAACTGAACTATTTTCAAAGCCCATACCCGCTGGGGCTTACCGGATTCCAGGGTTTTGCGACCGGCAACGCGATGGAAGATCTGCTGGTAGGCATGCCGCTCGGCGTCGAACGCGGCAACACGCTCATAGAGCCCGGGTATCGCGCTTGGGAATCCGCAGGTTACCTGCAGGATGACTGGCGTGTGTCTCACACGCTGACGTTAAACCTCGGTGTGCGCTATGACGTTTACGAGCCCTTCAGCGAAGCCCATAACCGGTACGCGAACTTTGAGTACAATACCGCCACGAACAACGGTGCCATAATACTAGGCAGCCAGGACCCGCATATAGGGGTTAACACCAATTATAAGGATTTTGCGCCCCGGGTTGGCTTTTCGCAGTCATTAGGCAAGAGCACTGTGGTGCGTGGCGGCTTCGGCATCAGCTTCTATCCGCTGGCGGTTCAGAACCAAATTCAGGCCGCTAATCCGCCCTATGACTATTCCGCCAGCTGCAGCCTCCCGAGTTGCTACTTCTTTCTGTCCTGGCCGACGATTCCTACACCAACAGCCTCTTCGACGACCAATCTGTCCGGGAACCTGACCTATCTTCCCAAAAATTTCAACACTGCTTATCTGCAACAGTTCAACCTGACGGTGCAGCGGCAAATCGGCGCCAATGTCATCACGTTAGGAGGCGTTGGGGAGTTGGGACGACACCAACTCTTCCAGCCCTACATCAACATTCCAAACCCCAATGGTCCTTATCCGAATGACGCCACGCAGGGGCCATCGGCAGCGCCAGCACTGCTTACCACTGCTACGCTTCCCAATGTTCAACAAATCACGGCGGATCTACCGTCGGCGACCAGCAATTACTATGCGCTGCAGGCAATTTTCGCTCGGCGATTTACTGAGGGACTGTCGCTCAACGTCAACTATACCTTGGCGCATGGCCTTAGCGATGCGATTAGCGGCAGCGCCGGCGGTACCGCCACAGGACAGATTGCAACCGACCCTCATTACGACTACGGTAACTCCGCGGTCGATATCCGCAGTCGTTTCTCGGCCAACTGGAATTACAAACTTCCTTTCGGTGAGAAAGCCACGGGCACGAAGGCCCTGCTGCTCAAGGGGTGGGAGTCGAACTTCATTATCTTCTGGCAAAGCGGCAATCCCTTTGGAGTGGTCGATAGCTTTACTAACCAGAACGGCCTTACGCAAATCAACCTGCCCACCATAAGCGCTTCGAATGGTGGTACAGACCGCCCGAATGTGGTACCGGGAAAGTCTTACAGGACATCCGGAGGGAGCAACAGCAACTGGCTGAACTTCGCCGCCTTTACACCCCAGCCCGCCGGCACAGCGGGCAACGAACGCAACGATGCTCTCTACGGGCCTCACACGCGGCGAGCGGATATGTCTGTATTCAAAAACTTCAATGTGACAGAGAAGATCTCGTCCCAGTTCCGCGCCGAGGTTTACAACATTTCCAACACGCCAAACTTCCCAGGTCCAGGCAACACCATATCTGCCTGGGCACCAGGGCCGGAGCATACCGCGACAACACCCATTTCCAAAGTTGGCTTGTTGCCGGGAGACGTTCCGACATCTGCCGGCGGCTTCGGTGTCATCAACTCGACCACGGCTAACGTGAATCCAAGGCAGTTCCAATTTGCGATGAAACTGCTTTTTTGAGTTGGAGCTATTTTGTGGTGTGAATTCACGCAGCACTTTTGGGGGAGACTATGAACTTCCGTCTCCCCATTTTTTCAACCCATTCATCCAACAAAAGATGGAATAGCAGCCGGAGCCAGATACAGGTCGGACCGGCCGGGAGCCAAGAGTGTTCAATCGTAGAGAATTTCTTACCGGAGTAGGTGCAGCAGCTGTCGGTACGATGACCCGACGTCTTCATGCCAATGAACTAGTGGGAAATCTGGCCGATTCGACTGTGCTCGCAATCGATCTTCAACACAGGGTGGGTTCGCTTCCTCACTATTGGGAGACGTGTGCCGGGTCAGACAGGACCATCGTAGGCCTCAGAGATCAGTGGCGTCAGGATCTGCTCCGTGTACGGCGGGAAGCCGGAATCCGGTCTGTACGCTGCCACGGTCTTTTTGATGATGAAATGGGCATCGCCGCACACGGGGCAGGAAACTTCAATTTCCTATATGTCGACCAAATATACGATTTCATGCTTGATCACGGTGTGCGCCCCTTCGTCGAACTGAGCTTCATGCCGGAAGCGCTTGCAAGTAGTGCCAATCGGATATTCGCCTACAAGGGAAACGTCTCTCCTCCTCAAAACTGGAAGGATTGGCATGATATGGTCTACGCCTTCACCGACCATTGCGTAAAACGGTATGGAATTGCAGAAGTGGAGGGCTGGAAATTCGAGGTATGGAATGAACCCAACATCTCATTCTGGGCCGGGTCGCAGGATGAGTATTTTGAGCTGTATAAGCAGTCCGCATTGGCTGTGAAAAGAGTGGGCAATCGAATTCCTGTAGGTGGTCCATCGACGGCTCAATTGGATTGGATTCCAGACCTTATCAAATATTGCGTCCAACAAGGCGTCCCGATCGATTTTGTAAGTACGCACGTGTATCCCGATGATCCCCAGAAGCACCTCTTTGGCCAAGATCACCTCTACCCATTTGAACAGGTGATTCCACGCGGGCTAGAACAAGTTAAGCATCAAGTCGAATCGTCCAAGATGCCAAACCTACCTGTCTGGTTGACAGAGTGGAGTTCGCAAAATCCTGCATTCATCGGCGACACGATCAAGAGCTGTATCGGACTCGCCGAGGCCATGTCGTACTGGACTTTCAGCAACGTCTTTGAAGAAGGCGGCGTGCCGAGCGGCATTTTTAACCAGACCTTCGGCATGACTGACCAATGGGGAATCGCCCGGCCGTCACTGCATGCATTCGCTATGCTCCATAAATTGGGTGACACTCTTGTGCAATCCGATTCTGGGCCGATCTTGGCGACACGTCGTACCGATGGCAGTGCGGCCATTCTGATTTGGAATCTAATTCCAGCCACCGAAGGAAGCGTAGCAAACGGCAACCCCTTGGCTGCGACTGGAGGCTCCAGCGAGTCGAAGGGACAATCCAAGCTCTTGCGTTTAAAGCTGAATGGAGTAGAAGGTCGCTTCATCACTATCAGTCATGTGAACGGGCAGGTTGGCTCCGCGATTCCGAAGTGGCAGGAGATGGGAAGCCCGAGGTATCCAACTACCGACCAAATTGCTCAGCTCAAGTCCGCTGCAGAACTCCCTAAGCCGGAAGTCCGTCCCTTGACGGGTGGCCGATCGACCGCAGAGATTTCGGTTGAACTGCCACCCAATGGCCTGGCATTGCTGGAAATCAACAGACAGTAACTGATCGAATCGGAGATCTTATGAGGATGAATACACTCTCCGCCCTGACACTCATGGCGGGAATGGCTGGATCACATGCAGTGGCGCAAAACACGAACCTGAACGGTACGTGGAATCTGAATGTATCGAAGAGCTTTATGGGCAGTGAGCACCCACAGCGGGATTACCAGTTGACGAAGAAGATCGAACAGAAGAATGGGCTATTGTCGATCACCGACTCTTCAGTTCATGCCATGATCGCTGGAATGCAACTGCCGGATTCGGTGACAACCACAGAATTGGTCCCCGATGGAAAGGAACATGACATCAAGCTGCCGTCAGTGTTTCCTGGAATCCCTCAGATGACAGGAAAGACAAGCGCGGTCTGGGAAGGCTGCACCTTGGAGGTTCATCAGGTGATCGCAGCTTTCGGCAGTTCCACAAAACAGCGTCTGTTTCTGTCTGAGGATGGAAGACAGCTCATCGTGCTGATAGAAGGGCATTCCACCTTCCTGGATACCGAGCAACGGCTGGTCTTTGAGAGAAAGGAATAAGTCGTGACTCTTCAGGCAACAGACAGAATGCCACATGAAATGCAAAAGGTACTTCCAATCAGGACTACTTTCATGACCACAATTCGTATTCCAGATTCAAAACACGTGCTGATTCTGGCCATCAGTGTTGCGTTAGCGCTATTTCTAAATCCCTCGTTTACCTTGGGACAGACATCCGTGCGGCAGAGGGATAAAGCCGTAGAGGTTAGGGCAGAGAATCTTCTGAAGCAAATGACTGCTGACGAGAAGATCGGACAACTCAGCCAAACATTTGCATTTGCACCCGGTGCCACCCTGGAGAAGCGCATCCGTGACGGTCAAATAGGCTCTGTGCTCTTCCTTACGGATCCCGCGCAGATCAATAAGTTGCAACGCGCTGCCGTCGAGGGTTCGAGGCTTCACATTCCACTCCTGTTTGGGCTGGATGTGATCCACGGTTTCCGAACAGTATTCCCGGTGCCTATCGCCATGGCGGCGTCATGGGATCCTTCCACTGTGGAGAAGGCTCAGGCGGTCGCAGCGGAAGAGGCTCGTGCTGTCGGAATCCATTGGACATTTGCTCCAATGGTCGACATCGCGCGGGATCCCCGCTGGGGGAGAATCGTCGAGGGTGCCGGCGAAGATCCCTATCTGGGATCAGCCATGGCTGCTGCGCAGGTGAGGGGTTTTCAAGGAGAGTATCTTGGAGCTCCAAATCATATCATCGCCTGCGCGAAACACTTTGCGGGATATGGAGCTGCCGAGGGTGGTCGCGATTATGAGGCTGCCAGTGTTTCCGATGAGCAACTGCAAAACGTCTATTTTCCGCCGTTTCGCAGTGCTTTGGATGCGAATGTAGGAACATTCATGAGTGCCTACATGGATCTGAACGGGGTTCCAGCTACAGGCAACAGATGGCTATTACACGATGTGTTGCGGGACCAGTGGCACTTCAAAGGGTTTGTTGTCAGCGATGCTGACGCCGTAAAAGATCTGAAGACCCATGGTTTTGCAATGGATGCGGCCGACGCAGCGGTCCGTGCCTTCCATGCTGGCGTGAACATGGAAATGGCTGTCGGAAGCAGCGACTATGAGGCGAATCTTCCCTTGGCCCTTAAAGAAGGACGGATTACGGCAAAGCAACTCGATGACGCAGTTCGCCCGATTCTGGAAACCAAGATTCGGCTCGGCCTTTTTGAACATCCTTACGTAGACGAAACGACTGCAAAACAAATCATCGGCAATCCAGACCATCGGATTGAGGCACGGAAGGCGGCAGAACTGTCTGCCGTGTTGCTTCGAAACGAAGGCGGAGTGCTGCCAATGAAATCCACAACCTACAAAAAGATTGCGGTCATTGGACCTCTTGCAGACTCCAAGTGGGACATGCAAGGTTCTTGGACCTTCGCCAATGATGTGAAGGAAAACGTAACGGTACTGAGTGGAATTCGCGATCAAGCAGGGCCGGATACTGAGGTTGAATATGCTCAGGGTGTTCAGATCAGCCGTAAATATCCTTCCCCATTCGCAGCATTGATGCAGGGGAAGCAGCCTGCTCCGTGGAGTGAGGAACAGGCGAAGACGGAATTCGCCACAGCAGTTCAGATAGCGAAAGAATCTGACGTGGTCTTGATGGTGCTCGGAGAAAGTCAGGATATGTCGGGTGAGGGAGCGTCGCGTTCGTCTCTTGATTTACCCGGCCAACAACAGCAACTGCTCGAGGCGGTCGTGGCAACCGGAAAGGCGACTGTTCTCATCCTGTTGAATGGCCGACCTCTGAACATTACCTGGGCAGCGAAACATGTGCCCGCGATTCTGGAAGCGTGGTATCCCGGTACGCAGGCCGGGAATGCAATAGCGAATATCGTGTTTGGCAAATCCATTCCCGGAGGCAAGCTTCCATTTACCTGGCCTCGTAATGTAGGGCAGGTTCCTCTCTTCTATTCGCATACGCTTAGCCACTCACCGAAAGGGCAAGATCGGCGTTACTGGAATGAGGAAAGCACACCACTGTTTCCTTTTGGCTTCGGCTTGAGCTACGCGACCTTTCAGTTTTCAAACCTGCAGGTCAGTAAGCCGCAAATCCACAAAGGCGTCAATACCGAGATCACCGTCGATGTCGAGAATACAAGTGATGTCCCCGGGGATGAAGTCGTGCAGCTTTACATTCATCAGCAGTACGGAAGCAGTTCGAGACCTGTCCGCGAGCTGAAGGGGTTCCATCGTATATCGCTGCGCGCTCATGAAAAAGAGACCGTAAAATTGTTGCTGACCAAGGAGGAACTGACGTATTGGAGCAGTGCGACGAAGTCCTGGATACAGGATGCTTCTATGTTTGACATGTGGGCTGGGGGAGATTCTACGGCTACCTTGCATACCACGTTTGCTGTGGTTCAGTAGAACTCCAGAGAATGCTCTCACCCTTGATTCTGTAGTTGAAGGAAACAGGCAGGCAAATCAGTATTGGCATGGAACTCAGTGTCATACACGCTGCGTTCCATGCGCTTGACAGCACAATCTCGCAACAGAAAGGACGTTCTATGAAATTACTTCTTCTTTTGATCGCCGGAGCGGCACTCGTAGCCCCCGCATTATCCGCCGCCGCTGCCGACAATGCCTCAGTCGCTGGCAAATGGCATGTCCATGACAGCATCGCGGGCAATGATACGATTCGGATTGCACTTTCGTGCAGAAAGATGCTGACCTGACTGGAACGTGTACGACAGAAAAGGGGACTGTGACTATCACCGGTAAGGTCGATGGAAAGAAAGTCACATGGTCCTACAAAAGTGATTTCAACGGATCTCCGTTGACGGTAAATCACGAGGGTGCTCTGAGCGTGAATGACAACATCACAGGCACCGCGAGCGTTCCAGAGTACTCCGTTGAAGGGGAATTCACGGCAACACGAGCGAAGTAAATGTTGCGGGTTAATCGAGCGACTCACATCGATTTATCTGGTGTGTGAACCTGCCTCGCCGCAGACGATTCGAGTGAAACAAGAGAACACCTGCTCTACCGCGGCGGACAGATCTTGGTCATCGTCTCGGTACCAAGACATGATTGCAACATTCATGGCGGATACGGTCATCGTCGCCATCAGTCGCGTTTCGAGGTCATCCTTCGACAAATCCTTGATTCGCTCGGCGAACGCTATTGCGACACTTGCTTCTACTTCGATCATGCGCGACCCGTGAGCCTGCATCGCTGAGGGACTCCGCAATGCGATGTCGATTATTTGCCGCGTGCGTGGATGCGTGACCTTTTGCCGAGCAATGGAAAGAACAGTCTCGCGCATGATCTGGAAGGGGGTGAAAGAGGGAGGGCATGCCTTGATGGATTCGGTCAGGGCTATCCCATAGTTCATCACGTTCTGCGCCAGCAGGTCATCCTTGCTGGCGAAATACCGGAAAAACGTAGCGCGGGATACACCTGCGGCTCGGGCAACATCTTCAACCGTGGTGTCGTCGAAACCTTTTTCCGAAAATGTCTCGATGGCTGCGTCAAAGATTGCATCCCTCACAATTTGCTGCTTGCGGCTGCGAAGAGTGGCTTTGGTCATGTTGAACCTCTTGGCGTATTTCGCTTCTCACATTGAAAAGCGACTTCCAGCTTTTGATTCTACATGCTTATTGTGAGATCGCATATTGACATTGAGACTCAGTCTCATGTAATCTTCTGAAAATGACAACTTGATGCCAATCTACCCAAAACGAGGACTAGCAAATGAGAACGCTCCTTCTTTCCGCACTCCTGGCGTCTGCGGCCGTTACTTCGATGGCGGCAGACAACGTCTCCCTTACGGGCAAATGGAAGATACACCAAACGGTTATGGGCAATGCCAGCGACTCTGATTGCACCTTTACGCAGAAGGAAAATGACCTGACCGGCTCATGTACTTCGGACCAGGGCGCGGGGAAGTTTACTGGTAAGGTCGCCGGGAACAAGGTTTCTTGGACGTATGAGTCTGAGTACAACGGCGCGCCGCTCACTGTGAAATATGCCGGAACGTTGGATTCGACAGGCAATATCGCGGGAAGCGTAAATGTCGAGCAGTTCGGTGTCGAGGGTGACTTCACAGCCACCCCAGTGAAATAGGGAAGTTGTCCTTGAATGACCAGTCGTCTTTTCTGCATTTAGTCAAAGCAGGAGTTGCATATGTTCAGTTTTAGAATGGGTTTTGCGAAGACGTTACGACCTTTGATGGCGGCAATACTTTTGGTTGCGGCAACGCAACTCTCAGCCAAGACCGCTTCGAATCCTCGCATGATTTTCCCTGCAGACGCAGGCTGGAAGTTCACTCTCGGAGATCCTGCTGATGCAGACTCGCCCAAGTTCGACGATAATTCATGGCGGACGTTGACGGTTCCGCACGACTGGAGTATCGAAGAACCGCCCAACGAGAAAAATCCCACAGGGGGCGGAGGAGGATACTTTCCTGCCGGTATTGGCTGGTACAGAAAGGCGTTCACGGTCCCGCCGAGTTGGAAGGGAAAGCGTATATGTCTGGAGTTTGATGGTGTTTCGGGAGAGACGACTGTCTATCTAAATGGACAAAGGCTCGGCATTCATCCCTACTCCTATACGAGCTTTCGCTTCGATATTACATCGCAAATAAATCTATCTGCGAAAAACATTTTGTCCGTTCGAGTCGATAACTCATTGCAGCCAAACAGTCGTTGGTACAGTGGCTCAGGCATTTATCGACATGTTCGCGTCGTCGTCACCGAGCCGGTTCACGTCGCTCCGTGGGGAGTGTTTGTCAGCACACCCACTGTTTCCACTTCGTCAGCGAAAGTGGTGATCAAGACGAAGGTGCAGAACGACACTTCGGAGGCAAGCGCTGTTACCGTCACAACGATTCTTCTCGGCCCCAATGGCGTAAAATCCAGCGAACCTGACAAAAAAATCGAGCTTCAGCCGGGCCGTTCAGCCGAGGTGGATCAAGAGGTCACCATTGCTCAGCCGGCACTTTGGTCGCCGGAGAGCCCGCGTATGTATCGCGGGATCACGAGGATCGCCAAGAACGGAAAACTACTCGATGAAGTCGAAACTCCGTTCGGCGTCCGGTCTCTCGCATGGTCTGTCGAACAGGGGGTGCTGTTGAACGGAAAGTCCATCAAACTGGCCGGTGGAGGCGTTCACCATGACAATGGTCCTCTGGGGGCAGCCGCATTTGACCGGGCCGAAGAGAGAAAAGTGGAACTGCTGAAAGCGGCAGGGTTCAACGCTGTGCGCACCGCACACAACCCACCGTCCTCGGCTTTTCTCGATGCCTGCGACCGCTTGGGCTTGCTCGTTCTTGATGAGCCATTCGACGTTTGGACCATCAGCAAACGCAAATACGATTACGCTCGCTTCTTTCACGATTGGTGGCAGCAAGACGTTGATGCGATGGTTAACCGGGACCGTAATCACCCTTCCGTTATTATCTGGGGGATTGGCAATGAAATTCCGGAAGTGTATGCGCCAGAGGGTGCTTCCATCGCCAAAGAACTAGCCGCTCGTGTTCGTTTGCTGGACCCGACCCGACCGCTTACCCAGGCATATCCTGGTGCTACTTATGGCCCAAATCCAGATGCAGCGATTGCTCAGGTTGATATTGCGGGCTATAACTACAACCTGGCTCAAAACCTGAGTGAGGACCATCGGCGAGTGCCCAGCCGCATCATGATGACGACCGAATCCTTTCCGGCGGATGCCTTCGAGCAATGGGCTTTGGTCCACGATCATCCGTATATTGTCGGCGAATTTGTATGGACGGCCATGGACTATCTCGGAGAGTCCGGCATAGGCGCCTGGAGCTACAGTCCCGCAAAGCAGGCTTCTCAAATTTCTCAGATGACAGCGTATCTGAGAAAATACATGGCCAACTTCGGCGCCGACGGCAAAAACCCAATCGCCTCATTTCAGAACGGGCAGCCACCAAGCCCGCTCTCTCCTGGATTCCCCTGGCACGCGGCGTATTGCGGTGACCTGGATCTCACAGGATTTCGCAAGCCATCGTCTTTTTACCGCGACATTCTCTGGAATGGCGGAGATCGTGTCTTTGCTACAGTTCGATTGCCTGAACCCGAAGGCAAGAAGATCCTCGCCGCTGGTTGGGCCGTGTATCCCACCTTGCCAAGCTGGACTTGGCCGGGAGAGGACGGAAAGCCGATGACGGTCGAAGTCTATTCGGGCGCTCAGCGGGTTCGCCTTTATCTCAACGACAAACTCATCGCTGAAAAGCCAACGGGCCGCGACCAGCAATTCAAGGCTGAGTTCGAAATTCCGTATGCGCCGGGCACTTTGAAAGTCGAAGGCATGCGGGATGATCGGGTCGTGGCGGAGAGCATACTGCAGACCGTCGGAGCTCCAGTCAAGTTAAAGCTCAGCGCCGATAGAACGGTTCTCAACGCAGGTGGGCAGGACCTGGCATTCATCACAGTGGAAGCTGTGGATGAGAAGGGCCGGCTCCAGATGAACGCTAATCAGAAGGTGCACTTTCTGGTGAGCGGCGCTGGAACGATTGCCGCGGTTGGGAACGGGAATGGTCAAACTCAGGATTCCTATTCAGGGGATACCTTTAACCTTTTCAACGGACGAGCACTGGTTGTTCTGCGTACAGCCCGCAAGGCAGGCGAGATCAAACTGACGGCAAACGGAGATGGGCTGAGCTCGTCATCGATTGTCATTGACTCTAAGTTGGAGATTGGTTTGCCACTGGAGCTTCGATAGAAGGCAATGGCGAATCGGGTTCAAGATTGGGTCCGTGATCAGCCGGAGGTTTTGAGCTTGACCGTGAAAGTGCACAGGATGAGAACGAACGCGATGGCGGGAAGTCGCAACTCTGGAGTTGGGATGCAATATTCAAGGCGAATCGTGTTGGCAGCCAGATTCGTGGCGGGGTTGCTGGTGTTTCCAGCAATAATATCGGCGCAATCCCGCCCACAATTTCCGCCACCATCGGCGGAGATGGCTCGGCCGAGCATCAACCAGTCACCGCTGCCGGGCGGCGCGCAATCGAACGTGAACACGCTGTCGACGTCGGTGCAGGTAGCCGGTCCGTACGCTACCAGTGCTACGGCGCCGGATGCGCAGGGGGGCCTGCTCCGGTTGACCATCGAAGACGCAATTCAGCGTGGGCTTCGCTATAATCTGGGCGCGATTTACGCTCATGTGCAACTCAAGTCGGCGCAAAGTTCGCTCGTGGCCATGAGGAGCGCGCTGCTGCCCACGGTCACGGGCGGGCTTTCAGAAAATGTGGACAAGGTGAATTTGGCAGCCGAAGGATTCGATGCTTCGAGCCTGCCATCGATCGGTTCTTACTTCCCGAGCGTGATCGGACCATTCCATTTCTATTCAGCGCAAGGGCAGGTTTCTTACAGTCCATTCGACATGGTAGCGGTACGAAACTTGTTGTCGGCGCGGCAACAGAGCAAGTCTGCTCAACTGAGTGAACATGACGCACGCGAGCAGATCGTGTTGGCAGTATCGGCAACCTATCTGCAAGCTCTTGTACAGCAGGCGCGGGTAGAGTCGGTCGAGTCGCAGGTGAAGTACGCGCAGGCGATTTATGATCAGGCGGCCCAGCAGAAGGAAGCCGGCGCGCGGTCCAGCATTGAGGTGAATCGCAGCCGCGTGCAATTGCAGACGCGTCAGCAACAGTTGTTTGCGCAGCAAGGGGAACTGAAGAAGCAGAAGATGCGTCTGGCCCGGTTGATTGGTTTATCTGCCGATCGCGATCTTCAGATGGTGGAAGTGCTGCGGACAAGCGACGGTACATTACCAGAGCTGGAAGCCCTTTATGAGCGTGCGCAGGAGCGGCCTGACGTGCAGGCGGCGAAAGCAGACCTGAAGGCGGCTGAGGAGTCGCGTGGCGCCGCGAAGGCTGAGTGGCTGCCGAGCGTGCATATCAGCGGCAACTTCGGCATGCAGGGCGCCACGTTGAATTCTGGCCGCCTCGTCTACCAGGGCACCGGAACGGTGAATATCCCGCTGTTCAACGGCGGGCAGACGCACAGCGATGTACAGCAGGCCGATGCAGTGGTAGAGCAGCGGCGCGCCTCGCTTTCAGCCAAGCTTGAGGATGTGCGCTTTGAGGTGCGTTCGGTGTGGGTGGATGAGGAGACTGCGGGCAAGCAACTTGTGGTTGCCACCGATAACCGGCTGCTTGCGCAGCAGACATTGCAGCAATCGATTGACCGCTTCAAAGTGGGCGCGGCCGATTCAGTTGAAGTAGCGCAATCTGAAGACCTGGTGGCGTCGGCCGAGCAGGATTACATCGGCAGCGTCTTTGCGCTGCGTCTGGCAGAGATGGGCCTAGCCAAAGCGGTAGGAGCGGCAGAGCAGGACATTCCGAAGATTGTGAAGGGAGTGCACCCATGAAGACGGAAGAGTTGGAGGGGATAGTGGCGAGCAACGGTGTGCAGGGCGTGGGTGCCGACGAAGAATCTGTAATCGCTTCTTCAGGAACCAAGACGAAGCGGTCCAAGATGGTGGCTGGTGCGGTGGTGCTGGTATTGGTTGTCGCCTCGGGTCTCTGGTATTGGTACACACAAGGCTACGAGACGACCGACGATGCGCAGATCGATGGGCACATCAACTCCGTGAGTTCGCGGATTGCTGGAACCATTGAGAAGGTTTACGTAGAAGACAACCAGTTGGTGCAGGCTGGGCAGCCGCTAGTGGATCTGGACACGCGAGAGCTGAAGATATCTGTCGAGCAGAGCGGTGCACAGTACGCGGAAGCGGTGGCACATTTAAACGCAGAAACTCCGAATGTGGCGATTACACAGAACTCGAATGAAGCCGGCATTGCGATGGCCAAGACGCAGTTGATGGATGCTCAAGCGGGTCTGGATGCGGCAGAACATGATCGCGAGGGTGCGGCGTCTCGTCTGACCGAATCCCAGGCAACCGCCAAGCGCGATCAGTTGCAGGCAGACCGCTACAGGCAGTTGTTTGAAAAGGAAGAGACATCTAAGCAGGAGTACGAGAACTACACGGCCACAGCGCAGGCCTCCAATGCGAGGCTTGCAGCCTCACAGTCCGCACTCGCTTCCGCAGACAAGGTCGTGTTGCAGCGCAAAGCGCAGCTTGAATCGCAGACGGTGCATCTGGCCGAGGTGACCAAGAACGCACCCCACTCTCTCGCTATGCGTGAGGCATCGGCACAGTCGCAGAAGGCGGGCGTCGACCTAGCGCATGCCGATCTTGATCACTCGCAACTCAACCTGAGCTATGCGCATATTGTGGCACCGGTGACCGGTGTTGTAACCGAGCGTAGCGCCGAACAAGGCAATCGTGTGCAGTCGGGCGAGCAGCTTCTAATGGTTGTTGACACCAGCCATCTGTGGGTAACGGCGAACTTCAAGGAGACACAGTTGCGCTCGATGCATCCAGGCCGTAAGGTCGAAGTGAAGGTCGATGCGCTGGGCTGTACCTATCAAGGTGTCGTGGAAAGCATGCCTGCTATTACCGGCGCACGGTCCAGCGTGCTACCTCCAGAGAATGCAACCGGGAACTACGTGAAGGTGGTGCAACGTCTTCCTGTTCGGATCGCGCTCACGCCGGGTCAGACGGATTTGGACCTACTGCGGCCGGGCATGTCGGTGGAAGCGAAGGTTGCACTGCGATGAGCTCAGTGACCATGAGTGCGCAGAATGCGGCCAGATTGGCGCGGCCCATCGTCAACCCGTGGGTGATCGCCATGACCGTGACTCTGGCCACATTCATGGAAGTGCTCGACTCGTCGATCGCCAACGTTGCGCTACCGCACATCGCTGGGAATCTGGGCGCCACTCCGGATGAGGCGACATGGGTGCTGACCAGCTATTTGGTGTCCTCTGCGGTTGTGCTCCCCATCAGCGGCTGGCTGAGTGATCTGCTAGGCCGGAAGCGTTTCTACATGATCTGCGTGCTGCTGTTCACAGTCAGTTCGATGCTCTGCGGGCTGTCTACAAGCTTGCCGATGCTGGTCTTCTGCCGAGTGCTGCAAGGGGCCGGCGGCGGCGGTCTGCAACCTACCGAACAGGCAATTCTGGCCGATACCTTCCAGCCAGTGCAACGAAGCATGGGCTTCGCTATCTACGGCATGGCGATTCTGGTAGCACCCACCATCGGTCCAACGCTGGGAGGGTGGCTCACAGACACCTTTAGCTGGCATTGGATCTTCTTTATCAATCTGCCTATCGGTGTTCTCTCGCTGTTCCTCACGCAACGCCTGATCGAAGATCCGCCACACGTCGTCAAGCGTGGACTGGAGGTAAAGCGCGGTCGTGTGGATTCGATCGGCATCGCTGCCGTCGTGCTCGGCGTCGGTTTAGTGCAGTACGCGCTCGACAAAGGCCAAGAGCTCGATTGGCTGGCCTCAACCCCAATCCGCGTCGCGCTCTTTGCTGGCATTGGGTTGCTGGTGATCATGGTCTGGCGCGAGTGGACCATCGACGAACCGATCATCAAGCTGCAATTGCTCCGCAAACGGAACTTCGCTTGCTCCGTACTCTTCAACTTTGTTCTGGGCATCGCCATGAACGGTTCGTTCATCCTGATTCCACAATTTCTGCAAATCCAGTTGGGATACTCGGCCCAGCTCGCAGGGCTAGCGCTATCCCCCGGCGGATTGGCCATTGCGCTCTTGATGCCAGTAGCAGGGTTGGTGTCAACAAAATTCGATCCGAGGAAAGTGATTGCATTCGGGTTCTTCATTACGGCGATTACCATGCTGATGATGACCCAGATCAATGCGCAGGTCGATTTTCAGACCATGGTGTGGCTGCGCGTCGTGCAGGTGATCGGAATTCCGTTCATCTTCATTCCAATTTCAACGCTTGCCTATGTCGGAGTTGCCCCAGAAGAAAATAACCAGATCTCCGGCATCACCAACTTTGTGCGCAATATTGGCGGAGCGGTTGGTGTTTCATACCTGATGACCTTCCTGGCGCGTCATCGGGCTATTAGTCGTGCTGACATGGTTTCACATTTGTCATTAGGAAACGTCTTCTTTCAGCGATATTTCAGGATGCTCTTGCATGGCGGGCAGGACTCGGCATCGAAGCACAAGGCGCTTACACAACTCCAAATGCTCGTGGATGGACAGGCAAATACGATGTCATTCATCAGCGTCTTTTTCGTCTTGGGTATGGTTATCATGTGCCTCGTTCCTTTACCGTTTCTGATGAAACGACCAACCAAGGCAGACATGGACACTTCTTCCACAATGATCCACTAGTTCGACATGGTCCCCGACTGCACGCGTCAGGTCATTTCGGCACTGAAAAATATCCCGGCAAACCGTTCGGACGAACCGTCACAGAGTCATCGCTTTCATTGAACTGCTTTACCTCGAACGATTGTCTTCGCGAACCATGATCTAACAAAGAAAGAACCTCTCCCATGACAAATGATTCAAACGTACCACAGCCCCGGTTTGAGCACTTTCACGTATGCGTCCACTGTGGCAGCGTCTTTCGCCGAGACGACTTCGACGGCACGGCTGTCGCCACCGGGATTTATCCCTGCACAAAGTGCGGCCATGATGGACCGCTCAATATCGTCATTCGTGACGTGGATGCCGCCGCGACTGGCACAAACGATCCTGGCCCCAGCGGTTCAGCAGGCTGACGCGGTGCTTCTCTGTTGCGGATGTTGCACCTTGACCAGCTTGCGCCCGGCAGCGCGAACGAACTCGCTGGTCAGCCGCTTCTTGTCGTCGGACCGCATCGCCAATCTGGTTACGAGTTTCAGGCGCTCCTCCGCTAGCGGTCTGATTGCGATTTCATCGCTGGAGATTCGCCACGCAGACTCGCGCGTCAAGAACGCCGCGCCCTTCTGCGCCAATACAAGTCCAGCGGCCTCCTCCGCCGTTGTGAAGGTATGCGTATCGGAAGCGACGATCCCCTTTGCGGAGGCAGTTGTCTGAATCATCTCGGAGATATACGGGTTGAGGTGCGGCGCTGGCAGAATCCACTCGTGCGCGCGTAAATCTTCGAGACGGAGGTCCACACTCCCGGCTTTGGCGTCGCTTTTCGGCAGCGCAATATAGCCAGGCGACTCAGTGACCGACAAAAAACTGAGGGAAGGCCAATCGGGAATTGCTAGGACTAACGCCATGTCCAGTTTTCCAGCAGCCACCATGCGCGCAAGTTCGTGCGAGAAATCGCTCCAAAGTCTGACCTTCAGACGCGGAAAGAGAGAAAGCTGAATCGACTGGATCGCCGTGACCAGATACGGATCTGCATAGACGGACCTGCCGATGTGAAGCACTTCGTCCGCACCGTGCAGCGCGGCCCTTGCGTCTGCGACTGCACGCTCTGCGTACAACACGGCACTGCGCGCATCTTCCACAAAATGCCGCCCAGCTTCGGTCAGCTCAACTGTTTGATGGTTCCGCACGAAAAGGCGCATATCAATCTGAGATTCAAGCTCGGCAATCCGCTTGCTCAGCGTCGATTGGTCGATGCGCAGCCGCGCGGCTGCACGGGAATAGTTCAGTTCTTCGGCCAGCGCAATCGCCGCCTGCAAAAGTCGAATCTCCGGTAGCGCCATACCCGTCCTCCCGGCTTATAGTCCAAGGGCAAGTAATGCGTCGTGCCGAGCAACACAATCGTGATCGGTGCTGCGTGCGTCTTTTTACCACTCCTGAACCGCAGGGGTACCGGTCTGGACGCAAGATTCTCCGCGCCGGTTTTTCTTATTGACGCTTTACCGAAAAGAAAGTTGTGGAAGTGTAATCAAAACTTGCAAGAGGTGCCTTTACGCGTGCCGCTGGCACCGAAGCTGACGGGACGTTTCTGGGGAGTGAGTGGCTGCAAATCCCCATCGTGTCGGCCATCCTTCATGAGCGTTATTCCTGATTGGAATAACGCTCTCCGTGGAATTCATTAGACACATCGCCACTGCTCAACCAACCTATGAACTGAGCCGGGCACTACTGGGTTCTCTGGATCGAGAGAGCGAAGGAGGAGCAGCAGCATGAACTCAATGCCTGCAATTCAATCCTTGGGAGCAGGAGATCCACTTCTGACTGCGGAGGAAGTAGCGGCGAAACTCAAGGTCAGCACGGACTGGGTCTGGGATCATTCGTCACGGAAATTGCCTTATCTGCCAGTGATCCGCATGAGCGATGGCGTGCTGCGTTACCGCGCCAGCAGCATCGAAGAATTTCTGCGAGAGCGGGAACATGCCTCCAATTTGCGGCGCAAACGCCGGTAAAATGGAGGTAGCCCGTTTTCCTCCCACACAGAAATCGAGGAAGCGATGGGTAAATCGCACCAGAAGGGATGGGTGTCGATTCGCGGCAAGAAATGGTACGGATACTTCCGCCGCACGGTGATCGACCCCAGCACAAATCAACCAAAGACCGTCTCAACGCCGGTTGCGCTCGGGCTGAAATCCGAGATGACCAAGTATGAGGCGCGCGAACAACTGGAACTCGAAATCAAGAGACTTACCGGACAGATCGCGGAAGATGGAGTTGTCAAGAACGGCAGCGTCACCTTCGAATGGTTTGTCCGCAACCGCTACCTGCCATTGAAAGAGGCGGACTGGAAAGAGGAGACGGCCAAGACGAAGAAGTATCTCATTCAGGCTGATCTCGTCGATGCGTTCAAGGATGTACGGCTTGAAAACATTGACAAACTTGCTCTCCAGACCCACCTCAATCGGATGGCCAAAACACGGTCCAGAGACAGAGTGTTGCAAGCCAGGGCGTATATGCGGGCAATCTTCGCGGAGGCAGTCGAACAGGACTTTCTCCCCAAAGATCCAGCACGCTCAATCAAAGTTCCCACGGAGTTGCGGGAGACCGACAAGACAACACTCACGTGGGACCAGCTTCGGGCGGCCTTATCCAGGCTTGCACTTCGGGACTGGATCGTGCTCAAGCTCGATATGTCCAACGCCTTGAGGCCGGGTGAGTTGTTTGGGCTGAGGTGGAGTTGCTTCGATCCTGAGCACTGCCGGATCGAGATCAAAGAGACAGTCTACAAGGGGAAAATCCGCCCCTGGGGCAAGACCAAAGGCAGTCTCACGAAAATCCCGATTGCCGCGCAGCTCGCGGAAGAACTTCAGGCGTGGCGCAGGCAAAGCTGGGAAGAGCAACAGCACAAGAAAAACTGGCAAGGGCCGACTGCGGATTCGCCCGACGCGTTCATCTTTCCGGGACGCAATGGCGGGTTCATTGATTCGAGCAACTACCGTAAACGGGTGCTGCACAAACTGGCGGAGGAGATGGAACTGCCGAAGCTGACGTTCCAGGTGATCCGACGCACGATTGCAACGCTGGCCAAGAACAAAGGCCATGTCAAGGACATCCAGGGGATGATGCGCCACTCCCGGCTGGCCACGACGACCGAGGTCTACATGCAGTCTCTGGAAGATGGTGTGCGCTCGACGGTGAACTCGATCTACAACGAACTGAGTAATACGGGTACGTGGGGATCGGTACCGGCCTCAACATCCCGGACTAGCCAGCGAAGGCCGGAACAAAAATCAATGCCGACACATTCGGCAAAGGAAATACCTGAAGTGCAAAGACAGGATCACCCTGCAAAGCCGGTTCGAGGTGTGGTTTTGGAATTTGCGACAAGAATGCGACAAAGTCGCAGAAGGGAGGAGCTTCTAAATGATTGATTTAATTGGTGGACCTGATCGGGATCGAACCGATGACCTCTTCCATGCCATGGAAGCGCGCTCCCAGCTGCGCCACAGGCCCACACTTGCGGGGTTGCAACTTCTTTATTGTCTACGTTGCGGCCGGTTTCGTCAACCCTGCCCCTAAAGTGCGGAAAAGTCCTCTTATTTCTGCTCTTTAAGACCCGGTTGCGAGGGCTTTCCGGGAACTGCCTGTCGGCGGGGGGATTCCTCTTGCATTGCGAAAATCCGCTTGCGCGCACTGTGGAGCTCTCTGGCCCATACATTCTGCCCAATTCAGGCCACGTTAGCCACCTGCAGGAGCTTCAGACAAAGAAAAACTTGCGTGACTGGGAACACAACGGCTGCTTCCGGTGTCTAAGACAATAGAGGGCGCGGTACAGGCCGGCTTTTCTGGAACCTGCACCGTCTCCCGCACAGGCAAATGTTGCTTCATAGGCTCTCTTTTGGCCGATGAGGCGGATGATGGCAGTTGCACAGCCCTTTTCGGATTGAATCCGTAATAGCTGATGCCAACCTTATAGCCGTTGCGATATTGTGGGAGGACACTGAGATGCAGGCGGACCTCACCATGGGCAATCTGGCTAGCGCGCTGACGCTGCAATCCGAAGAAGCGGCCCTGATCGCAGAACTTCAGGCCGGTTCCGAGGATGCATTTGCGTGGCTCATCGCGCGCTATCATCAACCAATTTTTTCGCTGCTGGCGCGGACCGTGCAAGATCGGTCCGACGCCGCCGACCTGACTCAGGAAGTCTTTATCAAAGTCTTCCGGGGGGTGCGGAGCTTTCACGGCGAGTCGTCCCTGCGGACCTGGATCTATCGCATTGCCCTGCACGAGGCCAGCAACCAACGGCGCTGGTGGATGCGGCACAAGCAGCAGGAAGTCCCCATCGACCAGGAAGTGGAGATGGAGTCAGGCCAGCCGGTGCGGTTGCGCGACAAACTGGTCGATCCCTGCCAGTCGCCCTATGATCTGGCGGAACACGGTGAGATTAGGGTGCGCATTGAAGCGGCCCTCAATCAGGTTCCCGAGCCCTTTCGCACCACGTTGATCTTGCGCGATATCGAAGGATTTGTGTACGAGGAAGTGGCGGAGATGCAGGGCGTCAATCTGGGAACGGTCAAATCGCGGTTGGTGCGCGGACGCGCCTACCTCAAAGCGATTCTGACTGCTCCGGCACAGAAGCCGCAGGCTTCGCGTTGTTCAGGATTCGAATTACCCCTGGGAGAGGAGGCGCAATGAACGGCTGCAAGGCAGTACAGGCAAAGTTTACGGAATATCTGGACGGCCGCCTGAATGGCCGTGAGATGCAGCGCATCGGCGCCCATCTGGACAACTGTCGGGATTGCTCCCGGGAGTGGGTCGGTCTGCAACATGTTCAATCTTCACTGGCCGTACTGGGCCCCGTTCAGCCTCCTGAAGACCTGTTGTTGCGCATTCGCGTGGCGGTCAGCCAGGAGCGGGCCCGGCAGCGCCGGGGCTATTTTTATGGCTGGAATCTGGCCTGGCGCAACACCCTTGGACCCTTCCTGCTGCAAGCCTCGGCCGGCTTTGCCAGCGCCGTGCTGCTCATGGGCACCGTGATCGTGCTGGTTACCATGTTTGCTCAGCCGGAGTCGGCGCAGGCCACCAAGGACGAGCCACTGGGCAACGCCACCGCTCCTCGGTTACTCTACCTTTCTTCCGAGGCGGGCACCAACCCTATCGGCGATATCTCCGGGCCGGTGGTGGTTGAGGCCTATGTCAACGGCGCTGGCCAGGTCTACGACTATCGCATCGTCTCCGGACCTACCGACGCTTCAACCCGCGCTCAGGTCGAAAACCTGCTGCTCTACAGCGTCTTCGAACCGGCCCGCTTCTTTGGTCAGCCGGTCCGGGGCGTAGCGGTATTCTCGTTTTCAGGCGTTTCAGTGCGCGGGTAAAAGAAAAATAGGGAACAAAGGATCAATCCTGCCTCATCCAGCGTGTCTGGACGGGGCATGTTTTTTCTGTCTACGAGTTTGTTCCGCGCCCTTGAAGGATGGGAAATCCCTTCGCTGAGCGAGGGTTTGGCCTCTCTGGCTTGTATTGCCGCGGTGCAGTTCCCATCCTCTTCCAAAATGCTCTAGACTTGCAGGCAGGGTCTGGAGATGCCGTTGAGAGCGAATCTTTCTATTTCTTCTGTTGGTGTTGTGGTTGCTTCCGTTGTTCTGTCCCTGGGAGTGGCCATGATGCCGCCCGCAATCTGTGCTCAGTCGGACAAAAGCGACAAAAGCTCCTCCTCGTCGCAGGGAGGTCAGAACATGGTGCGGGAGAAGTCCCCCTCGCTGGTCGATCCCGCCGGTCCCACCATCTCGCTGGTCAGCGCCGAGCCGGTCTTTGTCATGGCGGCGGCGCTCAACGCCTGCGGCTACGATGAAGGCCTCGAAGAGAGCGCCCCCGTCCGCAAGCGGGTTCGCGATGAGATGAATCAGGTGCTGGCCAAGAGCGAAGACGCCCGTGACAAGCGCGACAAGCTCTGTCTGTACATCGCCCAGCACCGCCTGACCGGCACCCAGTTGGACATTGCCCAGTACATCTCGCTGGCCCTCTATCTGACCCCGCCTCCGGCCCTCGAAACTGAGGCTGAGTTGACCGAGATGCCGCCCGACTCCACCCAGGTCGTCGAGATTCTCCCCCTGTTGCGCGACTTTGCCACGGCCGTGGACCTGCACGGCATCTGGCTGGCGGTGCACCACATCTACGACACCGAGGTCGACCGGCTGCACGATCCGCTGTCCAGGATGATCGTCACCACCAACCTCTACCTCAAGATGCCGGCCTCGACCTACGACGGGCGGCGCTTTGTGGTGGTGATCGAACCGCTGCTCTCGCCGCGTGCGGTCAACGCCCGCATCTACGGTGCTGACTATGTGGTGGTGACATCGCCCGTGGATGGCCAGATCCGCATGACTGATGTGCGCCACACCTATCTGCACTACATCATTGAGCCCCTGCTCTATGCCCGGGCCAACGCCGTCGACAGGATGCAGCCAATCCTCAAGGAAGTGCGTGAGGCTCCGCTGGAGTTCCGCCTGCGCTCCGACACCGTGCCGCTGACCATCGAGTGCCTGATCAAGGCCATCGAGGCCCGCACCATGGATACCGGCATTCCCGAGTACAAGATTCCCGCCGACGTGGACCGCTCCGAGTTGCCCCGCTACGAGCACGAGCGCCAGGTCAATCAGCAGAAGATCGAAGCCGTTCGCGTGGCCACGGTGCATCACGACCTGACCCAGGGATTCGTGCTGACCCAGTACTTCTATGAGCAGTTGCTCCAGTTTGAGAAGGACCCCGCCGGACTGCGTGACACCATCGGTGAGATGGTTTACAGCATGGATGTGGACCAGCAGGTGCACCGCGCCCGCAATATCGACTTCGACAAGGAGTCGGACGGCGACGTGCTGACCCGTGGCAAGCCCCGCAAGCTCGAAGGTCTGGACCTGGCCGAAGCCCGTCTGGCGGCTGGCGATGTGGCTACCGCCAGCGCCATGGCCCGTCAGGCACTCACCATCCACGACGACACGCTTCAGGCGCAGGCCGAGATCGCTCGTGCCAACTTCATTCTGGCCCGGGCGGCGCTGCTGACCAGGCAGCCCGAAGTGGCCTTTGATGGTTTCCAAAAGACCCTGGCTACCAGCAAGGAACCCCGCTTGCTGGCCTGGTCACACATTTATCTGGGCCGGATGCTCGATTTGCAGTGCAAGCGCGATGAGGCGCTGACCGAGTACAAAGCGGCTCTCACCGTGCGCGATGGCCTGTTGGATACCCGTTTGGCAGCCGAACGGGGCGTCAAGGCCGCGTATAGCGTCAACGGACACAGCTGTGAAGACGACGCCGACGACGATACGGATTCCGGGGCGAAGGACAAACCGGCCGTATCGGGACAAACAACCAAGGCGCATTGATCGTGGAATGCGTCTTCTGGCCCCTCGATGGAGTCTAATAGGAATTGATCAACTGTATAAGGGCGCGGCCAGTGTCGAGTCCCTGCACGAACGGTTGAAGCTGTTTTCGAGCACCATGCTCTAGCTTTTGCAAGTGAACGAGGCGCAAGTGGAAGGAATACCGGCAGAGTTGGAAGTTGCGTTGGGACACCGGTTTGCCAGTCCAGAGTTGTTGCTGCGCGCCCTGACTCACCGTTCTTTGGCCAATGAATTGGCTCTGGAATTTGGCGAAGCGCCGATGTCTGGCGATAACGAGCGCCTGGAGTTTTTGGGGGATGCGGTGTTGGGGCTGGTGGTGGCGGAGACCTTGTTTCTGCTGCATCCAGAGTGGCAAGAGGGCGAGCTGACTCGGGTTCGTGCCCAGTTGGTGAGTCGGCAACACATGGCTGAAGTGGCCGTGGCGATCGGCTTGGGAGTACATCTGCGGCTCAGCCGTGGCGAAGAACGCAGTGGCCTGCGCCGCAAGAGCACCGTGCTCTCCAATACCATGGAAGCGGTGATGGCCGCGCTCTTTTTGGATGGCGGCCTGGACCCGGTCCGGGTTTTTGCGCGCCGCTGGGTGCTGGGCGAGACCGCCGATCAGTTGGCTCAGGAACTGCGCGATGGTTTGGCGCTGGGCAACTTCAAATCGGCGCTCCAGGAGCATTTGCAGGCGACCAAAGCAGGAGTGCCGGTCTATAAGGTCAAGAGTGAGAGCGGCCCCGATCACCGCAAGCGCTTTCTGGTCGAGGTGCGGCTGAAACCCGCCGAGGGCGAGCCCGGCAAGCCGCTGGCCCGCGGCATGGGAAGCACCAAGAAAACCGCCGAGCAGGATGCGGCCCAGCGGGCTTTGGCCCGGTTGACCGCCGTAGCTGGCATTGCCAGCGAAGACGAAGAGGAGCAGGTAGAGCGATGAGTCACCCCGCACAAGCAGACGATCCCGCGCCTTGGTACTCGGGGCTGCATCTGCCCGAGGCCGTCGCTTCGCTGCTAAAACTGATGGTGGTGGCCCTCTTTTTGCTCACCTTTGTTCTCCAGCCCTATCTGATCCCCTCCGAAAGCATGGAGCACACCCTGCTGGTTGGTGATTTTCTGCTGGTGAACAAGCAGGTCTATGCTCCTGAAGGCCGGTTCAGCCAATGGCTGATGCCCTATCGCCCTGTGGAGCGGGGCGATGTGATCGTCTTCCACCATCCCCTTCATCCCTACATCGTCAAGCGGGTCGTGGGAGTTCCCGGCGACCGTCTGCGCATCGAGGATGGTCGGGTAACGGTCAATGGCCACGCTCTTGAAGAACCCTATGTGGCCATTGAGCCCGCCGGTCCCAACCCCTTTCGCGACAACTTTCCCGCCCAGGTTTATACCGATCCCCAGGTCGATCCCGATTGGTGGCGGCAGATGCAGAGCCTGACCCGCAACGGCGAACTGGTCGTGCCCAGGGATGAGTACTTTGTCCTTGGCGACAACCGCAATCACAGCATGGACTCCCGCTTTTGGGGCTTTGTCCGCCGCGACGAGATTGTGGCCCGTCCGCTGGTCATTTACTTCTCCGTCCGCCGCCCCTCCACCACCGATGTGCAACGGGCAGCAGATGATAGACTCGGACACGATGGGGAACTTGCAGCCCGGCTGACAGGCTTTGCCCGCTGGAAGCGCATCTTTCGCGTCGTGCGTTGAGACCGTTTTTACGCGGAACCAACCGGATAGAATCCGCGTATTCCCGCAAAGAGCATAGGATGACCAAGAAAAACACGCCTGTACCACCGACGCCCGCCGACGCCACGACTGCCGCCACGCCCGTCCGGGTGGAAGAGACGCCCTTCGAGGCGCTTGCCAGCACCCTTTCCATTCTGGTCGTGGGTCTGTTCATCCTCACCTTTCTCGGTCAGAATTTCGTCATTCCCTCCGGCTCCATGGAGAAGACGCTGCTGGTCGGCGATCACCTTCTGGTGGATCGCATCACCCTCGCCCCCGGCGCCAAATGGATGCCGTTCGTTCACTATCGCGAGCCCCGCCACAACGACATCATTGTCTTCATCAAGCCCGTCGCCGATCTCGACAAGGATGGCAACCCGGATTATCCGATTCTGGTGAAGCGGCTGATCGGCCTCCCCGGCGACCACATTCACCTGCACAACGGCATTGTCAGCATCAATGGCGTGGCTCAGAACCCGCCCGCCGAGGGCAAAGATTCGCCGCCCTCCGACAAGGACTTTCTGGACGAATTTCCCTCTGTCGCGCCATCCGTAGATCGTGGCGCTACCGAGGAGTGGTCGGTGGACTTTCCCAATCACATCGTCGATGGCGACCTGGTGGTCCCTCCCGGCAAGTACTTCATGATGGGCGACCATCGCCACAACAGTTTGGACTCGCGTTACTGGGGCTTTGTTCCCCGCGAGAACATCATGGGCCGTCCGCTCTTCAACTACTGGTCCTTTAAAACTCCCGAAGACCAGTACGAACAAGGCGGCGTCGGCAACACCGTGGCCTGGATGGGCCACATCGCTGTACACTTTTTTACCGACACCCGTTGGACGCGTACGCTGCATCGAGTGAGGTAATAGCTGACAGCGAACAGCAAGCAGCAGACAGTTACCAGTAAAGCCTTGAGCTACTGAAAACTGTCCGCTGTTTGCTGTTAGCTGTTCCCTGAGAAGACAATGGAAGACGCGCAAGGCCGGAAGAAACGTATACGGGCGCGGCTGGTAGGTACGCTGGCGGTGCTGGTGGCTCTTCTGGTTGTGCTCATTGTGCCCCCCATGGTGAGCGTAAGCCACTACAAGAGCCGGATCACCCATCTGATCTCTGCTTCGCTGGGCCGTCCCGTGCGGCTCTCTTCGGTCGAAGTGCGTCTGTTGCCGCGACCGGGCTTTGTGCTCACCGACCTGAATGTCGATGAAGACCCGGAGTACGGCGCAGAGCCCATCCTGCACGCCAACGCCGTGACCGCCTCCATCCGCCTGCTCTCCCTGTGGCGTGGACGGCTGGAGATTGGAACCATCAGCGTCGACGAGGCCAGCCTCAATCTGGTGCGTACCCCCGAGGGCCATTGGAACCTGGACTCCCTCTTCCGCTCCGCCGCTGGCAAGACCGGTACTGTAAAGAGTCACCCGCTACCCTACCTGGAAGCCACCAACTCCCGCATCAACATCAAGAACGGCCTGGAAAAGCTGCCCTTCTCGCTGGTCGATACCGATCTCTCCTTCTGGCAGGAACATCCCGGTGACTGGCGCATTCGCCTGCGCGGCCAACCCGCCCGCACCGACCTCAGTCTGCAACAGGGCGACACCGGTACTGTGCGTTTGGAAGCCAGCCTGCACGATGCCGCCCATCTGCGCCAGATGCCGATTCACTTGGATCTGGTGTGGAAAGACGCGCAACTGGGCCAGCTTTCCAAGCTGCTGGTCGGCGCAGATCCCGGCTGGCGTGGCGATCTGGACGGCGAACTGCATCTTGACGGCACCGCCGAATCGGCCCAGGTCAAGACCCGTCTGCGCGCTGCCGGCGTTCATCGCGCCGAATTCGCTCCAGTTGCTCCGCTGGACTTTGATGCCCAATGCGGCTTCGTCTACCGCTTCACCGCCCGCTCTGTAGAAAAGCTGACCTGCGACTCTCCATTGGGCAGCGGCCACATCCGGCTGTCTGGCGATCTTTCCAGTCATTTACCCGGCCAGAATAGCCCTTCCAACTTGTCCGTCGAACTGGACCGCATACCCGTAGCCGCCGGTCTCGATGCACTGCGCACCGTGCGCAGCGACTTCGGCCCCGGCCTCGAAGCCAAGGGTACGATCAGCGGCAAGATGACCTATGCTGAAGTTGCCCCGCAAAGCACTGCCGTTGAAAAGCCGACCCATTCCCAAGTCAAAGCTAAACCGCATGCTCCCCCTCCGGGTCCGCTGACCGGCAGCTTTTCCATCGACGGCTTTCAGTTGAGTGGCGGCGGACTCAGCGAGCCGATCGTCGTTCCCAAAATCGTGTTGGAACCCGCTTCCGACGGCCAGGAGCAGGCGCTGAACGCCATGCTCACCATTCCCTCTGGCGGCGCGACCCCACTCACCGTGACCTCCCGGCTGGCCCTGAGCGGTTATCAACTCGCCATGCGTGGAAGCGCGTCCATATCTCGCGCCAAAGAACTGGTGCACCTGTCCGGCGTCACCGAGGAACCCTTGCTGGACTCCCTGGCGGGCGATCCGCTCACGGTTGACCTGACCGCCAATGGCCCATGGATGGCCAAAATACCCTTTGCTGCCGCGGCGGGAATCCTGCCCGCTTCCGTGGCCGTTCCTGCTGCTGCTCCAGACGACCCGCTCACCACCGACCGCCTCAGCGGCACCGTCACGCTGCGCAACGCCAACTGGAAGGCCGACTATCTGGCCAACCATCTGCTCATCAGCCAGGCCACCTTGCATCTGGGCGATGGCGACACCCGCTGGGACCCAGTGGTCTTCTCCTACGGCCCGGTGAAGGGAACTGCCAGCCTGACCCTTCCGGCGACCCCCTGCGCCGCGCCGCAGTCCTGCACGCCCAAATTTGCCGTGCAGTTCAGCCAGCTTGACGCCAGCGCCCTGCAAGCCGCGATCCTGGGAGCCCAACAGAAGGTGACGCTGATCTCCACACTACTGGCTCGTCTGCACCCCTCGGCCGCTCCCGCATTGCCGCATCTGGAGGGCACGGTCAAGGCCGATGCCCTGCTTCTGGGAACCGTTATCCTGCACGACGCAACTGCCACAGTACGCACGGTAGACGACGGCGCGGAGATCGATAGCTTCGACGCCAGCCTGCTCGGCGGCCATCTTCACGGCAGCGGCTCCTTGCACACTCCAAAAAGCGAAAAAGAGCAGCCCGCCTACACCTTCACAGCGCAATTCGACAAGCTCAGCCCCGCTGCGGTCGGCCAGTTGGCTGGTCAGCACTGGTCAGGCGGCGTCTTTGACGCGCAGGGCAAGATTGAGCTCTCCGGCTTCACCTCGGAGGAACTGGCCAGCTCCGCCAAGGGCACATTGCACTTCGACTGGCAGCACGGCTCTGCGAGCGGCTCTGGCATTCCCGCCGATCTGGCCCGCTTCGATCGCTGGACCGCCGACGCTGAGGTTGCCGGTGGCTCGATTGTGCTCAAGCAGAACCAGATCCATCGCGGCGCACACACCGCCTCCGTGGACGCAACAGCGGCGATCGCCGCCTCCCCCAGGTTCACCTTCACCGTGAGCAAGGAGACGCAAGCTAGGCGGTAGAGCTTGAGAATCCATTGGCTAACTTGCTGACTCGCTAACCCGCTAATCCCCTTACCTCATCTTCAAGCAACAAAAGCGGCGACCCCCTCAAGAGGTCGCCGCTTTTGTTTTCCCGCACATCATGCAAAAAACACATCTATCCCAACGCCGGTTTGACCGTCCCGACTGGCCTGCCTGGAATTACCGGCGTCGGCAGCGCCGGTTTCACCTTCGGCGCAATGCTGGGAGCAGCAGGCACTTGCGGTGTGTGTTTATCTGCCGGCTTCGCCGCAGTAGCGGAAGCTGGCTTGGCATTTGTCCCCGGTTTGGCGGTAGTTGCGGGGCTGGTGCTAACCGGCGCGGCTGGCTTCGTCGCTCCCGGCTTCGTTACTGCCTGCTGATCCTTTTGGCCAGGTTTGGCAGGCTGCGCATCCCCCAGGAACTGCTCGTTGTCCTTGCCCACGATGGCCGTGCGCATCACCGTCATCCAGATGGGCAGAGCAGCCTTTGCGCCAGTCTCTTTCTCGCCCAGTGACTCTCGGCTGTCGAAGCCCACCCACACGCCGCAGGTCACCGAAGGCGAAAAGCCCAGAAACCAGGCGTCGGTGTAGTCGCTGGTGGTGCCGGTCTTGCCGCCCAGAGGGTGATTGAGCTGGCTGGCCGCCGCGCCGGTGCCGTGCGCGGTCACTGCCCGCAGCAGGATCATCATGGTGCGCGCCGTTTCCTGGCTCAGCACTTCCTTTACCTGCGGGGTATCTTCCCACAGCGTGATACCGTCGGCATTGGAAACCTTGCGGATCAACCGCGGCTGCACCCGCAGACCATCGTTGGGAAAGACCGAGTAGCTGGCTACCTGCTCCTGCAGCGTGATCTCCGCCGCGCCCAGCGCCACCGGCAGGTAGGCGGGAATGTTGCTGGTCACGCCAAAGCGATGGGCCAGATCGATGACCTTGTGAATGCCTACCCGCGCCGCCAGTTTGAGCGCGGGAATATTGCGCGACTCGGCGAAGGCGTTGATCAGCGTCATCCGCCCCTTGTAGTCGTTCTCGTAGTTGTGCGGCGTGTAGCTGCCAAAGCTGACTGGTCCGTCGACAATGGTGTCGTCGGGCTTGGCGCCGTCCTCGATGGCCGCGGTATAGACGTAGGGCTTGAAGCTGGAGCCAGTCTGCCGTTCCGACTGTGTGGCGCGGTTGAACTGGCTCAGCGCATAATCCCGCCCACCCACCATGGCCAGCACGTCGCCCGTGCCGTTGTCGATGGCCAGCAGCGAACCCTGCGCACCGGAGTCCTGCTCCAGCGAAGCTCGGCCGCTTCCCGCCATGTGCACCAGAATGATGTCGCCGGGCTTGACCAGAGCGTCGCCGCCTTCAATTCCTGTCCACTTCCAGTCCTCGGGCTGAAGCACAACCTCCGCCGTCCCAACTCGTGCGCGAATCTCGTGCGGCTGGGCGCTGACCACCATGGCGTGCACATAGCTGCCCGTCTTGGCCACAATCACCCAGTCAGGATGCTTGTAGTCGTTCAGAGTGATGCCGCCGTTCAGCACATTCTCCAGCTTGCCCTGCCAGCCGTGGCGGCGTTCATAGGTGGCCAAACCGTCGGCGACCGCTTGATTGGCAGTCTGCTGCAACTCCAGATCCAGCGTGGTGTCGACGCGTAGGCCGGCCTCATGCACCTGCTCCGCGCCGAAGCGCTTCTCCAGCTCCCGCCGTACCTCTTCCTGAAACCAGGGAGCCACCGAACCCTCCGGCTGAGCAACATGCAACCCCAGAGGCGACTGACGGGCGGTTTCGGCCTGATCGTGGCTGATCACTCGGTCGTCTTCCATCTCCGTCAGCACCAGGTTGCGGCGCTTCAAGCACTTTTCCGGATTCAGCAGCGGCGAATAAGCCGATGGACCTTTGGGAAGACCGGCCAGTATCGCCGCTTCGGTCAGGTTCAGATCCTTGGCGTGTTTACTGAAGTAGAACTCTGAAGCCGCCTCGAAGCCATACATCCCATGGCCCAGGTAGATCTGATTGCCATAAAGGGTAAAGATCTGCTGCTTGGTCAGCGCCCGCTCGATCTGAATGGAGAGATACGCCTCCTGCAGCTTGCGCGCCGCGGTGCGCTCCGAAGAAAGAAAGAGATTTCTAGCCAGTTGCATGGTCAGCGTCGAAGCGCCCTGCGCCCGTCCATGGCTGCGCAGGTCGAACCACACCGCTCCCGCGATGCGGAAGACGTTGACCCCCCAATGCGACTCGAAGGATTTGTCCTCGATGGAGATCACCGCCTGTCGCAGCACCGGGGCGAAGCCGTCATAGTTGACAATGATGCGCCGTTCCAGCGCAAAGGAGCCAATGACGCGTCCCTTGCGGTCATAGAGGTCGGTGGTGGTCGAGGGCTGATAGCGCTCCAGATCGTTGATCTGCGGCAGATCGGCGGAGTAGACCAGCGTCAGTCCGGCCAGCGAGCCGGTAATGACAGCCAATACGATCAGCGCCACCAGCGTTACCCGCCCAGCCAGCTTGCGCCGCCGGCGCGGAGGTACCGGATCATCTTCGAGCCGGTGGGTACGGCCCAGACGAGGTTCTTCGATCGACCGTACAGAAGGGGCAGCCAATGGCGCAATCCTTGGGAAACATCCTCAAAATCAGGAGAAAAAGCTTCTTCATCAGGCTAGCACCTTCAGCAATCTCCCGGCGGAGTCAGTGAGCAATGCGGAACCACTCCGTGCAGCATCGGTTGATCCGGACCGCAATTCCTGATTCACTTTCATCGGAAAAGTCCGCCAACTTGCATCCCGCGAAGCGGCGCTAACCCGCTATCTCTAATCCCTGCTCTGAATCAACCAAACAGCCTGTTCATAGGTCATTCGAGAGCCTTCCAGGAATTTGTCCAGAACAATTTTACGCAACCCCGTAACGCCGCAATCCCACTTGCCAACAGACTTTCGCAAAAGATTGATGTGCCAGAACCGCTCAAATGTTCGATCCTATACAGTGTCTGGACTCGTGCGAGCCGAATATATGGGCAAATCAGGCGAGTCGGCATGTTTCTAAAATAGGAAAAAACGCACCGTGCGCGCAACCGATGGTTTTTGCGGAGGCAGCCATGAACGCTCTCTTGATCTATCCCCAATTTCCCGATACCTATTGGAGTTTCAAGCATGCCCTGAAGTTTTTGGGCAAACGCGCCGCGCAGCCTCCCCTGGGACTGATGACCGTGGCGGCACTGCTGCCCACCGCCTGGAACAAGCGCCTCGTCGATACCAATGTGGAAAAGTTGCGCGAACGCGATCTGGCCTGGGCCGATGTCGTCCTGCTGAGTGGAATGCACATCCAGCACGAAGCGCTTTTGGCCATCGTCGAGCGTTGCAAGGCCCTCGGACTCCGCACCGTGGTGGGCGGGCCCATCGCCAGCAGCCTGTCAGCTGCCGATCTCAAAGCCGATCACATCGTCATCGGTGAGGCCGAGAGCCTGATCGCCACTCTGGCCCACGATCTGGAGCAGGGAACAGCCCAGCCTCTTTATCAAGCCGCCGAACGCCCCGAGATGACCACCAGCCCGCTGCCCGACCTGGGCCTGATCAAGATGCACCGCTACTCCACCATGACCGTGCAGTACTCGCGCGGCTGCCCCTTCAACTGCGAGTTCTGCGACATCATCGAGATCTACGGTCGCCGCCCCCGCACCAAAGCCGTCGAGCAGGTGCTGGCCGAATTGAACCAACTCCGCGCCGCCGGGTGGCGCGACGCCGTCTTCATCGTCGACGACAACTTCATCGGCAACAAGGCCCGGGCCAAAGAATTGCTCGTGGAACTGATCCGTTGGCGCAAGCAAACCGGCGGATTCCCCTTCATCACCGAAGCCTCGCTCAACCTGGCCGACGACCCCGAGCTGATGCAGATGATGCAGGACGCCGGCTTCAAATCGGTCTTTCTGGGCATCGAGACCCCCGACGAGTCCGGCCTGATCGCCAGCCAGAAGCTGCAAAACACCCGCCGCAGCCTGTTGGAGAGCGTTGCCCTGATCCAGAGCTACGGAATGCAGGTGATGGGCGGCTTTATCCTGGGCTTCGACACCGACCGCGAAGACATCTTCGACCGCATGGTGGATTTCATCCAGCAGAGTGGCATTCCCATCGCCATGGTCGGCCTGCTCCAGGCCATGCCCGGCACTCAGCTCTTTCGCCGTCTGCGCAGCGAGGGCCGCATCCTCCACGCGGGCGGAGGCAACAACACCGCCGATATGCTCAACTTCCTGCCCAACATGGACTCCACTCGGCTGGTGGAAGGCTACCGTTCCGTGTTGAAACGCATCTATGCCTGCGAACCCTACTATGAACGGGTGAAGCTCTACCTCAACCGCACCCAGCCCCGGCCACAGAAGCTGCCCGGAGGTCGTCGCGCCAAAGGCCAGCCGTGGATGACCAGCACCAACATGCGAGCGCTGGTGAATTCCATCATCCGTCAGGGAATCTTTGGTCGCTCCCAGTGGAGCTACTGGAAGTTTCTGGCCCAGGCCGCCACGCGTTACCGGCACTGTTTTGGCGCTGCGATGACCCTGGCAGTGATGGGCTATCACTTTCAGGTCCTCACCCGGAAACTCTCCAAGGCGGCCAATAAGCTACCTGTCACGCGCCGGGAGGCGGAGGCTTCAACTTCCGCATAACACTGCTGATTGGAGTCTCAAGTACTCAAAAAAAGAACCGTCATCCTGAGCGAGCGCAGCGAGTCGAAGGACCTGCTTTTTAAGAACCAGCCTCAAAAGCAGGTCCTTCGCTTCGCTCAGGATGACAGCGTTTTTATTGAATGAATCTCAAAACCACAACACGAAGACAACTGGAAACCGCCTTTATGCGCTCTTGGCCTTGAGCAGCTCCAGCGCCTTGGCCAGCGTATCGTCCTTCTTGCCGGGCTTGGCAGTATCGTCCTCATCTTCGTCGTCGCTGTTGGCGGATGCGCCGACAACAACGCTGGGAACCACCGCCTCATCCTCGATCTTTTTGCCGCCCGGGGTTTGATACTTGGCCACCGTCAGCAGTAGCGCGGAGCCGTCAGCCAGCTCGATGGTCTTCTGCATCGCGCCTTCGCCAAAGGTGCGTTCGCCCACCACATCGGCGCGCTTGTTGTCGCCCAGGGCGGCGGCGGCCAGTTCTGCCGCGCCATAGGTGCCGCGATTGACCAGCACCTCCAGCGGTGCGTCAGTCAGGCACTTCGTCGGATCGGCGGTAAATGTCTGCAAGGGAACCTTCTGGCCCTGGACCGTGGCCATCGTCCCCTGCTTGAGGAAGAGATTGGCCAGACGCAATCCAAGTTGCAGGTCGTCGCTGACCGAGTCGCGCAGGTCAAGAACAATCTTGCGCCCCTTGCCATCGGCCTTGATCTTGGCGGCGATCTCGTCCACCCGGGCTGCGGTCAGAGCGCCGGCCTTGAGATCCAGAACGGTGGCGTTCTCCAACTGCTGCTCGCCCAGTTCGGGGGCTGGCGTAGCCACGCGGGTCATCGTAATCTTGTCCGGATCGGATTTGCTGGCGCGCACAACCGATAGCACCACGGTGGAGTTCGGTTTGCCCTCCAGCAGCAGCCGGATCACCGCCGGAGCCAACTCCCGCGTCGATTGACCGTCGATGGATTCGATAATGTCGCCTTCGACCAGGTGTTCCTTGTCCGCCGGCGAACCGGGCACAATGTTCACGATGATCGCGTAGCCCATCCGCTTGGCGACAGTGATGCCAACCTGCACCATGCCCGTCGTGGGCCGGTTCTTGTAGATCTTGTACTCCGCCGGGGTCAGATAGCTGGAATCGGCGTCCAGCGACTCCAGCAGGCCGTGCAGCGCGCCGGTGGTCACATCATTGATGTTGGGCTCGGTGACGTAATCGGTCTGAATCTTCTTCAGCACATCGCCGTAGACATGGATCTGGCGGTAAGCGCCGTCCTGCTGGCCGCTGGCGCGAACGCTCGTCAGCCCAAAGGAGCTCAGGAAGAAGCCAGAGGCCAGGGCAAGGCCAATCGCGATGGAAAGCACAAGAACGGAACGCTGGAAGAATCGAGACACACACACCACCGGGGCGGCTGTTTGCAAAACCGGGCCGCACACTCTTAGACGAATCATAACCCAAGCCGTACCCGGCGCGGCATCGCTCGGGCCACGTGGCCGGATGAAATGCATGGATTGCCCACGTTTTTTGGTTACTTGAAACGCTCAAGAGCAAGAACGCGACCCGCGGGGCCGCGCTAAAAGGTCCGTGATCATCTTGAAGCCATTCATGCTGCTGCAGCCCTACTTCACCACCCCTGCAAAGCAATCTTCCGTCAACAGCCTTTCGAAGGCATCCACCGGAAGCGGCCTGCTGAACAGGTATCCCTGGAAGAACCGGCAACCAAAGCTCTCCAGCAGTGCCCGTTGTTCTTCGTTTTCCACGCCCTCGGCGATGACCGACAGCCCCATGGTGCGCCCCAGCGAGATGATGGTCTGGGCGATTGCGCCACTGCTCGTGTCCATCAGAATGTCGCGCACAAAGGATAGATCGATCTTCAGTTGGTCCAGCGGCAGCCGTTTCAGGTAAGAAAGCGACGAATACCCGGTCCCGAAGTCGTCCAGAGAGAAGCTGATCCCTTGCAACTGCAGCTGGGTCATCTTCAGAATGACCTCTTCCACATTCTCCACCAGCATGCTCTCGGTCAGCTCCAGTTTCAGCCGTTTGGGGTTGGCCCCGGTGCGTTCCAGCGCGGCAATGACCCGCTGCGTAAAGTCCTGCTGGTGCAACTGCCGAGCACTGATGTTCACTGCAACCGAGATGCCGGAGGCCTGGGGATGATTTTCCCAGGCGGCGATTTGCCTGCACGCCGTCTCCAGAATCCAGTCTCCCAACGGCAATATCAGTCCGGTCTCCTCCGAGAGCGGGATAAACGAGTTGGGCGCCATGAATCCGTGCCGGGGATGGAGCCAGCGAATCAGGGCCTCTGCGCCCACCAACTGCCCATCTTCGATCTGTGGTTGATAGTAGAGCAGCAACTGCGGGGTGCCGATTGCCTGGCGCAGGTCTTCTTCCATCCTGACCCGGGCATTCACAGCCGCTTGCAGCGACGGAGCAAAGAAGCGCATGGTATTGCGCCCTGCTGATTTGGCCTGACCCAACGCAATGTCCGCCTGTTGCAGCACATCCTCGGCATCCTTCCTGTTGGCGCCAAAGACGGTGATGCCAATGCTGGCGGTGCCGCGATAGTGACGGCCAGCCAATAGGTAGGGTTCAGCAAAGGCTTCAAGAATTTTTTCCGCCGCATCCTGAGCCTGGCCCGCGGCCTCTTCGGGCACATCACTCAACTCTTCCAGAATGGCCACAAACTCATCGCCGCCCAGTCGCGCGGCGGTGTTGGTCTCATGCAGCACACCGCTGAGACGCCGGGCGGCTTCCTGCAGCAGCAAGTCGCCAATCTGGTGGCCAACCGTGTCATTCAGAACCTTGAAGTAGTCCAGATCGATCAGCAGCAGAGCCTGCTTGGGACTGCCTGGGTCGCTCGTCGCCAAGCTCCGGCGGAGTCGGTCCAGCAGCAGACGCCGGTTGGGCAGTCCGGTCAAAGGATCGTAGAAGGCCAGATTCTTGATCTCTTCCCGTGCCGCCAGCGTCTCACTGATATCCCGCGCATAGCAGATGAGGCAGGGAATGCCGTCCAGTTCGATCCTGGATACACAGGTTCGAGCCCAGAAGAGCTCGCCGTTCTTCCTCCTGAACTGGAACTGCAAATCCCGGCAATGCGGACTCGCCCGCAGTGCCTGCATCAGGCTTTCCCGGTCCTGGGGGTCGGCCCAGATCTGCAAATCCAGTGTCTTGCGCCCGATAACCTCTTCGTAAGTGAATCCGGTGATCTCAAGAAAGGCTTGATTGGCATCAATGATCATTCCGTCGCTGATACGGGCGATATTGACCGCGTCGGGACAGGTCTGGAAGGCGGTCCGGTAGCGAGATTCGCTTTTCTTCAACGCCTCTTGTGCTTCACTCAGGCGCTCCGCGGCTTCCTTCTCTTCGGTAATATCCCGGCTGATCGTCAAAATACAGGAAACGCCATCCAGTTTGATCAGCGTACTGGAGATCAGCGCCCAGAGCGTCTTGCCGTCCTTGCGGCGTAACCGAACCACCAGATTGATGCAGGTGGAGTCTTTGCGAAGGATCTCCATCCAGCGCTTCCGATCCTGCGCGTCTACCCACAGATTCAGTTCCGCAGAGGTATGCCCGACAACCTCGCTGCGCTCGTACCCATACGTGCGCAGGCAGGCATCGTTGACGTCAATGTACAGACCGTCTTCCGCGCGGACAATGTTGATGGAGTCAAAGGTGGTTTGAAATGCGGTGCGATAGCGCACTTCGCTGCTCTGTAAAGCCTCTTCCGCGGCCTTCAGGGCGTTGATGTCTTCAACGACGGCGATGAAGTGAAGAGTTCGCCCTTCGCTGTCTCGCTGCGGCGAAGTGGTCAAACGGACCCAGGTCAGACTTCCGTCGCGGCGAATATACCGCTTCTCGAAGATGGCATGGTCAAGGTTGCCATGCTGCAAATCTTCACGTGTGGCCTCGTTCTCTGCCAGAGAGTCTGGATGGGTAATCTGCTGGAAGCTCAGGCCCTTGACCTCTTCCATGGGGTAGCCGATGATCTCCGCAAAGCGCTCGTTGCAGCGCAGAATGCGGCCGTCCAGCGCGGTGTGGATAATCCCCACCGCTGCCTGCTCAAAGGTCGCCCGGTAGCGTTCTTCGCTCTCTCGCAGTTGGCGCTCGGCTGCCTTGTGCTCGGTGATATCCAGCCCAAAGGCCAGGTTCTTGTCGCCGAAGCTCAAAAATCCCCAGCGAATGAGCTTGACGGAGCCGTTCTTGCAGGTAACCAGCACCTCGATGGGCTCGAAGGGGCTATCGGTCGCAAAAGTACGTTCCACCTTGCGCTGCCACTCGCTCTGTACCCACTGCAGATACTCCGGGTCGGGATAGGCGCGTGGCCACCACTCCGATGCCGTTGGTATGTCGTCCAGGGTATAGCCGAACAGCTGGGTAAAAGTCGGGTTGATGTACTGAATCCGCTCTTCCAGACCCGTCAGCAAGACCATAACTAGCGGCGAGGTGTCGGTGATGGCCCGAAAGAGCCGTCCACTCTCGTCCAGCGCCTTTTCCGCTCGCTTGCGCCGGGTGATGTCCTTGCCGAAGACGGAGACGCCGGTGGCTTGCCCATCGACCCGGATAGGATGGAAAGTCAGCTCCAGGGTGCGGCCGTCTGCGATCCGAAATTCGTTCAGAAATGGACCCTGCTCCAGCGCGCGTGCATAGAATCCCGGCCAAAGCGCCTTCCGCGTGGGCGGAAGCCAGTCTTCCGAACGCATTCCCGGTGCCACATCGACGCCAAAGCTCTCGTGGACGTGCACCTGAAAGGCACGATTGAATGTGACAAGCCGGAAATCAAGGCCGACCGACCAGATCAGGTCTTCCGTGCTTTCGAACAGGGCATCGAGATTGGCTTCAGCTTGGCTGCGCATGGAGTCTGTCATGTCTCAAAAAACTGTTGCAAGTACGAAAAGGGCTTTAGAATGTGCGCGTCATCCTGCTTTTCGCACTGCCAGGGGCCCGTAACATCATGGATGCAGGTCTCCCCGCACGCTGTCTAATTCATCCATCGGCTGATTTCAATAGAACCGTTATACCTTACGGAGAGTTTTACTGTACAACCCAATCTGTGATGAGGTCGGAACTCGGTCACATCGAGAGTGCGAAATGGCTGAGGCAGAGAATTTATCGGTGTAGCTGCAAGATCGCCACAAGAGAAGTGTTGATTGAGGCGGCAATTCCTTTGGGATCTCCAGAAAGCAAAAAGATACCAAAAGAAAGCGGGGGATTTATCCCCCGCACAAAGCCAATCGTCTCAAGAGGGCTTCAGCCCCAAAATGATCTCCAAATCTACGGCAGTTTTTGCGCCTCGGCTTCGGCGTTCCAATGATCGCTGCCCGCCAGAAATGCCTTAGGCTCAAATTGTTTCGCCTCTTCCGCTGTCAGTTGGTGCGACCACTTGACCCGCTCGGCGGTGCGTGCGCCGGGTCCGCTGGACTGGTATTCGGCATAAAATGCCAGAATATTGTTGTCCTGTTTGCCCCATGCGTTCCATCCGGCGGGGGAGACATCCTCTGCAAGTTCGGTGTTCAGATATACCACCCGCGAGTAGGGCCGCCAGGGGCGTCCCAGGCTGGTGGTTGCCTTCGAACCCGCTGCGCCAGTCGCCGTGATGCTGCTGGTAACCCGGCTGTTCGCGATCACGTACCCCGTGCTCTGGTCGGCCGATGTCCGCGACTGCGCCGTCAAAAAACCAGGCGTCAGCGCATGAATCTCCGAGTGATCGAAGACCGCCGCTGCATTGCCAAAGATGAAGTCGGTTCCGCCCTCAACATAGGAATCGACGTAGTATTGCCGCCCGTAGTCGGCAAAGAGCGTGTCCTGATTGCCCAGAAACCGGCAATGCTTGAAGATCGCCCGGTCCGCGCGAACCACCACCGCCACTGCCTGTCCGGTCTGCCCCGCGGCGTTCTCAAACGTGATGTTGTCCGCCTGAAATCCCTCGCCATTCACTTCCACCGTCTCGGTGAAAAAGGTTCCACCCGCCGTCTTGGCGTTCAGGCTATTGGTGATCACCACATCCTGCGCGGTCTTGCCCATGCCTGCCAGTGTCAGGTTGGGGTGATTCTGGGTAATAATGACGCGCTCATGATAGACGCCCGGCTCGATCTCGATGAAGACCCGCCCAGGCTTTCCGTCCTTGCCGACTCCCGCAAAGGGATGATGGTCGATTGCCATCTGAATCGTCGGGAACGCATTCGTGGCCTCGATACCGGTTTTGACCTCAGGCGAAACCCGTACATGCACATCCTGCGCATGACCACTTGCTGCTGTCACCAGCACAACACACACCGCCAACCGCAAAGCATCCAGCAAGGGAAATCTCATATACACTCGCAAACTCAAGTTGCCGCCGCATTGCATCGCGAAAGCTCGCTCCCAGTATCGCGTATGAAACCTTAAGAATCCAGCAAGCTCGCGCGCTACAAGACTCACCGGGCAAGTTGTGTGCCAGAGTGGATAGAATAGGCAACCGGGAGAACAAAGTGACAAAGGCTCTGATTGGAATCCTGCTTTTGGCCGGCAGCATGGCGGGGGCGCAGACCGTTTGCGCCGTGCATGGCGCGGGCGATGGCAAAACACTCGACACCGTGGTCATCCAGAGGGCCATTGACGATTGTGCCGGCAAGGGCGTCGTCCGTCTGGCTGGTGCGGCAAAGTTTGTCAGCGGACCGCTGCTGTTGAAGAGTCACACCGTGCTGGAGATCGCTACCGGAACGACTCTGGAAGGCAGTCAGAACCACGCCGACTATCCTCCCATGGAAATCTTCCGCGAGAAGGGCACGCAGCCCTTGTTGATGGCCGTCAACGCCGAGGACATTACCATTCGCGGCGGCGGCGTGATCGATGGTCGTGGCGAGAGCTGGTGGTCCAATCGCGCTACTCCAGACCCCCGCCCACGAATGATCGTCTTTGACCACACCAGGCATGTCCTGATGGAAAACGTGACCGTGCAGAACTCGCCGATGTGGCAGATCGTGCCCTATTACTCCGAAGATCTGACCTTCCGCAACATGAAGATCTATGCGCCGCTTCCCGAGGGACACAACACCGACGGCATCGATCCCTTCAGCTCCAAACACGTGTTGATCGATCATGTGACGATTGATACCGGCGACGACAACATCGCCATCAAGAGTGGCCAGCCCGGCAGCCCCGGCCCGGATGCGCCCAGCGAGGACATTCACATCGTCGACTGCACCTTTCTGCACGGCCACGGCCTCAGCATCGGCAGCGAAGTTTCAGGTGGAGTCCGCAACGTGCGCGTGGAGCGCGTCACCTTCAAGGGCACCACCCAGGGCATTCGCATCAAGAGCGGCCGTGACCGCGGCAACGATATCGGCGACTTCGTCTACAAGGACATCACCATGGAAGATGTCGGCGTTGCGATTCAGATCACCGAATACTACGGATCGCCCAAAGGCATGAATGGCGGCAACGCAATGGTCGAGCCGGTAACCCGGCTGACCCCCCACATGCATGACATCGCCATCGAGAACGTGAAGGTTTCAAGCGCCAAGGTAGCCATGACCATAGATGGACTGCCCGAAGCGCCGATCCAGTCCGTTTCACTCAAAAATGTGGTGATCTATGCCGACAAGGGCGCGACCATCCAGCAGGCAACAGTGGTCTCGCAGGGATTGGTGGTTCACGCCAAAACCGGTCCGCCACTGATGGCCGGTCCCGGCGCAATGGGAAGTCTGAAGTAGCAAGCTGTTTCAAACAATAACAGCGGCCTCTCTTCTATGGAGAGGCCGTTTTGCATAGGTTACCAGTTACAGCGCGATCCGCTGATTGGGCAGAATGCTGAAATGCCGCTTTGGCTGGCCCTGCAAGTGAAGCATTACCTTTTGCGGCTGTTCATGAATGCCCAGCAGCGCAATCGGCATTCCCGCCTTGCTGGTGATCACCCGTGCCGCTCCGGACTCGATGCGTCCGATTCGTTTACCGCCCAATCGCAACTCCACACCGTCAGCATCGTATTGCATCGCAGCCATTGCGCCGCCATCGGTGCGCAAGTCGAAGCGCGCCGAAGCCGAAGCCGGATGCCCGGGTCTGCCATTCCATTGCAACTCATCAGCCTCCTCGTTGATGCCCGCCAAACGCCATGTGTAGTCCACTATAACCAGCGCGCAGGGGCTGTAATGAGGTGCGTCGGTCTGCGTAAAGCCACCATGAAGAGGATCGATCTGCTGCCGATAAGTGCCGTCTCTCTGAATCTCCTCGCACCATGCATCCATCATCGTGCTGAACTCGGCGGCGCGATGATAGTGATCGAACCAGCGCGTAGCCCGCAGCGCAGTCAGCGCCTGCGATGCCCCACCCCAGGAGTTGCGCGGAATGGGCCGCACAAAATGCGGATCGTCCACCGCCACCGAAGGCAGTGGAATAGCGGGCCAGAAGGCTTGCGGATTGTGAATCTGCCGAGTCCACAACTCATCGAAGAGCCTCTGATCGGGTATATGTTCGCCACAGACGCGGGTGATGATCTCCGACCGGACTCTGACAAACTGATTCTGCGCATCAAGATCATAGAAGGCTGCGTCTTCCTGCACATACAGCTTGCTCAGAATCAGCCCGCGCATCTGCTCCGCGCTCTGCCTCCAGCGCTCGGCCTCCGCTGGTTTGCCCAAAGCCTGTGCCATCGCCGCCAATGCCACCCGCGCGCCATAAGTGGTCGCGGAGAGATCCGGACAGAGCCGCGGCACGCCTCCACGAGCCGGAATCTTTCTGGCATCCTGATCCGGGCAATTATTTGCTGCTCCCGTCCAGCGCGGACTGTTGTCGTTGCCCGTGTCATAGGTGCAAAAGCCCTCGGTCAGGCCTGTGCCGCGCGTGTTGCGAAACTTGAGCAGCCATGCGTCCCAGGCCGAGCATGCGTTGTAAGCAGCACGCAGCAGTTCCTCGTCACCAGTAGCGCGAGCCAACTCCCAGGCGGTCGCGGCGATGGGAACAACCATCTGAATCTGTCCCCAACCTAGCCCCTTGATCTTGTTGCTATAAGGAAGCTGCCCATCCGGCCGCTGCCGCGCAAAGAAAGCCATGTGGCTGTTGCGAGCAATCTCCGGTCGAAAGCGGCGATAGACCAGCGCTTCCATCGGACCGCACTCCATCCAGATTCCCTGATAAGTCGAGCCTTCGATGAGTACCGGCTTCTCATAGCCCGGCACCAATTGCACATTACCGGCCAATACCGCCAGCGCTCCATCGTAGGTCTTCTGCCAGCGCGTATTTGCTGTCTGAAAGCTGGGAGCGTTGCCATCCTTCACGGCCGCAGCCAGTGAAGACGCGCCCTTCAGTGCCGCCAGCGTTGCCGCGCCTTGCAGTAAAAATGTACGACGGTTCATCGAGGACTCCCGCAGTCGTCAAAATTCAGCAGAGATCTTTTTAGTTTACGGAACCTCTGATCAAGTCGATGTTTTGAAAGGGCACGACCTTTAGCCTGCCCTGAGCGTAGTCGAAGGCAGTCGCAAGTGATTATAAAAGGCCTCGGGCTTTAGCCCCCGAGAGAAGGTTTCTCCGGAAATCGTACTCGATCAGAGCTGAATGATTCTCCCAGCAACATTGCCGACCCACCGGGTGATGAAATCGTGTTGGCTGCATCGGCGCTAACTTGCTAACCTGCTCCTCTCCGCTCTGCGGAGGCTGACTCGCTGCCATTGTTTTGTCGAACGTGCCTTCTTGTTGCTTGTCAGGTAACACCATGACTCTCATCTGCCAACCCGATCAGAGCGGTTCCAGCAAAGCAAATCAGGATGCAGTAACTCTGGTCTTGCTCGAATCCGCTTTGGATGCGCGGCAGGGGCAAGAGACGGTGAAGGCACAAGGCGTCTCAGAGCGAAACCACAAGATCCCCGGCAACAACCTGGGACTTGCGATTTGCGTCATGAAAACCGTTTCAGACGTCTCGATCGTGGGAGCGGTGTCGCTGTATGGAAGCTGCTACTGCCGGGCTCAAAACCATTGCGACAAAGGCCATACCAATCAGAAAGTCGAGCATAGAGGCCTCCACGGGGATCAGATCCCGGGCCAGGAGGGCGGATCATTTCGTCTTCCCGCGCGGGAATGTTTCCACCGCACCACCAAAATAGTCTAGCTTCATTCCGGTGGAAATGCCTCTTTCGCTGCGTACGGCTCCCCCCTTGGTAACCAATCAAGAGTTTTCAGAAAAAACTTGGATCAATCCTCTTCTTTGGACTGTTTTTTGGGAAGGGATGCTACAACGGCAGGACATATGACCATGGCGATAAAGACGAGTGCAATAAAAAAATCATTCATGCGGACTCCTGGAGAAAAAGACGTACGAGGTAGTGAGGAAGTCTCTATTGGATAGCTGAAATCATCCCAAGATCGATCGAACATTGGGCGGCTTCAGAATCACTCTGTTGTCTACTATGCCGGAGTTCTTCTGTAGCGTCCAGCTGAATCCCCTTGCGCTCAGCAAGTCAGGCGTATAGATGTTTCGATCTACCTGTGATTTGGCCGGTAAGAGGAGGCCGCCAAACAGGGAAGGGTCTAGTGATATGCCAACGAACAACGGATGAACCGACAGAGCCGCAGGGAGCTAACCCACCGATTATGCGTCGCCGTCGTGGGATCTGGAGCGCTGCACGGTGGCCAGGATGGCCGGTCCGATAATCATCACAACGAATGCCAATCCAATCAGAAAATCGAACACGCGGGTTTCTCCCTCTGGAACCGGAAAATCATACTCCTTTCACAGAACGACAGGGAACCCGGCGCAAATATTTTTCCGGCTTTGCTCTAGCGAGCCTCATTCAGGCTGCGGGCGGCTTGATCAAGTGCCTGGGTGAGAATGCTTAGTTGCTGCGCGGCACGGTGCTGGTCGCGGGCGTCGATGGCTTCATTGACGCCTGGAATCTCCACCGCTGCGTAGCCGGTGTACTCGCCGGGAGCAAAGATGGTGTGCCGGTACCAGGGACGGTTGGGCAATCCTGCCTCGGAGAGCAGAGCGGACTCGGTCTGGCGCAAGCCGCGGTTGAGCTGCGTCATGTCGCCGAACGGAGAGATTTGGCGAGCGCGAACCTCCGCTGCGGCATCCGCAAAGCGGGTAGCGGCAGCCTGAGCGGGGGCAAAGTCCAGATCAACCCGGCCGTCCCGCGCCTTGCTCGCCGCTGTCTTCAGATAGAGAGAGATCTCCAGGGCATAGGTGAAGTAGTCGTAGGGAAGCACGTCGGCATCGGCCATGCGCAGCGCTTCCAGCCCGAAGACCCGCGCCATCTGCTGCAAATACAGGAAGTGGGGATCGGCATTCTGCACAAACCATGCATAGTTGTCGAAGACCGAGTGGTAGACGCCGTAGGGTCCGTCAGAGCCGATATCGGTCGATGGAACGCCGGCGTGCTGAAAGAAGGGGGTAAAGTCCGAGCCGGAACCCAGATCGCCCACGTGAACCTCTTCGGGCAAAGCATTGGGATTGCTCTCGCCGGCGCTCTTGACTCGCCACTGCTGGTAGACGGTTCCGCCCAGGGGGCTGGGGACAGCCTGAGTGACCTCGCGCAGAAACTGCTTGAGCGAGGGGGTAGCCTCGGCGGAGAAACTGGGCCCGGAAACAGCAATGTCGGTATTGAAGTAGGCGACAGTGTGCCCCATCTCGCCGGCATGCTGCTCAACCCACTCGGTAGAGCCAATCAACCCCTGCTCTTCCGCATCCCAACTGGCAAAGAGCAGCGTGCGCTTGGGTCGCCAGCCCTGCTTGAGCAGGACACCCACGCCGCGAACTGCTTCCAGCATCGCGGCGGTGCCGCTGGAGGGATCGGCTGCCCCGTAGATCCAGGCGTCGCGATGATTGCCGGCAACCACCAGTTCCTCGGGGTGCTCGCTGCCGCGGACTCGACCCGTCACATCCCAGATGGTGCGAATCTGGTAATCCTGTTGCGAAAGCAGGTGAACTTTTACGCTTCCTGGCCCCGTCGTTCCCAGATGATAGCGAAAGGGAAGTGCGCCCTGCCAACCCTGCGGCGCGCCCGGGCCTTTGAGCGCCTGAAGAATCGGCGCAGCGTCATGAAAGCTGAGTGGGATAGAGATGATGCGCGGCTGATTGCCGGTTTGCCCGGCGGGCTGACGGGCGGAGTCGGGCAGGTTGGCGGTCGAGGCCACGCCGGGAGTCTGGGGATCGCCCGGATACTTGAAAAGATACTGCACCGAGCCCATCTGCACTGCGGTCTCGGGCCTCCAGGGGCCAAGCGGGTAGGCATCGCCCTTGTAGTAGCCGTCGTCCTGGGGGTCGGAGTAGATCAGCACCCCGGCCGCTCCCCTCTGCTCGGCGATGTATACCTTGACCCCGCGAAAGTTGGCCCCGTAGCGGCACAAGACGATCTTGCCGCGCAGGTCAATATGCTCGGCGGTGAGCCGGTCGTAGTCTTCCAGTCGGCCATAGTTGGCATAGACCACCTCGGCGGTGACATCGCCCGAGGCCGAGGAGCCATTGAAGGGCATGGAGACGCGTGGATTGTTCTGATAGGGATCGCCCTCGACATGCTCGCGAGTAGGTCCGCTCATCAGCAGCCTGCCGGCAGCGTCCCAGGCCTCAACCCGCTGCATCTTGGGCTGATTCAACAGCACGCGATACGGGACAATCTCGGTGTCGAGACCGGCTGCGCGAAATTTTTCGGCAACAAATTCGGCGGTCTTGCGATCTTCGGGAGTGGAAGCCAGGTGCGGCTCGGCGGTCAGCGTCTTCAAGTCCTGCCCGGCGATGGCCGGGTCGGGCACGGCCAGGAAAGTGGTCTCGATTTTTCTTTGCTCGGCAAAATTCCGGTATCCGAAGACACCTGAGTTGACCGTGGTCGCGGCGGCAGGAACGGCCTTTTGCGCCGCTTTGGGCGAGGGATCAAATGCCTGCGACAGCAAGGCAGAGACCAGGATAAAAGCCAGCGGCAAACGCGCAATGCTCACGAAAATCCCTCGGCGGAGCGGAGCTCAATTCCAGGCGCGAAGTGTTTTGCGCGCGGCTCCCCATCTGATCCGCAAGAAAGAAACAGCTTACACTGCGACGGGGGATTTGTGCCGTGGCCAACTGCCTGGAAAACCGCTCGTGAGTGCAAATCGGAATGGGAAATCACCTGAAAAAGGATTAAAAATAGTGCTACGCTTGCACTACAGCAAAACCAGAGTCTATGCGCTCCGAAACCAAGTACTCAAGTCAGCGCTACCATCAGGGAGCGGCGACCTTCCAGAATGTTCATCAGGATTTAGTAACTCTGGTTTTGCTCTAGTTGAGCCGGTCCCGGTAGTTTGGACAGTTTTTCGGCGTTCTTAAGTGGAAGAACTATTCTCGTGGTCGTCGGGGCGGTGGTAATGTGGAGATCGTTTTCTGATCTCCAAGGTTTGTGGGAAGGGCGG
>Ga0302267_10000577_pt1 | contig 49867 bp, 38 predicted proteins | sample III_Bog_E1_3_FD_194555 | JGI IMG/M metagenome (GOLD analysis project Ga0302267, IMG submission 194555) | Peat permafrost microbial communities from Stordalen Mire near Abisko, Sweden - III_Bog_E1_3 | ecosystem: Environmental > Terrestrial > Soil > Wetlands > Peat | place: Sweden: Abisko...
CGCGCCGCGGGCGCCGGCGAGGTCCTCATCGACGGCGAGCTGTTCGCGCGACGCGCCGCGGAGATCGAGGCCCTCGGCTTCCGCGGCGAGGGCGAGCACATCAAGCGCCTCGTCCCGGCCTCCAGTCCGACGACGTCCGCTGCCCCGTCCGCGGTGCGCCTCCCGGCGAGCGAGCCGCCGCCCTTCGTCCCCGATGTCGAGCCGCTGCCCACCTCGTTGCGCCCGATCGATCCCGTCACCGAGATGGCCAAGCGCGCCCTGCTCCAGGGCGACGTCCGCGCGCTCGAGCAGCTCATCGCCGAGCTGCGCGAGAGCGGCGAGCACGCCGACCTGTTCGAGCGCATGAGCGGCTTCGTGGCGCTCCGCCGCGGCGCCACCGCAGACGCGCTGCGCCGCCTCCGCTCCGCCACCGAGGCCGTCAAGGAGCCCTCCCAGCAAGCCCGCGCCCGGCTGGCCTACGGCGTCGCCCTCGCCTCCGCCGGCCGCAGCGAGAGCGCCCTGCTCGAGGCGCTCGAGGCGCTGTCGCGCGCCCGCGAGGCCCAGGATCCCCACGGCGAGCACGCCTGCGCCCTGTTCCTCGCGCGGCTCTCGGCGGCGGCGGGCCACCCCGAGGCCGCCTCGGTGTGGGCGAGGATCGCAGCCAACGCCGAGGGCTCCCGCCCCGACTGAGGGCGTGGCGGACCGCGCGTCTCGACTTCCTCCGCCGGCGAGCGCCAAACGCGAATAGAGTGCGGCGGCGGCGCGTCCCCGCCGCTCCGAGGCCCTCTCCGCATGACCCGCCCGCTCCTCGCCGCCTCGCTCCTCGCTCCGCTGTGGCTCGCTGCGTGCGCCGCCCCTCCTCCCCCGGCCACCTCGCCCGAGGCGCCGCCGCCAGGGCTGTTCTCCGGGGCGCGGGAGACCTCTCCCGCCGACACCGAGATGCTCGCGCTCGGGCACGCCGAAGAGGAGATCGACCGCCTCTTCGCCCACCGCAACGCGCCTGCCGGCCGGCCCAAGAGCACCGGACCGACCCCCACCGACGACGCGGCCGAAAAGCCTGCGGAGCCCGCCGCCGGCGGCGCCGGCGATCCCTGCGCCGTCGCCTGCCGCGCGCTGGCCTCGATGGCCTCGTCGGCCGATCGGCTGTGCCGCCTCGCCGGCGAGAACGACGGGCGCTGTGACGACGCTCGCTCCCGGGTGCGGGCCGCGACCGGGAGGGTCAAGTCGGCGTGCCCGGGGTGCGCCTCCCCGACGGTGGGATCCGGCCCTCCGGCTCGCTAGCCCCACCTCCGCCACGCCAGCACCGCCGACAGGGCGAGGCCGATCGCCACCACCCCCCACCGCACGATCACCGGCTTCAGCCTGCGTGCCCACGAGGCGCCCGCCAGGCCGCCGGCGATGGCTCCTGCCGCCATGATCAGCGCCACCCGGTAATCGATCGCGCGGGCCAGCACGAACGCGACCGTGGCGATGGCGTTGATGGCCGCGGAGAGCACGCTCTTGACCCCGTTCATGCCGTGGATGTCGGCGCCGCCGAGCCGGTCGAGGAGCGCGAGCATCATGATCCCCATGCCCGCGCCGAAATAGCCGCCGTACACCCCGACGAGGAACTGGAGCACCACGGCGAAGCCCGTGGAGCGCGGGAGGACCCAGGCGCTGCCCGCCTCCCCTCCGCCGGCGACGCGGCGAGGGCGAAGGTTTTGCACCAGCATCAAGGCGGTGGCGAAGAGGACGAGGAGCGGGACGATGGTGTCGAACACCGCCTGAGGCGTGTAGAGCAGCAGGATCGAGCCCACCAGGCCCCCCGCGAAGGCCGGGGGGAGGAGCACGCGGAGAGCGGCGCGATCGCGGGAGAGCTCGCGCCGGTAGGCGAAGGCGGAGGCCACCGAGCCTGGCGTGAGCGCGACCGCGTTGGTGGCGTTGGCGATCAGCGGCGGGAGGCCGCAGGCGACGGCGGCCGGGAACGAGAGGAGCGAGCCGCCGCCGGCGACGGAGTTGACGACCCCCGCGGCCGTCGAGGCGCAGGCGAGCACGGCCAGCTGGATCGGGGTCATCGCAGGGCGTCTGCCACTGCGGGACGGGCGCTGTCAATGCGCGGCGCGTGCTACGAGGGGAGCATGGCGATCCCGGTCCCGTTCGTCTCCGTACAGCGCGTCTACTTCGACGACCTCGATGCGCTCAACATCCTCCACAACATGCGCTACCTGCTCTTCATCGAGCGGGCGCGCGGCGAGCTGTTCAACGCGATGGGCTTCCACTGGCAGGACGACCTGACCCGGAACCCGGACCGGTTTCACGTCGTCGCCGAGCACGCCATCAAGTACCTCGCGCCGGTGCGCGGCGAGGGCGATCTCAGCATCGTCCTCCGCGTCGCCCACCTCGGCCGGACCAGCCTCACCATCTCGGCGCGCGTGCAGTCGCCGGACGGGGGCATCCGCTTCGCGGAGGGCTCGACGCGACTGGTCCGCCTCGATCCCGCGACGTTCCGTCCGGCGCCCTGGAGCGACCCGTTCCGCGCCGTGGTGGGGCCCCTGGTGATCCGCGTGGACACACCCACGCCCCCGACCTGACCCGTCGCGAAGCGCTCGCGGGCGTTCCGCAGCGTGACCCGAGCTGGCGAGCGCTACTACGTGGTGCGGCGCGGCGCGGCGCCTTGACCCCCCCGTGGGAGGTGACTAGGACGTCGCCCAACTCTCACCCCCTATTTCCAGGAGCACCCCCGATGGCAACCAGGATCGCGATCAACGGCTTCGGCAGGATTGGGCGCTGCATCGTCAGGGCGTTGATCGAGCGCGGGGTCACCGACCTCGAGCTCGTCGCCATCAACGATCTCACCGACGCGAAGACGCTCGCGCACCTGCTCCGCTACGACTCGATCCACCGCGAGATCAAGGGGGCCAAGATCGGCCACACCGAGAAGGCGCTCACCATCGGGGACAAGTCCATCGAGGTCCTCGCCATCAAGGACCCGGCCGCGCTGCCGTGGAAGGAGCTCGGGGTCGACATCGTCCTGGAGTGCACCGGCCTCTTCACCGAGCGCTCCAAGGCCAACGCGCACATCGCGGCGGGAGCCAAGACGGTGATCATCAGCGCGCCGGCCAAGGGGCAGGACCTGACCGTGGTCATGGGCGTCAACGACTACCTCTACGACCCGGCCAAGCACCACGTCATCTCCAACGGCTCGTGCACCACCAACTGCCTGGCGCCCGTGGCCAAGGTCATGCTCGACAACTTCGGCGTGGTGCGCGGCCTGATGACGACCATCCACTCGTACACCAACGACCAGCACATCCTCGATCTCCCCCACCGCAGCGGGGATCTCCGCCGCGCGCGCGCCGCCGCGGTCAACCTGATCCCCTCGAGCACCGGCGCGGCCAAGGCCCTCGCCGAGGTCATCCCCGAGCTCAAGGGCAAGTTCGACGGCTGCTCGGTGCGCGTGCCCACGGTCGACGTCTCCCTCGTGGACCTGACCCTCGAGACCGAGAAGCCCGTCACCAAGGCCGCCATCCACGCCGCCATGAAGCTGGCCGCCGAGAGCGGCCCGATGCGCGGCATCCTCCAGTACACCGAGACCGAGCTGGTCTCAGGCGACTTCATCGGCGACCCGGCCTCCAGCACCTTCGACGCGACCATGACGCTCGTCCTCGGGGACAAGTTCGCCAAGATCTTCTCCTGGTACGACAACGAGACCGGCTTCTCGCACCGCATGGTCGACCTGAGCCTCCTGGTGGCGAAGAAGGGCGGGTGAGCCGGTGAAGCTCGCAGGCATCCGCTGGGTCGACGAGCTCGTCAGCGAAGGCGGCGGCCTGATGGGCAAGCGCGTCTTCGTGCGGGTCGACTTCAACGTCCCCCTCGACAAGAAGACGGGCAAGATCACCGACGACGCCCGCATCCGGGAGGCGCTCCCCACCCTCAAGCTGCTCATGGACAGCGGGGCCAAGGTGATGCTCGCCTCCCACCTCGGCCGCCCCAAGCCGGGCAAGAGGGACCTCACCCTCGAGCCCTGCGGCGTGCGCCTCGCCGAGCTGACCGGCCATGAGGTGCTCCTCCCCGACGACTGCATCGGCGACGCCCCCAAGAAGGTCATCCACGATCTGCGCACCGGCCAGGTCTGCCTGCTCGAGAACCTCCGCTTCCACGAGGAAGAGGAGAAGGACGACGAGGCCTTCGCCAAGGAGCTCGCCGAGCTCTGCGACGTCTACATCGACGACGCCTTCGGGGCCGTGCACCGCGCCCACGCCTCGGTCCACGCCCTGCCGCGCCTGGTCCGATCGCGCGGCGCCGGCCTGCTCTTGAAGAAGGAGCTGACCGCGCTCACCCGGCTCACCGACCGGCCCGAGAAGCCCTACGTCGCCGTGCTCGGCGGCGCCAAGGTCTCCGACAAGATCGACGTCGTCGAGGCCCTCCTCGCCGTCGTCGACACCCTGGCCATCGGCGGGGCCATGGCCAACACCTTCCTCGCCGCCCAGGGCAAGGACATGCAGAAGAGCCGGATCGAGGAGGACAAGCTCCCGCTCGCCCGCACCATCCTCGCCAAGGCCAAGGCCAAGGGCGTCGAGATCCTGCTCCCCGTCGACGTGGTCGTCGCCTCCGGCCTCGACTCCATCGCCGGCGAGACGGTGAGCGCCGACCTGGTCCCCCCGGAGACCATGGCGCTCGACATCGGGCCCAAGACGGTCGAGCTCTTCGCCCGCGCCGTCGAGCGGGCCAAGACGGTGTTCTGGAACGGGCCGATGGGCCTCTTCGAGACCCCCGCCTTCTCCCGCGGGACGATGGCACTGGCTCGCCGCATGAGCGCGGCGCCCGGCTTCACCGTCGTCGGCGGCGGCGACAGCGCCTCCGCGGTCAAGGTCGCCGGCGACGACGTCGCCGCGGGCTTCAAGCACATCTCCACCGGCGGCGGCGCCTCGCTGGAGCTCATCGAGGGCAAGAAGCTCCCCGGCGTCGAAGCGCTGCGCCTCCCGGAGGCCCCGTGAACCACGATCGCCGGCCCCTCATCGCGGGGAACTGGAAGATGAACGCCGGCGGTCAGGACGCCTGCCCGCTCGCGGCCGCCGTGGCCAAGGCCTCACGCGAGGCCGATCGGGTCGACGTCGTCGTCGGGCCTCCCTTCACCGCCCTCGCCGCCGTCGCCCACGAGCTCGACGAGGCCAAGAGCCGGGTCACCATCGCCGCTCAGAACATGCACGCCGAGGTCTCCGGGGCCTTCACCGGCGAGATCTCGTCGAGCATGCTCAAGGACGCGGGGGCGAGCTGGGTCATCGTCGGCCACAGCGAGCGCCGCCAGCTCTTCGGCGAGACCGACGACTCCGTCGCCCGCAAGACCGCCGCCGCCGCCGCCGCCGGGCTCCGCCCCATCGTCTGCGTCGGCGAGACGCTCGAGCAGCGCGAGGCCGGCCAGACGCTCGAGGTGGTCGAGCGCCAGGTGCGCGCCGTCCTCGACGAGCTGGCCAAGCAGCCCGGCTTCGGCGTCGTCGCCTACGAGCCCGTCTGGGCCATCGGCACCGGCAAGGTCGCCAAACCCGAGGACGCCCAGGCGGTCCACGCCACCATCCGCGGCCTGCTCGCCGGCGCCTCCGCCGAGCTCGCCCACGCCACGCGCATCCTCTACGGCGGCAGCGTCAAGGCCGACAACGCCGAGGGCCTCCTCGGGCAGACCGACATCGACGGCGCCCTGGTGGGTGGGGCCTCGCTCGACCCCGCCGGCTTCGGCAAGATCATCGAGGCCGCGCAGCTCGTCGCCCAGCGACTGGCGGAAACCGCCGAACAAGGGTAGATCGCTCGGCCCTGGGTCGCGCAGGCCCCCCCAGACCCACCCCTCCCCCCGAGATTCACGCCGATGGTCCAGACGTTCCTCAACATCATCCACGTGGTCGTCTGCCTGTTCCTCATCCTCGTCGTGTTGCTCCAGCAGGGACGCGGCGGCGGGATGGGGTCGGCGCTCGGTGGTGCCACCGCGCAGGTCTTCGGCGGGCGCGGCGCCGGCAACTTCATGACCCGGCTCACCGCCATCTGCGCGGTGGTGTTCATGGGGACGAGCATCTCGCTCGCGTACATCGCCTCGTCGGGTGACCGCGAGCTGCGGAAGTTCGAGAGCTCTCAGGGCAAGTGATTCCAGGGTCGCCACCCGGCCGGTCGGTGGCGCTGGTGGCCCTGGTAAAGGCCGCCGCCTCCGCGGTGGTGCTCTGGACGGGATTCCGTGCCGTCAGCGACGATGACTTCGCCCGCACGGTCATCGCCGAGGAGTGGGCCCGCTCGCCGCGCTGGGACGCGAGCGGGACGAGCTGGCTGCCCCTGCCCTTCTGGATCTCCGGCGCCGCGATGAAGCTCGCCGGGCGCAGCCTCGACACGGCGCGCGGGGTGGCGCTGGTGCTGGGGGTGGTCGCGGCTCTCCTCGTCTATGCGGCCGCTCGCTGGATGGGCGAGGAGCGCGGCCCGGCGACGGCGGGGGCGGTGGTGGCCGCCGTGTTCCCGTGGAGCGCGCGGCTCGGGGTGGCGACGGTCCCGGAGCTCTTCACCGCGGCTCTGACGCTCCTGGCGATGGCGGCGCTGGTGCCGGCGCAGGCGGGTGCGCCCCTCGGTGGCGGGCGGCGGCTGCTCCTCGGTGGGGCGGCGCTCCTGGCAGCCACGCTCTCGCGCTACGAGGCGTGGCCGGTCGCCCTGATCTTCGCGGCGATCTGCGCGGCGGACGGCCTGCGCTCCGGCGCGGGGCGGGCGGCCGGGATCGGCGCGGCGGCGCTGGCGCTCGCGGGCCCCATCGCCTGGCTTGGCTGGAACCGGGTGCGGCACGGGGACGCGCTGCACTTCCTCGCCCGCGTGGCGGCGTACCGCCAGGCGCTCGGGGACGGCGGTGCGCCGGGCCGGCTCCTCGGGTACCCGCTGGCCATGGTGCGCGAGGAGCCGGAGATCGTCGCGCTCTTCGCGGCCGCCGCACTCGTGACGCTCGCGGGAGGGGGCGTCCGCGGGGTGCGCGAACGCCTGGCGCCCTACGCTCGCCCCGGCCTGATCGCCATCGCGCTGATCGCGGCGCTCTCGCTGGCGATGCTCAAGGACGGCGCCCCGACGCACCACCCCGAGCGCGCGGTTCTCGCACCGCTGCTCCTGATCGCGGTCGCGGGCGGGGCCCTCTCGGCGCGGGCGCTCCTCACCGGTGGATCCCGCCTCGCCCGCGGGCTCGCGCTCGCCGGCGCCGTGGCGCTGGCCGCCGGGATCGGGCGGCGCGGCCCGGGCGAGGGCTTCATGCCGCGCGCCGACGAAGTGGCGCTCGGTCGCGCGCTGGCCACCCGCGCCCCTCCAGGCGAGCCCGCGCTCGTCGAGGTCGCCGACTACGGCTACCTCGCCGTCGAGGCCGCCCTGGGCCGTCCCGAGGATGCCGTGCCCGATCGCTCCGTCGACCCACGCGACACAAAGGCCACGTCGAGCTTCACCGACGCCGACGCGTTGCGTCGCAGGCTCGCCGCCTCGGGGGCCCGCTGGGTGGCGGCGCGAATCGGCGAGCCCGTCCGGGCGGTGCTCGGCGCTCCGGTGCTCGAGCGTGGCGGCTGGGGCGCCTTCGCGGTCGAGCCGCCCCGGTGAGCGGCGCGGAGGGCGTCTTCGTCCACCCCACGGCCTGCGTGGACGAGCCCTGCACCCTCGGTGCGGGGACGCGGATCTGGCACTTCTGCCACGTCATGAGCGGGGCCCGGGTCGGGCGCGACTGTGTGCTGGGGCAGAACGTCTTCGTGGCGGGCGGCGCCGTCGTCGGCGACCGGGTGCGCATCCAGAACAACGTGTCCCTCTACGACGGCGTGGTGGTCGAGGACGACGTGTTCCTCGGCCCCTCGTGCGTGCTCACCAACGTGCGCAACCCTCGCGCCGGGATCGACCGGCACGGCCATTTCGAGCGGACGCTCCTCCGCCGCGGCGCCACGCTGGGCGCCAATGCCACCGTCGTCTGTGGGGTGACGGTGGGGCGTCACGCCTTCGTCGCGGCGGGCGCCGTGGTGACGCGGGACGTGCCCGACTATGCCCTGATCGTCGGCGTCCCGGGCCGGCACGCCGGGTGGATGGGGAGGCACGGTGAGCGCCTCGTGCCGGTGGCGGAGGTGCCGGGCGCCTGGACCTGCCCGTTGAGCGGCTTTCGCTACGAGGAAGTGAGCGGCGTGCTCCGCGGGCGCGACCTTGGCGAGGATGAGACGCTGCCGGAGCGCGGAGCAGACTGAGCGAGTCGTCATCGGCGCGTCGACGTCCGCGCCGGAGCCCGAGCACAGGTCTCCCGGCGTGTAGCCACGCGGGAGCTCGTGCCACGTCCTGCGATCTCGCGCTGCGGCTCGCGAGCTCGCGCCACGTCCTGCGATCTCGCGCTGCGGCTCGCGAGCTCGCGCCACGTCCTGCGATCTCGCGCTGCGGCTCGCGAGCTCGCGCCTGCGTCCCGCGAGCTCGCGCCTGCGTCCTCGAATCTCGCGCCTGCGTCCTCCGATCTCGCGCCGCGTCCTGCGATCTTGCGCCGCCTCCGTCCTTCTCGCGCCCGCGTCCTGCGATCTCGCGCCGCGTTCGCCCCTCTCGCGCCGCGTCCGCCGATCTCGCACCCGCGCCCGCCGATCTCGCGCAAGGTCTCTGGAGCGATCTCCGTCGTCGTTCCATCGCGCGGCACGTCCTCCAATCTCGCACCACGTCCTTTCACCACGCGCCACGTCGCCGCGAGCCGCCTCCGTCGTCGCTCGGCGCCCGCCGTCGTCGAGTACGCCGCAGGCGACGTCCGCCCGCCTCTCGCGTCGTCGTTTCGCGTCGGACCGCGCTCCGCGATCGCGCGCCACGTCCGCCGACCTCGCGCCAGGTCCCTCCCCGTCGTACGACCCCCTGCGACCTCGCGCCGCGTCGCCGACTCCCGCCTATCGTCGCTCGCTCGCCCCACCAGCCGCCCGCTCGCGGAGGGGTAGCCTTCGTGGAGCCAGCACCTCGGGGTCAATCGTCACCGCCAGCGACGAGCCCGAGGGCAACCTCGGGTCAGAGCTGCTTTTCGTACACCCGGTACCGCTTCTCGATGCGGCCACCCATCAGCCGGATGCCGGCGTTGATGGCCGCGTTGTCCTCGAGCGTCCAGCCGAGCTCGCCGCTCTTCATCCCGAGGAGGTGAGCCGAGTGGTTCATCTCGACGTAGAGGTAGGCGGAGAGGCCACCGTAGCGGCGCACGTGGCGCCACTTCTTGCGGATGCCGAGGATGAGCAGGCGTCCCGTCTTGGCCCCCTGCACCTTGAGGCGCCACAGCATCTTGAGGATGCCGAAGGGGAAGAGCTTGCCGTCGAGGTCGCGGATCACCTCGTTGAGGTTGGGGATGCCCACCGCCACCGCGGCCGCCTCGCCGTTGATGAAGGTGATGCGAGTGATCTCGGGCATGAGGATGAGGCTCATGTCCTTGCCCATCTTGACCAGCTCGTTCTCGGTGATGGGGACGTAGCCCCAGTTGTCGCTCCAGGCATCGTTGAAGATGTCCATGATGATGCGCAGCTCGTCGGTGAGCTTGCCGGGGTTGGCCAGCCGCGTGGTCACCTCCGGCATGGCCGCGATCTCGTCGTGGGCTCGCTGGGCCCGGGGGGGCACGTGGCCCACGTCGTACTTCCACGAGTAGACGTCCTTGAGCTTGGCGAAGCCGGCCTGCTCGATGAGGCCGCCCTGGTAGCGGTTGTGGTAGGTCATCATCGCCATCGGCGGATCGTCGAAGCCCTCGATCAGGCAGCCCAGCTCCTCGTTGATGGAGAGCGACATCGGCCCGCGGAGCCGCTTCATCCCGCGGCTCTTGACCCAGGCCTCGGCCTCGGCGAGGAGCGCCCGGGCCACCTCCGGGTCGTCGGTGGTGTCGAGGAAGCCGAACATGCCCGCGTCGTCGTGGTGCACCTTGAGGTGCTCCTGGTCGATCTGCGCGGTGACCCGACCGACCGGGCGCCCGTCCTGGTAGGCGACCCAGGCGGTGCCGTCGGCGTGCTCGAAGAACGGGTTCTTCCGGTGATCGAGCCGATCGGAGACGTCGAAGTCGAGCGGGCGTACGTAGTACGGCGCGTCCTTGTAGATGACGTCGACGACGCCGAGGAAGTCCTTCAGGGTCTTCTTGTCGCCGGCCTTGAGCTCGCGGATCTCGATGGGCATGGGCACCTGGCGTGCGTAGCGTCCGTGCGACGCGGGCGCAAGGGCGCTGGCCGGGGCACCCGAGACGTCGGCGCGCCATCTCCTCTCGCGCTACGCGAGGGGGGCCGCGGGGCGAACGATCCGCAGGGGCCGCCGGAGGCTCTCGCGAGGGTCACACCCTGCTGGGACGCGCGGGGATGTTGAGCACGTCGGGCGGTTCGCTCACCAGGCGCTCGCTCGCGGGGACGAGGGCGCTGCGGAGGCGGGTGAGGTTCTGGGTCAGCAGGTCGGCCACGATCTGGAGCAGGATCTCCGACTGCGGCGGGACATCGCTGATCTCGCAATGCCAGCCGAACTGGACCGTGGACCGCGCCACGCCGTCCCTGCCGAGCGGATAGCTGGCCGTGACCACCCCGCGCGCGCCCCCCCGCGCGCGCGGCGTCTCGCCGTCGAGGGGCGGCCACCGGTGCGCGCCTCGCGGGTCGCCTGCCGGGTCGACTACCTCGACGAAGCAGAGGTCGGCGTCGGCCGCGAAGCGCCACAGCTCGTCGACGAGCTCCGCCTCGCAGGAAGCGTCGGCGAAGCGCAGCGGCAGCCGCGGGATGGCGCGGCGGAGCAGCTCGGTGTGAGGCGCGCGGAGCTGGGCAGGCTGCCGGTGTCGGAGCCGGTACCCATCGAAGTAGCCGACGAAGCGGACGAGGGTGTACAGGGCGGCGCTGGCGGCGAAGAGCGCCATGCCGAGCTGCCAGGTGCGCTCGAGCGAGACGCCGATGGCCGCGACGGTGAGGACGCCGCAAACGGTGTAGAGGATGAGCACCGCGCGTCGGTGAGTGAGCCCCATGTCGAGGAGGCGGTGGTGGATGTGCCCCCGGTCCGGCGAGAAGACGGAGCGGCGCTCGAGGATGCGGCGCACCATCGCGAAGAGCGTGTCGAAGATGGGCACGCCCAGCGCCATCATGGGGACGAGCAACGACGCGGCCGTGGACGCCTTCTGCGTCCCCATGAGCGCCGTGACGGCCAGCACGTATCCGAAGAAGTAGCTGCCCGAGGCGCCCATGAAGATGCGGGCGGGGTTGAAGTTGTAGAAGAGAAAGCCGAGCGCCGCGCCCGCCGTCGCCGCCGAGATCCAGGCGACCAGTGGCACACCGTTGATCCAGGCGACGACGAGGTTGGTGGTGGCGGCGAAGAGCACGACGCCCGCCGCCAGCCCGTCGAGGCCATCGATGAGGTTGATGGCGTTGACGAGGCCGACGATCCACAGCGTGGTGAGGGGCAACGCCACCTCCGCGGTGTTGAAGTCGCCGAGGAGCGGCACGTGGAGGGCGTCGATGCGGCAGCCGCAGGCAATGGCGAAGACTGCGACCGCGATCTGGAGGAGGAGCTTGTGAAACGCACGCAGCCCACGGGCGTCGTCCACCACGCCCACGGCGCACATGGCCACGCCCCCGACCCCGAGGCCGAGCAGGCGCAGGGCGAAGGGCGCCGCCACGGCGCTCACCTCCGGCTTACCCAGGTAGAGCGCCGCCGCCGCGGCGAGGACGCCGCCGCAGATGGCGAGGCCGCCGAGACGTGGGATAGATCGCTGGTGGACATCGCGCCCCCCCGGGCGTGACACCGCCCCGACACGAAGCGCCAGCAGCCGCACCAGCGGCGTGAGCGAGGCCACCGCCAGGAGCGAGACGAGCAGGGCGAGGAGGGCGATTTTCATGGGCGACCAATCACGTCAGCCGATTGGTTGAAACCTCCCCCCCGAGTATTCATCCGTTCGGGCGGCATACTACGCGCCCCGATGGCGTGTCAGCCCCTGATCCGCGCCCCGCGTGGCGCCATCGGGGCCCAATGGCGCTCCCGACGGGGCGCGGCCCCCCGTGGAAGCGCGCCAGGTACTCGCCCGCTCAGGTCATGGTCGGTCCGTGCCCTTGCTCCGAATGCTTACCCGCGCGCGACGTTGCGGGCGCCGCCGACCGGCGCCCGGCCCGCCTTGGTGCCCAGGATCTGCGCCAGCAGGTGGATCATCCACACGCTGAGAATCCGCGCGACGGTGCACTGGAACAGCGCCCCATAGACGATGACCAGCGGAACGACGGCGTTGAGGTTGGCGAGTTGCGCCGCCCCTGCGGCCCGCAGTGCCCAGTGGGTACCCGAGAAGAGGCGCTGCTGCGCACCGATGAGCAGCCCCACGCCGCCGCACGCGAAGAGGACCCCGAGCCAGCCCAAATTCCACAGGCCCTCGACGATGAGGCACATGCCGATGGCGGTGGTCTGGGCGCCCTTCTCGGTCTGCAGATGGAAGATGATCGCGTAACGCTGCGTCACCTCCTCCTTGGTGGTCGGCTTCTCCGGCCAGATCAGGCGGGGAATGGGCGCGTAGAGGAGCTGGGCCAAGGTCGCGCCGTACGCGTAGTCGAGGCGAGAGGGCACGACGAGGAGGGCGTTCATCACCGGGCTGAGATGAGAGAGTCGATCCAGCGCCGAGTCCTCCCTTTGGCTCCGCAAGGAACCGTCGTGCGCGTCGGAGAACGCGCTCTGCCATGCGTCCACGCGGCCGACGACGCCGATGTCGTTGCCCTGCCAGGCGGCGGCGCGGTAACGGCTCTTGATGGGCTGGACCACCACGAAGATGAGCACCAAGGCGATGATGAAGCCCACTGCCAACCGCCGCGTGGCCACCCACTGCGCCGATACATACGTCATGACGACGCGCCCCATGGGGTCGATCTGTCCCGCGAGAAACCCGGCGGCGATGCCGAGCGTCGCAAGCGCGGAGCTCGCCCGCGCGCCGAGCCGCGCCGGCGGTCGGACGGTCGCGAGCCCGATGGCAAACTCGATCATGAACATGGTGTTGATGAGCATGGCGAACGAGCCGGGCATCAGCTTCTGGGCGAACAGGTTCACCCAGATGGTCAGCAAGGTCAGACCAACGTAGACGTAGAATGCCTGATCCGAGCCGTCGCCCGACGCAGCGGGCGGAAGGATCGCGAGCGCGCGGAGCTCCAGCCCCCCTCCGAAGCGCATGGCGATCCGCGCGGCCCCCCAGAGGCTCAGGGACCCCAACGCGACGACCATGCTGGCCTCGATGCGGACGGCATCGCTGAAGAACACCGGACCGCCCAGATCGGAGAACGGCGCTTCGAAGAAGACCGGGAGGCCGAAGGCCGCGTAGAACTGGAGGAGCGCCAGCGGCAGGAACGGCAGCTCGCGCCTCTCGCTGCTCAGGTACGTCCGCGACTCGACGAGGAAGAGGACCGCCGGCACTGCGAGGATCACACGGGCGACAAGGGGGAACGCTTCCAACCCGAAGACGATGTGGGCGGCGATGATGGCCACGATCGGCAGCCACGAGAGACGCACCAGGGAGTGCGTGAGCGCGCGCTGGATCGCGCTCGCCGTGCCGGGGCTGCGCAGCGGGCGGACGGCTCCGGTCCTCGACCCGACAGCGCCTGAATGGCGGGCCCGGAGCCGCGGCGCGGGGCGGGGAGAGGGCGGCGGAGCACTCCCCGCGCGATCAGGCGGCGGGCGCCCGGGAGGAGCAAGCCCGTTCACGGTGAGAGCGCCTCGATCAGCGCGGCGGCCACCCGCGCCACGTCCTCGCTCCCGAGCCCGCAGCCGCTCGGCAGGTTGAGCCCGCGGGCCGAGAGCCGCGCGCTCACCGGGCAGCCTTCGCCGACGGCGCCCACGGTGCGCGCGCCGGAGAGGTGCGGCATCGCGCTCATGGGGACGAAGAACGGGCGCGAATCGATGCCGCGCGCCTTGAGACGGGCGCCGACCTCGTCCCGCGTGGGGCCGATCTCGTCGCCGAGGACGACGCTGATCATCCAGTAGACGTTGCGCACGCCCGAGGCCTCGGGGTTCCACGTCAGGCCGGGCACGCCGGCGAGCGCCTCCCGGTACCAGCCCATGATCTGGCGCTTCTTGGCGATGAACGTCTCGAGCTGCTCGAGCTGCGCCAGCCCGAGCGCGGCCTGCAGGTTGGTCATCCGGTAGTTGAACGCCAGCTCGGTGTGGAAGTAGCGGCGCTCCGGGCTCATGCCGTGGTCTTTGAGGAAGCGGCAGCGCCGCGCCAGCGCGTCGTCGTCGGTCGTGAGCATGCCGCCCTCGCCCGTGGTCATCAGCTTGTTTCCGTAGAACGAGAACGAGCCGATGTCGCCGAGCGCGCCGGCCTTGACCCCTCCCACGGTGGCACCGTGGGCTTCCGCCGCGTCCTCGAGGACGCGGATGCCCCGCGGTCGGGCGACCGCCGACAGCGCGGGGACGTCGGTGGGAAATCCGAAGAGGTGCACGGGGACGATTGCTCTGGTGCGCGCCGTCATCGCCCGTTCAACGGCGGCGAGATCGAGGCACCAGGAGGCGGCCTCCACGTCGGCGAAGACGGGGGTCGCCCCGGTCTGCAGGATGGTGTGGGCGGTGGCGGCGAAGGTGAGATCGGGCACGATCACCTCGTCGCCGGGCCCGACGCCCATGGCGTGCAGGGCGAGGTGCAGCGCCACCGTGCCGTTGCTGACGGCGACGGCGTTCTTGACGCCGATGTAGCTGGCGAACGCCTCCTCGAACCGATCGATGTAGGGGCCGATGCTCGAGACCCAGCCCGAGCGCACCGCGTCGGTCACGTAGGCGATCTCGCGCTCGCCGATGATGGGGGCGGCGACGGGGATGAAGGGCTCGCTGCTAGCTGCCATGGGGGACGCTCCTCGATCGTCGGGGACCGCCCTCGGGCGCTCCCCGGAATGATCGCGCTGTGCCGCGATCTCCGAACCAGTCGTCGAGGAGCGCCCGGTGCTCGTCGACGAAGCGCGCGTAGGAGAACTCGTGCACGGCGCGGGCGCGACCAGCGGCGCCCATCGTGGCGCGCAGGGCGGGGTCGCGGCAGAGCTCGCGGATCCGGCCTGCGTGGGCGTCGAAGTCGAACGGATCGACGATGTAGCCGTTCTGGCCATCGACGACGGCGTCCTGCGAGCCGTCCTCGTTGCCGACCAGGATGGGCAGCCCGCACGCCGCCGCCTCCAGCGCGGTGAGCGGGAGCCCGTCGCCCTTCCCCCGCCCGCGGTTGCTCACCAGCGAGAAGACGTGGGCCGCGCGGTAGACGTCGGGCAGATCGTCCTCGTGGACGCTGCCCGTGAAGAAGACGTGCGACTCGACCCCAAAGCGCGCGGCGTGCTGCCGCAGCGACGCGGCGAGGGGCCCGCCCCCGGCGATGATCAGCCGCAGGTTGTCGACGGTGGCGCGCACCCGGGCGAAGACCTCGATGAGCCGGTCGTAGCCCTTGTGAGCGGCGTCGGGCGAGATCCGGCCCAGCGTGAGGAGGTTGAGGCCGGTGGCCGGGTCCGGGATGCCGTAGCGCGCCAGGATCTCGGGCGGCGCGATGCCGGGCGAGAAGCGCTCGATGTCGGCGCAGTCCCAGATGACGCGGACGTCGAGGGCGCGCGAGAGGCCGTGGCTGCGCACCCAGCGCGCCGTGAAGTGGCAGTCGGCGACGACGTGGTCCACGTGCCTCAGCCCCAGCGCGGCGTCGCGCCGCAGGCCGCTCCACACCTCGAGGCCGTAGACGTTGAGCATGGTCTGGGCGCCGATGGGCGCGGCGATGGCCAGCGCCGCCGCCGAGAGGTTGACGTGCGCGGCGATCACCAGATCGGGCCTCTCCCGCGCGGCCAGGACCACCGCGCGCGAGAGGAGGCTCGCCTTGTCGCGGCGGGTGTGGCCGGTCGCATGAAAGTCGACCAGGAACGGCTCTTCGAAGCTGTTCGAGTCGGGTCCGAGCAGCGAGACCGCCCGCACGCGCGATTCGCCGACGAGCGCGCGCAGGGCGCGGATCTGGTAGCGCGAGTAGCGGCTGATGCCCCCCTTGTCGAAGCAGCCGGGGGTCATGTAGAGGATTCGCGGCACCGGGTGCTCCATCAGGACGAGACCCCGTTGGCTTCGCACCAGCCGGCGAGGGCGGCGACGCACCAGATGCGCGCGTGGGTCGTGTACCGATCGCCCTTGAGGAAGGAGCGCCAGAGGTTGCTGACCCCCTCGGGGTCGAGGAAGCCGAGCCGGCCGATGGACTCGCCGAGGAGCAACCCCTCCATCCACGGGCGCAGCGGGCCGCGGAACCAGGTGTTGTAGGGGAGCGTGAAGCCCATCTTGCGCCGGCGGATGGCGACGTCGGGCAGGCCGGTGACCGCGGCGGTGAGGAGCGGCTTGTTGGGGCGCTCCGCGGGGCCACGGGTGGGTCCGCCGTCGTGGCTCCCCAGGGTGCCCAGCTTGAGCGGGCCCTGGACGCGCATCATCCGCTCCACGAGGACGTGATCGAGGAGCGGGACCCGCACCTCCAGGCCGTGGGCCATGCTCATCGCGTCGGTGTCGCGCAGCAGGGTGTGGCGGAGGTAGTTGACCAGCTCCAGGGCGGAGTAGGCGTTGACGGGCCCGACGACGCCCTCCGTCGAGAGTCGCTCCAGATCGTCGGGCACGGTGACCCCCAGATAGGAGGGTACCTCGACACCGGCGGTGAGCAGCGAGCGGCGCTCCTCGGGTGTGAACATGGCGCGGAGCGCGGCGTAGGTGGCGCCCGCGGAGCCGCCGCCGCGCAGCAGAACCGAGAGCTTGCGGACCTGAGTGGGCGCGAAGGGCAGCGACTCGGTCGCGCTCAGGCCGCGGTGCAGCCCCGGGAGCCGGCCAGCCGCGTGGGCCAGCGTGCGCAGCACGCCGAAGACGCGAAAGTAGTTGTAGCCGGCGAAGACCTCGTCGCCGCCGAGGCCGGAGAGCGCCACGGCGAGCCCGGCCTCCCGGGCGGCCTTGGACACGAAGAAGGTGTTGACTCCATCGGCCGATGGCTGATCGAGCGCCCGGATGGCGTCGCCGAAGTTGTCCACGGCGCGGTCGGCGGGCAGGTGCACCTGGTGGTGGTCGCAGCCGTAGATGCGCGCCACGTCGGCCGCGAACGAGGCCTCGCTGTAGCGCTGCTCGTCGAAGGTGACGGTGAAGGTGTGCACCGGCGCGGCCGACGCTCGCGTCGCCAGCGCCACCAGCGCCGAGCTGTCGATGCCCCCGGAGAGGAAGATCCCGATGGGGACATCCGCGATGAGCCGCAGCCGCACCGATTCCTGGAGGAGGGGGCGGATGGCGCGCACCTCGTCCTCGAAGGCGGCCTCGCGATCGGGGACGATGGGCAGGCTCCAGTACGCCCGCTCGACCACCTCGCCGTCGCGGACGCGCAGCCAGTGCCCGGGCGGGACCGCGCTGACGCCCTCGATGATGGTGTCCGGCTCGGAGACGGAGCCGAAGGCGAAGTAGCTGCTCAGGGCCCGCCGCGAGAGCCGGCGCTCGGCGAAGCCCGTGACGAGGAGGGTGCGCACCTCCGAGGCAAAGGCGAGGCCCCGTGGCCCCCGCGTGTAATAGAGCGGCTTGATGCCCAGCCGGTCCCGCGCGAGAAACAGCGTGCCCTCGCGGTCGTCCCAGATGGCGAGCGCGAACATGCCGCGGAACCGGGTGAGCGCGCCCGCGCCCCAGCGGGCGTAGGCGTGGAGGGCGACCTCGGTGTCCCCGTTCGACCGGAAGACGTCCCCGAGCCCCTCGAGCTCGGCACGGATCTCCTGGAAATTGTAGATCTCGCCGTTGTAGACGACGGTGTAGCGCCCGTCCGGCGTGACCATGGGCTGGTGGCCGGCGGCGGACAGGTCGAGGATGGACAGCCGGGTGTGGGCGAGCCCGACCCGCTCGCCGCGGTGCTGGCTACGGAACGAGCCGCGATCGTCGGGGCCCCGGTGCCAGAGGGCCTCGATCGCGCGGGAGAGGACCCGCTCCTCGTCGAGGCCGGGATCGGCGCTGAGATACCCGAAGATGCCGCACACGGTGGGCGCCTCAGCCGCGCGCGCGCTTTTCGCGGGCGGCCAGCTCGAGGTCGGAGTCGACCATCCGGGCCACCAGCTCGGGGAAGGTCACGCGCGGCTTCCAGCCGAGCTTCTCCTTGGCGTGCGAGGGATCGGCGAGGAGCAGGTCGACCTCGGCCGGGCGGAAGTAGCGCTGGTCGATCTTGACGTGCTCGCGCCAGTCGAGCTCCGCCCGCGAGAAGGAGAGCTCGAGGAACTCGCGGACCGAGTGGGTCTCGCCGGTGCCGATGACGAAGTCGTCGGGCTCGCTCTGCTGGAGCATCAGCCACATGGCCTCGACGTAGTCCGCGGCGTGGCCCCAGTCCCGCTTGGCGTCCAGGTTGCCGAGGAAGAGCTCGCGCTGCAGGCCGTGCTTGATGCGGCCGACGGCGCGGGTGATCTTGCGGGTGACGAAGGTCTCGCCGCGGCGCTCGCTCTCGTGGTTGAAGAGGATGCCGTTGACCGCGTAGAGGCCGTACGCCTCGCGGTAGTTGAGCGTCACGTAGAAGGCGTAGGCCTTGGCGGCGGCGTAGGGGCTGCGCGGGTGGAAGGGGGTGGTCTCGCGCTGCGGCGTCTCGACCACCTTGCCGTAGAGCTCGCTCGAGCTGGCCTGGTAGTAGCGACAGCCGACGCCGAGCTTGCGGATCGCCTCGAGGAGCCGGATCGCGCCGAGAGCGGTCACTTCACCGGTGTACTCGGGGATGTCGAAGGACACCCGCACGTGGCTCTGCGCGCCGAGGTTGTACACCTCGTCGGGCTTGACCTCGCCGATGATGGACTGGAGCGAGGAGGCGTCGTTGAGATCGCCGTGGTGGAGGAAGAGGCGGACGCCGCGCTCGTGGGGGTCGCGGTAGAGGTGGTCGATGCGCTCGGTGTTGAAGGAGCTCGAGCGCCGCACGACGCCGTGGACCTCGTAGCCCTTGTCGAGGAGCAGCTCGGCCAGATAGGAACCGTCCTGCCCGGTGATGCCAGTGATCAGCGCTCGTTTCATGCGTCGTGGATCTCGGGGCGGACGCTAGCATCGAGGCCAGGGCCCGCCAAGGCGCCCAGGTGAGGGCAGTGGGAGGTTGGTTGCTCGGCGTACCGTCGACGTTCAGCGCGACGGGACCGTGACGCCGAGCGCCTGGAGCCGCTCGTCGTCGATGCGGCGCCGGAGCGCGTCGTCGCCGCCCCCCCGGCGCCGCGCCACCTTTTCGAGGGCCTCGGCGGCCTGGGCGTGCGCGCCGGCCTGGCCGGCGGCGCTGGCGAGCCGGAACCAGCGCGCTTCGTTGGCCGGTTCCTCCCGGGCGGCACGGCCGAGGAGGGTGAGGGCCAGCCCGCTCTCGCCGCGCTCCGTGCGGAGGCTCGACAGCCACGTCGCCGTATCGGCGCATTCTGCCGGCGTCGAGCACGCGGCGCCGAGCAGCTCCTTGGAGGCGGCGTCGAGCGTCGCGGGCTCCTTGATGCGGGCGGCGGCGGTCGCCCGCAGCTGCAGGCAGGAGGTTCGATCGGTCGAGCGCTCGCAGGCCTTCTCCAGCATCCGCGTCGCCTCGTCCGAGCGGCCGTCGGCGAGCAGCATGTTGGCCCGGAGGAACACGGGCGTCGAGGACTCGGGGTCGAGGGCGGCGATGGCGTCGGCGTGCTCGCCGATCTGGGCCCGGCACACCTCCCGATCGGCGCACAGCGTCGAGTCGGACCCGGGCTTCAAGGCCTCGATCCGTCGCTGCGCCTCCCGGACGCGGGGCGCGACGTTGCGCGGGTCGCGGAGGATGGATGCGCGATCGCAGCGCGCCGCCAGCGCGGCGTCGCCCGGTCGAGCGGCGCTGGAAGGAGTCGGGGTCGAGAGCACCGCGCCCAGGGTGGCGAGCATCGAGCTCCCGCGCTCGCCGTCGGGCACCGTCAGCAGGAGCTCGTCGAAGTCCCTCGTCCAGCGTGCGGCCAGCCTCGCGGCCGCGTCGAGGACGCCGAGGTCATCCTCGACCGCGAGGCGCAGCTCGAGGAGCGCCTGCCCCTGGTTGCCGCGCCCGGCGAGCACCTCGGCGAGCAGCAGGTGGGCGCGGCCGTTGATCTGGGCGCGCTCGAGTGAGCGCTGGAGCCACGGGACCGGGCTCTCCGAGCGGGCGCGGAACGCCATCATCGCGCCGACCAGCGGGAAATAGGGCTCGGCCGGGTGCCGCCGCATCGCCTGGTGGAGCAGCGCGCGAAGGGGACCGAGCGCGCGGCGGGCCCCCGCGTCTCCGGTCGAGAACGCGGCGTCGAGCGCCTCGCGGGCGCTGCGGCGATCGGACGCGACGTCATGCGCGCCGAAGGCGATGGCCAGGGCCGCCAGCGCCACGCCGAGCGCGCCGACCGCGAAGGGGACGAGGCGCGCCAGCGGGGACCAGCGCGCAGCGGGGGCCCGCGAGCGCAGCATCCCGCCCCGGGGTGTCAAGCGGGCGTCGCCCCAGAGCGAGCCCAGCACCGTCGCCGCGCCGATGGACACGGCCGGGAGCTCGAGCGCCAGATCGACGAGGTTCTGCAGGAGAAGGACGAGGACCCCGCACCAGGCACCCGCCGCGAGGGCGCTGCGGTGAACGCCGACACGGCGCGGCGCGAACGCCCACGCGAAGAAGCCGAGCGCGCCGAGCCCGACCGGCAGCCCCCACTCGGCGATCCACTGCACCACGAAATTCTCCGGGTGGGTGTAGACGAGGTTGCCGGGGACGGTGCGGTACACCGGGAAGACGCTCTCGAACGCGCCGCGGCCGACGCCGAAGAAGGGGTGAGCGCGCACCAGCGGCTTGACCCACACCATCATCTCCAGCTTCGAGACGTCGGTGTCGTAGAGCTCGGTCCAGGTCTTGGCCGTGCCCCCGAGGAAGGCGAAGACGGCGCCCCCCGCGACCGCCGCCCCGATAATCAGCGACGAGACGCGCGAGGACACCGGGCGCCGCGTGTCGCCGCGGCGCGTGAAGAACGCCAGCGCCATCACGCCGATCGGGAGCGCCACCACGCCCCCGCGCGAGGCCGCGGTGACCTCGATCCCGACGATGAGCGCGACCCCGACGCCGATGATCCAGCGCGGCACCACGGGCCGCTCGCTGAGCATCAGCCCCAGGCCACACAGCGCCCCCAGGTTGAGGTAGCCGGCCAGGTTGTTGGGGTTGAGGAGCGGGCCGACGTGCCAGGGGACGACCCCCATCTTGGGCCGGTAGAGGCCGTAGACCGTCGTCGCCTCGAGCAGGCCGTGCCCCAGCGTGGTGAGCGCCGCAGCGAGCGCGGCGCTGAAGACGATGGCGACGCCCCACGCGGCCCCGTGGCGGGCCGACACCGCCGCCGCCGTGGTGAGCACCGCTGCGTACGTGGCCCACTTGAGCGCCTCGACCAGGGATGCGCCCGGATCGAGGGAGAGCGCGGCCCAGCGCGGCCCTTGCTCTCCGAAGGGCAGGAGGCAGCGCGCCCAGATGTCGGCCGTGGTCGGCGCCAGGATCTCGAGTGCCCGGACGGGCAGGGGCAGCGCCTGGAGCAGCGTGTACGCCGCGAGCCCTGCGCACACCAGCGCCGGGAGCGGCACCACCATCCCGACGCGCCTCCCCTCCTCCCCGCGGGCCTGCTGGGAGAGCGCCACCGCGCAGGCGCCGAAGGACACGGCCGCCACCACGATCAGCACCGGCAGGTGGACGGCGCCGATGGCAAGCACCGACCCCACCACGGCGAGGGCGAGCAATCGGGCGGCCAGCGTTTGCCGCCCTGAAGAGGGCTCGCCTTGCCTGGGCCCATCGAGGCGGCGGCGGTGTCGGCGGCGGCGGCTCGGTGCCTCCGGCGCCGCATCACCCGAGAGGGGGACCGGGTGGTCGTTGTCCGCGAGGGTGGTCACCGAAGCCTCAAGAGGTTACCTCGGATTGTTGCGCGGGCGTGTCGAGGCATTCGCGAGCCGGTGTGCTTTCCGCGGTGCGGCGAGCGCTCTTCCCGCCCCGGACGCCGCTGCGCGGGCGCCCCGCCCTCCCGTCGAGGTGGGGGCACGGCAAGAGCCCGCGCCCTCCGGAGAGGCGGGCGCAAGCTGCTGCGCAGCCGCTGCCACGTCAGCATCGTCTGCCGCCGCAGGTGTTCTACCGGGGATGGATCGGCTCCGCCGACGGCCCGCTGGAGGCGATCCGCGCCCTGCCACACCTCTCCCCCGAGACCCCTTGCGGCACTGTGGCCCCTGCGCGCCCGCCTTCCACGCGGATGGGGAGCCTCGCCACCCTCGCGAGCCGGTGCCAGACGAGCCTGGTCACGGTCGGAGCAGGCCCTCGTACACGGCGATCATCTGGGCAGACACCTCGTCCCAACCGAAGGCTCGGGTAACCCAGGCGCGCCCCCGCGTCCCCATCTCCGCGCGCGGCATCATGGCGACGCGCACGATTGCGGCGGCGAGCGAGGCGGGATCGTTCTTCACCCAGAGCCCAGCGTCATGGATCTCCAACCCGGCCCATGGCGTCCCTCTACCGGCGATCACCGGGAGCTGGTGCGCAAGCGCCTCGGCGATAGCGTTTCCGAAGTTCTCGCGGAAAGAGGGCGCGACGAGGACGTCGCTCGCGGCGAACAGGCGCTCCTTCGCCTCGCCGCGCACGTCCCCGGCGAACGTCACGATCGCGCCGAGCGAGAGCTTCGCGACCTGTCGCTGGAGCAGCTCGGTGTAGGCGCGATCCCCTTCGCCGGCGAGGGTCAGCGAGAACGGACCGAAGCCTCGGTCGCGCAGCTCCCCGCAGGCTGCGATCAAATTCTCGATGCCCTTGATGGGGTGGAGGCGGCCGAGGGTCAGCAGGCGGAGCCCGGGACCCTCGACGTGATCGGCCCGCTCCGGCAGGTCGACGCCGTTGGGGATCACGACCGAGGGGAAGCCGCCGAAGCGGCGGGTGCTCTCGTCGGCCTCCTCCTGCGAAGTGAAGTGCAGCGTCGTCCCCCGCCGCGAGACCACCCGGCACACCTGGTCCCAGGCGTTCTTGAGCGCGACCTTGGAGCTGGCCTCCCAGCGCTGGAGCATGCCGCGGGGCGACCAGACCACGGGCCGCCCCATCAGGTTGCAGGCGAGCAGCGTGGGGATGGTGGGGAACGAGTACACCGACATCAGGTGCACGACATCCGCCCAGCGCAGGTACCCGGGGAGGTGCCGCAGCAGCGCGGGCGAGGCGGCCTCGCCCCCGACGCGGGGGCAGTAGCGAACCGAGAAGCGCTCTTCGAGCACCAGCTCGCGCGTCGTGTCCACGTCCAGCACCGCGTGCGGCCCGTTCGCGTCGGTGGTGAGCACCCGCACCTCGCAACGGAGGCGACGCGAGCGGGCCTCGGCGACGCAGAGGCCATGGGTCGACTGGATGGGCCCTCCGTATGCCGTCGCGGGGTGGAACCAGGGGACCACGTGGAGCACGCGCACGCGCGGCCTATATCATGCTGGGCCCGAGAGCGTGAGCCGCATGCAGAGCGAGCACCGCTCCTGCGGCGGGTCGCACGCAAGCGAGGACACCTCCCGCGAATACCTGATGCCCATCGTGAAGGAGCTGCTCGCGACCTGCGCGCAGGAGCGGCGCTTCAGGGCTGACGATCATGTCCGCGTCGAGCGGCAGGACGTGCTCCGTGCAGGCGCCCCGAGCCCCGGGCCCGGCGGCTGGCCGGCAGCGCGCCTGGTGATAGCATCGTCCACGCCGATGCCTGCCGTCGAGAAGAAGGTCCGCGCACGGTACTACCGCCGCTGCGATCCACGGGAGCCGGTGGAAGAGGCGGACGATCGGTACGTCGCGATCGACGAGCTCGCCCCCGGCGCGCGGGGCCGCGACTGGATCCGCGGCCTGGCCACCCGCATCGAGCTCTCGGACACGCCGGTGTGCGAGCTCTTCACCGGCCTGCCCGGATCTGGCAAGACCACCGAGCTGCGCCGCCTGGTGGGCCTGCTCGCCGACCCGGAGGGCGCCCGCATGCTGCCCGTGCTCATCGACGCGGAGCAGGTGATCGACCTGTACGACACGCTCGACGTGCCCGACGTGCTCATGGCGATCGTCGCCGAGACCGAGAGGCGGGTGCTCCAGGCCGAGAGCGACACCCCCAGGGACCTGCGCAAGTACAGCGATCCGGGCCGCCTCTGGAGCTGGCTCATCGGCGCCGTGGGAGAGCTCCTCGGCGCGGAGGTCTCCTTGCCCGAGATCGCCGGGACCTCGCTGGGGAGCAAGCTCGTGCTCGACATGAAGACCCGGCGCGCGTTGCGCCATCGCGCCCGCGAGGCCGTGGCCGACCACATGACGACGTTCCTCTCCCACGTCCACGAAGCCCTCGCCGAGCTCGACCGGCGCGCTCGCGCGCAGGGGTACGTGCGGCTGGTGGTGATCTTCGACTCGCTGGAGAAGCTCTGGGGGATCAGCAGCACCTGGCGGAACGTCCTCGAGAGCGCCGAGCGCGTCTTCGCCACCCGGGCCGCCGCTCTGCACCTCCCCGTGCACGTCGTCTACACCATCCCGATGTGCTTGATCCTGCGGATGGCGCTGCCGGTGGCGCTCCTGCCGATGCTCCGGCTCCACGACCGTGACGGCGAGCGCGCCGCCGGCTTTGCCGCCGCGCGGGAGCTCGTCCGGAGGCGCGTGCCCGACGCGGTCCTCGATCAGTTCTTCGGCGCCGAGAGCCGCGAGGCCCGGGTGGAGGAGCTCATCGCCTTCTCCGGCGGGAGCCCGCGGGAGGTGGTGCGGCTGCTCCGCGACGTGGTCGCCGAGGCGGAGCTCTCCCCGGGGGTCTTCGCGCGCATCCTGGCCCTGGTCGGCGACGAGTACCGCCGCACCGTGCTCGGGAGCGCCTACCCTCTGCTCGCGCGCATCGCCGTGGAGAAGCAGCTCCCGCTGGAGCACGACCAGCGCGAGTGGATCGATCCCCTCCTCCAGAACGGCCTGATCCTCGCGTACGAGAACGGCGCGCGCTGGTACGACCTCCACCCCGCGGTGAGCGACATCCCCGGCGTCGCCGCGGCGATCCGAGCGTCCACGGCGGTCATGAGGGGGGCTCCCCCGGACTCGGAGCAGCGGGGCTGATCACGATGGGGGCTCTGCCCCCAAACCCCCGGGCTCAGGGCTGTAGCCGAGGAGGCCGTGCTAGCTTCGACCTCCATGGGGATATCGGTCGAGAAGCAGCTCCGCGCCCGGTATTACAAGCTCTGCGACCCCCGGGAGTCGCTGCCCCACGATGACAAGCGGCTGGTCTTCGACGGAGCGGTCGCGAAGGCGCGCGGGCGCGACTGGGTCGAGAAGCTCGCGGGGCAGGTGGAGCTCTCCCAGCTCTCGGGCGGCGCCGCGTTCGAGCTGTTCACCGGGCTGCCAGGGTCGGGCAAGTCGACGGAGCTGCACCGGCTCAAGGCCAGGCTCGAGGAGCGGGAGGGCGCGCACCTGCTCGCCGTCCTCATCGACGCGGAGGGGGTCATCGATCTCTTCAACACGATCGACGTCCCCGACATCCTCGTCGCCATCCTCGCCGAGACCGAGCGGCGCGTCCTCGAGGCCGAGGGTGAAGACCCCAGCAACGCGCTCAAGGACGGGGCTCTCAGGCGGTTCTGGAACTGGCTGACCGAGACGGAGGTCGAGCTCAAGGAGGTGGCCGCGACCGCAGGGGTCGACGTCGGGCTCCCCGGCGTGGGCAAGGCCTCGGTCGGTGGCCGGCTCGTCCTCGATCTGAAGACGCGCCCCCTCCTGCGCGCCAAGGTGCGCGCCACGCTCGACGGCCAGCTCACTCCGTTCATCGCCCAGATCATGGAGGCGATCGGGGAGCTGGATGGGCGCGCCAAGGCCGCCGGCTACGAAGGGCTGGTGGTCATCTTCGACTCGCTGGAGAAGCTCCAGGGGACCACGAGCAACTGGAAGGACGTGCTCGCCAGCGCCGAGCAAGTCTTCGCCAACCGGGCGGCGCAGCTCCACCTCCCCGTGCACGTCCTCTACACCATCCCCATGGCCCTGATCCTGCGGATCCGCGCCTCGGTCACCTTGCTGCCCATGCTCAAGCTCCACGAGCGAGACGGCGAGCCGGCCGCCGGCTTCGAGGCGGCGCGCGAGCTCATCCGCCGCCGCATCCCCGACGAGCACCTGGACGAATTCTTCGGCGCCCCCAACCGCGAGGCCCGGGTGAAGCGACTCATCGAGTGGTCCGGCGGCTACCCGCGGGAGATCGTCCGGCTGCTCCGCAACTGCGTCGCCGAGCCCTTCCTCGACGAGGAGCTCTTCGAGCGCATCCTCTCCACCGCCGCCGATGAGTACCGTCGCACCGTCCTCAGCAGCGCCTACCCCCTGCTCGCTCGCCTCTTCGTGGACAAGCCCAGCCAGGTGCTGGAGCAGGAGGAGCAGCGCGAGATGGTCGACCGGTTGCTCCAGAACAACGTCGTGCTGGGCTACCTCAACGGCGAGCCCTGGTACGACATCCATCCCGCCGTGCAGACCCTCAAGGGCATCACCGACGAGATCGCGCGCCTGCGGGCGGAGCGGGCGGGCGCCGGGCGGCGCTAGATGGCGGACCCTCACCGCACGCGACAGGATCCGGGCGTCCGTCGGCTCGTGCAATCCATCGGGCTCTCCCGGCAGTTCGCGTTCTTCCTGCTCGTGGCGGACACGCCGCGCGTGGCGCAAGAGGCCTTCGCCGTCCTGGAGGAGGGCGTCGCAGGGGAGCGTGGGGAGGCCGTCCACCTCGTGCAGCTCGAGCCCTATCAGGCGCACGCCCCGATCCGGTTCGAGCTGCTGGTCGACGAGGTGCTGGCTCCGCTGGTCGACCCCACCGAGGCGATGGCGTCGGCCCGCGCGATCGTCGTGATCGACGCCTCGGGGGCGCCGCCACGGGACGATGACGCGTGGAAGCTGCTCTTTCACCGCATGAACGAGCGACGGAACGTGATCGCCGCCGCGCTCCCGGGGACCCTGGTGCTAGCACTGCCGCCACGCCTGGAGCCCTTGTTCGCGCACGCGGCGCCGGATTTCTGGTCGATCCGGAGCCTGGCGGTGGTGGTGAAGGGTGCGCCTCCGCGGCCATGACGCCACGCCTGCGCTAGCCCCTTCGCACGACCTCCCTCGCCACCGCCCCCACCCGCAGCGCGACCGCGCTGGTCTCTTGCTGATCCTGCTGAGGCACCACCTCCGCCAGCAGCCGCACGGGGAACCTCCGGAAGATCGGCAGCCGTGAGGCCGCTCCCGCGGGCAGGTACGCCGGTACCGGGGCCGCCTCCCCCCCCGCCGTGAACAGCGCCCGGATCCACCGCGCCCCCAGCAGCTCTCGCCGCTGGTAGCAGCGCCGCGCCAGCAGGGCCCTCTCCACTTGCTCGGCCAGGTGGGATGCCGGCAACATCTGGTTGGCCATCGCCCACGCATCCCGGATGCTCCCACCGAGCTCGGCCGCCACGTCGGGAGAGCCCTGGAGCTCGGTCTTGGCCATCTCGGTCGCGAAATCGAGGAGACCCGCCAACCGCATATCGGCGCGGGCGATCGGCATCGCCGCGGCGATCAGGGCGCGGATCTCCTCCACCTCGTCGAAGAGGAACGCCAGCTCCCCGCGGAGCACCCGCGGCGAGGGCGAGAGCGTGCCCTCGTCGCTCACGGAGTTGAACAGCGTGCGCTCCAGATCTGCCACGCTCGGCGCCACCCGAGAGAGCACGGCGGCCACGTCGAGCCCCGGCGCCGCCTCGCCCTCGGGGCGGGCGGGGAGGATCGCTGCCCACTCCGGGATCTCGCGCAGGCGGCCGCCGAGGGTGGGGGAGAACCAGGTGAGCTCGAGCGCGCGCTCCGGTGGGCGCGCGGCGGCGCGCAGGGCGTCGAGCCGCAGGGAGACCTGCGTCGTCTCGATCGTCGTCTCCTCGATCAACGGCGCCTCGGCCTTGGCGGTGGGCGCGAGCCACGCAGGGAGCGCCCCGACCACGTCGGATCCCATCTGGAGCGTCGCCCGCGGCCCGGGCACGCGCGGCGCCGGCATCGGTGGTGTCTGCGGCGGGGGGGTCAGCGGCGGCGGCTCGGGAGGCGGCGTGCGCCGCGGCTCGACGGTGCGCGGCGTCGGCGCCGGCTCGGCGGTGTCGTCGCGGGACTCGGGCGGGGCCGGGACCAGCGTGGGCGCATCGGGCGCCATGAAGGGCAACGTCGGTCGTGGCCGCGGTCCCCCGGGGGCCGCGTCGGTCACGATCTCGGTCCCGCCCGGGGTCCTGGGGGTACCTCCCATCGTGGCCGGCTGCGCGGCGAGCGCGGTCCAGTTGAGGTGCTGCCCCGCTTCCTCGATGGCGACGAGGATCCGGCCCGCCTGCTCCGGTCCGTCGACGGCCACCTGGCCGCGCCAGGTGAGCGTGACGATGGCGCGGTCGGTGTCGATCCACAGCGTGTCGGCAGTCATCACCAGATCGCGCGGCGCCGATCCGGGGATCTCGACGAAGGCACGCGGGTGGACGCCCGGGAGCTTGGTGGCGAGGCTGGGGTGATCGGGGTTGAGGTACTCGAGCACGATGCGCTCGTCGTCGCGCACGGCGTCGATCTGCTGATCGGAGGGGGCGGCCTGGAAGAACTCGCCGTCGAAGTCGTCATCGAGGGCGATCTGCGTCCAGCCAGCGTCGGTCCAGCCCTCGGCGCGGCGCCCGAGCTTGTCCCGGCGGAGGCGCCACGAGGGGGAGATCGGCCCGAAGCCGGTGGGCACGAAGATGTCGCCCCACTGCGTCAGCCGCAGCCCGGGCGGCTGGAGGTTGGGCAGGGGGCGCTGCCCGTACTGATCGGCCGGCGCCGTGGGCCCGACGCCCACCGGGTTCCAGGTCGAGAGCCCGCCGGCGGCGTACTCGTAGCGCAGCGGCATCTTGCTCCAGCGCTGCCCCTCGCGCAGCTCGCCCTCGCGACCGAGCACGCGCGGGCAGAAGACCTCCACGGCCTTCTCCATCTCGCCGACCATGAGCCGGGCGGTCAGCGATCGCACCACCTCGCTGCGCGGAGCGTACGCGTGACCGACCAGGATCACGTCGGCGCGCGGCTTGAACGGCGCCAGATCGCTGGGCTGATAGACGCTGAGCCGCGCGTCGTCCTCCCAGAACACGTCGCGCTCGTGGACGGGCTCCTGGTCGGCGGCCAGCGCCGACTCGCCCGGCTCGAGCGCATACGTCGCCTTGCAGACGACCGTGAGCGTCCAGCGATCCGGCCGCGGCCGCCAGAGCACCGAACCCGTGCGGAACGGTGAGATGGATACGACCTCCATGCGCCCCCCTCTCGACCCTCTCAGAACGCGACGCCGAGCCCGACGGTGCCCAGGAGCCGGACCTTGTCGAGCCCCGAGTAGAGCGTGGCCGTCGCCGGCCCTCCGGTGAGGGCGCTGCCCGGGGTCGTGAGCGTGGCGGTGCCGGCCGTGGCCACCGCGACCCCGACCCCGCCCGAGATCGCGAACCCACCGTCCCTGGGGATCACCCAGGTGTCACCGAAGAGCATCCCGAGGATCGCCGAGCCCAGCCGCTGCGGCGCGCTCACGTCGTTCGCGTCGCCCGGGTTGGTGAGGGTGGCGCTGAAGTTCTCGTAGCCGAGCTCCCCCTTGAGCCAGAAGCCCCGAAACGCCTCTCCCGAGAGGTAGAACACGGGCCGGAGCGACACCGAGAAGCCCTTCTCGTCGATGCCGCCATACTGCGACCCGAAGATCCACGCCGGCACCAGCTCCAGCGCGAAGAACTTGTAGACGGCGAGCTCCGCCTGGAACGTGAGGTGACGCTCGATGAGCTCGAACGGATCGAAGCGGAGCGACCACCGCAACGGCGGAGGCGGCGGAGGCGGAGGAGCCGGCGGAGGCACGTATCCGTACCCGTAGCCATACCCGGGCGGTCCGTACCCCGACGGCGGGTAACCCGGGGGACCGTACCCCGGCGAAGGCCCGTACCCTTGGGGCGGCGGGTACCCCGCAGGAGGCGCGTAGCCCGCGGGCGGAACGTACCCCGGGGGCGGAGCGGCAGGCGGCAGCGGCGGAGCATACGCCGGTGGCGGAGGAGGAACCGCGGGAGGCGTCGGCTCCTGGGCGGCGGCGGCCGCGGCGGTGAGCGCGCTCGCGAGCGCCAGGAGCAAGGGAAGGGGTCGCAGCATCGCGCACAATCTAGCGCTGGGTCCGACACGAGCCGAGGAAAAACCCGGGAACAATCCCCTGAAACCAGGGGAGACAGCCCGGCGACTTCCGCCCGCGAGGTCCCGGTGGGTCGATCGCGCCGAGGGACGACGGGAGGACGACATGGGCAAGGCGCGAAGCCGCACCACGAGGACCGCCGCTCCAGGTCAGCGCTTGGGGGCGTGCGCCTCGACCCACTCGATGATCCGGTCGCTGGGGCGAGTGCCGGTGAAACGACCGAGCTCCTGGATGCCGGTGGGGCTGGTGACGTTGACCTCGGTGAGGCGCTCGCCGATCACGTCGAGGCCCACGAAGACGAGGCCGTCGGCGCGAAGGCGAGGAGCGACCGCGCGCACCATCTCGCGCTCGCGATCGGTGAGCTCGGCGGGGACGACGCTGCCGCCGACGTGGATGTTGGAGCGCAGCTCGTCGCCGCGAGGGACGCGGAGGATGGCGCCGAGCGGCTCGCCGTCGAGGAGCAGGACGCGCTTGTCGCCCGCGGTGACCGAAGGGAGGAACTCCTGCACGATGATGAGGTGGCGGCCCTCGTGGGTGAGCATGTCGACGATGGCGCGCGCGTTCTTGTCGCCGGTCTTGATCTGGATGACGCCCATCCCGCCGGCGCCGTCGAGCGGCTTGACCATGGCGACGCCGCCGTGCTCGCGGCAGAAGGCGTGGACCATGTCGCGATCGGCGGTCACCAGGGTGTGCGGCGTCCACTCGGGGAAGTTGAGGGCGTAGAGCTTCTCGTTGGCGTCGCGGAGGCCGCGCGGATCGTTGATGAGCAGCGTCCGCCCGCGGGCCCGCTCGAGGATCAGGGTGGCGTAGAGGTAGGCGCGATCGAAGGGCGGATCCTTGCGCATGAACACCGCCTCGACGTCGGCGAGGCGGAGCTTGACCGGCCCGCCCTCGCGGCGGAGGGTGATCCAGGGGGGCGCCGCGAGGATGTCCACGGGGTGGGTTACCGCCCACGGCTCTCCATCCTCGATGTAGAGGTCGCGGAGCAGGCAGTGGTGCGACTCGTGCCCCCGCGCCTGCGCCGCCTGGATGAAGGCGAACGTGGTGTCCTTGTCGTGCGTGACACGATCGAGCGGATCCATGACGAAGACGAGGCGCATGCACTCTCCGGCGATTGGTGAGGCGACCGGGTTGCGCCCGGCCGAGTGGACGGCCCATCCTAGCCCGCCGTGAAGGTCCGTGGTCGCCCTCTCCTCTCGTCCAGCACCGTCGGCCGCACCGCGCCGGCGATGCTGGCGGTCGTCGCGGGCTTGCTGCTCGTGGGCACCTGCCCGGCCGGGTGCGGGGAAGCGCCGCGTCCGCCTCCGGCGCTGGTACCGCCACCGCTGCCGCCGGAGCCGCCGCCGAGCGCGACCGCTGCACCCGCGGCAGCCGCGCCGTCCCGGCCCAGGGCGCACCGCTACGCCGTCGCCGCCGAGAGCGGGACCGCGGCGAAGGTGGCCATGGACATCCTCGCCCGGGGGGGCAGCGCGGTGGACGCGGCGATCGCCGGCGTGCTCACGAGCGGGGTCACGCACCCCGTGTCGAGCGGGATCGGAGGCGGCGGGTTCGCGGTGGTTTGGGACGCGAAGACACGGCAGATCCACGCGCTCGACTTCCGCGAGACGGCCCCCGCCGGGCTCAGGCCGAGCGACTACTGGAAGCGGTCCGACGCGAAGCGCGGCGTCTGGGCCGGCGTCCCCGGTGAGGTCGCCGGCCTCCACGCTCTCCATGCGCGCTGGGGGAAGCTCGCCATGGCCGACGACGTCGGAGCCGCCGCGGCAGTGGCGGAGGGTGGGTTCCCCCTCTCCGCGCACATGGCGCGGGCTCTCAAGTGGAACGAGGCCTGGCTGGTGAAGGCCCCGCGCTATGCGTTCTTCGCTCCCGGTGGCTCGCTGCTCCCGGTCAAGCAGACCGTGAAGAACCCCGCCCTCGCGGCCACGCTGCGGCGCATCGCCGCCGAGGGCAAGGCCGCCTTCTACGAAGGCGCGATCGCGGAGGACATCCTCGCGACCGCGCGCGACGGCGGCAGCCACCTCACCGCCAAGGACCTGCGCGACTACCAGGTCGCCCCGCGCACCCCGCTCCACACCGCCTGGGCGGGCTACGACGTCTACACCATGCCGCCCGAGGCTGCCGGCGGCGTGCTGATGCTGGAGACGCTGCACATGCACGACAAGGCCGAGCTCGAGGCGCTCGGCTCCGGCAGCGGCAGCTACCTCCACGTCCTGGCAGAGACGTTCCGCGGCGCCGTCTCGGATCGCGTCCGCGCCATCGGCGATCCTGCCTTCGTCAAGGTCGACGCCGAGGCGCTGGTCGCCCCTGCGCGGATGAAGGCCAGGCGCGCGCAGATCTCGCTCACCACGACCCGGCCGGCGGAGCGGTTCGCCCTCGAGGAGGGGGGGACGACCCACCTGGTCGCGGTGGACGAGCAGGGCAACGTCGCGTCGATCACGAGCACGGTGAACAACATGTTCGGCTGCAAGCTGGTGACCCGGGGTGGCTTCGTGCTCAACGACGAGCTCGACGACTTCACCTCGCAGGCGCTCGAGCGGCGCTTCGGGATCCGGCCCGGGCGCGGCCCCAACTCGCCGCGCGGCGGCGCGCGCCCGGCGTCGAGCATGACCCCGACCATCGTGCTCGAGCGCGGCGCCCCGGTGCTCGCGCTGGGCGGCTCCGGCGGGATGAAGATCGCCACCGCGACCACACAGGTCCTGCTGGCGCGCCTGGCCTTCGGGCTAGGCACGGCGGAGGCGGTGCGCCAGCCCCGCATCGACACCCCCGCCACCGGAGGGCTCACCATCGATCCCGCGGCGACGCCGGACCTGGTGGCGGATCTCGTCCAGCGGGGGGAGATCGTGGATGCCACCAAGCCCAACTTCAGCGCGGTGCAGGCGATTGCTCTCGGCGAGAAGGACGGCGTCCGCTTCCTCGATCCCGGCGCGGACCCGCGCAAGGGTGGCGCCGCCCTCGTCGAGTAGGTCGCGGGACGCTCTCGGGCGTCCGCCAGGATGACCGCGCTCTTCTACTGGGGGAGGGCGGCCAGCACCATCTTGGTGCTCTCGTCGGTGTCGAGGTCGGAGGCGAACGCGTAGCCCACGCCGCTCTGCTCGAGCGCGGCGACCGAGTAGCCGCGGAGGCGGCCGACCAGCATCGGGCGGTGGCGCACCACGCGCGGCTCGAGCCGGGTCGCCTGCACGGGCAGGACGCGCGGGTTGAACACGTACATGGTGATCCGCTTGCCGTCCGGCACCGTGTACTGGACCTGAAGGAGCGCGCCGCGATCGGAGACGGGATGAACCCGGGCCCCGTTGAAGCTGGCGCCGAGCGGCTTGAACGCGGGGCGGCGCACCTGCACGCCCAGCAGCGGATCGAAGCGCGCGAGCTGCTCCGGATCGGTCGTGTCGGGCGGGAACGGGCGGGCGTGGAGCGCGATCAGCTCCTCGAGCAGCCCGTCGATGCTCATCGTCGTGGACGCGGTGTCCGCCTCGCCGGGGAGCGCCTCGCTGGCGAGCGCAGACGGCCCCGCGTGCCGGGGCTGCAGGTAGCGAGACATGCTCATCGCGAAGACGACGCCGGCCGCCGCAGCCAATCCCACCGCGTAGCGCAGGCGGATCAGCTTCTGCTCGCCGCGGTCCGACCGCGGGCGATCCGACCGCAGCTCACCCTCCGCGCGGCGCGGCTCGGCGGCGCGCAGGCTCTCCTGCTCGATGGTGGCGCGCATCCGGGCGCAGAGCGCCTCCGGGGCGCGGCGCGCGGCGGTCCGCTTGAGGCTGGCGCGCATCGCGCGGATGAGCGCGACGCGCTCGGCGCAGGTCGCACAACCGACCACGTGGGCTTCCATCTCGACGGCGTGGCAAGCGTCGAGCTCGCCGTCGACGTAGGGGGCGACCCACGCGGAGAAGCGCATGCAGTCGTCGATCACCATGCGGCTGGCAGTGCTCATGCGACCCCCCTCTTGCGGCGGCGGTAGGCGGCGAGATCGGCCGGCGAGCCCTCTTTGGTGCGGGCGGCGGGGGCGTCCTCGTTCTCGCTGACGATGCCCAGCGCGATGGCGTGCTCGCGCAGCGACTTCTGGAGCAAACGGCGTCCGCGGTGGAGGCGGGACATCACCGTGCCGATGGGGCACCCCATGGCGTCGGCGATCTCCTTGTAGGAGAGCTCCTCGATGTCGGAGAGGACGACCGCGAGGCGGAACTCGGCGGGCAGCTCGTCGAGAGCGCGCTGCACCTCGGCCTCGACGAGGGGCGAGAGCGCCTGGGTCTCGGGATCGCGCATGGCACGCATGGTGGTCGCGCCGACCCAGCCGTCGGTGAGCGAGTCGGCCTCGGGTCCCTCGAAGAGGTCACGCTCGAGGCCGCCGCGGCGGTAGCGGTTGATGAAGGTGTTGGTGAGGATGCGCAGCAGCCACGCCTTGAGGTTGGTCCCGGGCGTGAACTGATCCTTCGCCCGCATGGCCTTGACGACCGTGTCCTGGACGAGGTCCTCGGCTTCGGCGGTGCTCTTGGTCATCCGGCAGCTCACGCCGTAAAGCGTGTCGAGGTGGCCGAGCAGCTCGACCTCGAAGGAGTCCGCTTTCGGCGGAGGATGATCGCCCGACAGACCCATGTCCTGGGCGACCGAGGCTGGCTTTTTGCTGAAGAAGAACGGCATCGGGCTCTCGGGAACGGGTCGCGGAACGCTCCGCAGGATGGCCGAGCGGGAGCCTCGCGGCGTATCCGCGCAGGCTCATCCACTGCCCCGCCCAACCAGGGGACGGGCGCGGCTATTCCTTCTTAATGCTTTCCCCGGCGAGCGCATCCCCGCCTCCGTCGCGACCGGCCGGATCGCTGCCCCCGACGCCCGCGGTGGCGCCCGCCCCGTTGATCCCGCTCAGCTTCGCCTCGAGCTCCTCGACCCGTTGCGTCAGCCGCTTGACCTCGTCCTTGAGCTCACGGAAGAGGCCGAAACCCGGCAAGATCGCGCCGATGCGTTCGTCGATGGTGTGCTGCCACTGATCGAGCGTCTGCTTCGAGCTCTCCACGATCTCGGTGAGCCGCGCCTTGGCGCCCGCCGGCTTCTCCCCCTCGGTGGAGGGGGGGGCGGGGGGGATGACGGCCGAGTCGGCGGTCTCGGCCGACGGCTGTGCCGAGGCGGTCCCTTCCAGGGGAGGGATGGGGGGGACGCCATCGGTGCCGCCCGGGATGAGCCGTCCGATCGGCCCCTCACGGAGCTGCGAGAGCAGGCGCTCTCCGCGCTCCTGGATCAGGTCGCGGAGGGTCCCGAGCGGCACGCTCCGGGGCTGCGACTTCAGATCCTCGGAGATGATGAGCGCCAGGGTGACCTCGGTCTTGTCCTCCTTGGTCGCGTTGTCGATGATCTGCACCTCCTCGCCGGCGCGCACCATCTCCCCGATTTGCTGGAGGGTGACGTAGCGGCTGTCCTTGGTGTCGTACAGTTTACGGTTCGAGTAGCGCTTGATTACGCGCCGCGGCTTCTCGCCCGTACCTGAGGTCTCCATCACCGTCTCCATGCTGCGGAGGATTGGACCACCGCCGCCCCCCTCGGCGCAAGCCTCGTTACCTTGGTACCCGAAGCGAAGCGGGCTCCCTCACCTTCCGGGCGGCGATCCGGCGGGACGCCGGGGAGCGGGGAGCCGGGCGGGGGCTCCCGGAAGCGTCGCCGATCTCGACCTTCCCTCGACGGCGATCTATAAGCGGGCGGCCATGCCCGGACTTCGCCCCCGTCCTACCCGTCCCTCGGCCGCGATTGGCGCCTTCCTCCTCGCGCTCCTTTCATGCGCAGGGCTGATCGGGTGCGCAGCCAATGACGCGGCGCCCGAGCTCCTCAACGTGATCGACGTCGCCCCGCGTGAGGTCGACGTCGGCGATCGCATCGAGGTGCTCGGCACCACGCTCCCCACCGGCGAAGCGAGAGAGGCGAAGGTCTCCTTCGAGGGCGAGCTCCGCCGCGCCGGCCAGCCGCCCATCGAGGACGCCAAGATCGTCGTGGAGAAGGCCCAGCTCTCCACCGACAAGATCTCGATGATCTTCACCGAGGGCCTCCAGTCGCGCTTCTGCGGCAGCGGCGACGAGGCGGCGCACACGACCTTCCACGGGAACGTCGTCGTCACGCTGCCCTCGGTCCAGGGCGGCCTCCCGGTCAAGGGGACGGTGCGGGGCGTCGACATCAACTTCCGCCCGCCCACGCCGCGTCGCGCCGTGCTCGAAGCACGCACCCGGGAAGGCAACCGCGCCCTCAAGTTCATGGGGATCTCGATCGCGGCCGAGTCGCCGGCCGCCGGCGGCCTCCTGATCGCCGACATCACGCCCTCGAGCCCCGCCAACCGCGCCGCGATCCTCCCCGGCGACCTCATCGTCAGCTTCGCCGGCGTCAAGGTGCAGTCGATCGGCGACATGACGCCCAGCGGCTCCGAGCGCCTGCCCACCATCAGCACCAAGCGCGGCTCCGAGCCGCCGGTGGAGCGGCAGATCTCGATCGAGGGCTTCGACATTCGCCCCCCCTCGGACCTGCTCGGCGCGGGCCTCGTGCTGGCGATCGCCGCAGCGATCATCCTCCTCTTCATGGCGCCGACCGCGGGCATCATCACCTGGGTCGAGCGGCGCGTCTCGGCGCGCATGCAGTCGCGGGTCGGCCCGAACCGAGCGGGCCCCCAGGGCTTTCTCGTGTGGATCGCCGACGGCATCAAGTCGATCATGAAGGAGGACATCGTCCCCACGGACGCGGACCAGCCCCTCTTCAAGCTCGCCCCCTACCTCGTCTTCATGGGCGTCTCAGCCACCTTCGTGGTCATGCCCTTCGGCCAGTACCTGATCGCCGCCGACCTCGACATCGGCATCCTCTTCGTCATCGCGGTCACCTCGCTGGTGACCATCGGGCTGATGACGGGCGGCTGGGCCTCCAACAACAAGTGGTCGCTCCTCGGCGGCATCCGCTCGGCGGCGCAGATCATCAGCTACGAGATCCCCGGCGCCGTCGCCGTGGTGTGCATCGTGATGATGACCGGCTCGCTGCGCATGCAGGACATCATCGGGGTGCAGGGCGGGCCGGGCGGCTCCCTCTTCACCACGGGCGGCTGGCCTTATTACTGGTACGTCTTCCGCAACCCGATCACCTTCGGCCTCTTCTTCCTCTACTTCACCACCGCCCTGGCCGAGGGCAACCGCGCTCCCTTCGATCTGCCCGAGGCCGAGAGCGAGCTCGTCGCCGGCTACTCCACCGAGTACTCGGGGATGCGGTACCTGTTCTTCTTCTTCGCCGAGTGGGCGAACGTCTTCGTCATGTCGGGCATCGCCAGCGCCCTCTTCCTCGGCGGCTGGCAGATCCCGGGCGTCTCGGCGGCGCAGCAGGAGATGCACTTCGGCCTCCAGCTCTTGGGCGCCTTCCTGTTCCTGCTCAAGAGCTGGGTGCTCATCTTCGTCGTGGTGTGGATCCGGTGGACCTTGCCCCGCGTCCGCATCGACCAGATGATGAACCTCTGCTGGAAGTGGTTCGTCCCGCTCTCCTTCGGGGCCTTTCTCCTCACCGCCGTGTGGATGGTGCTCCCCATCCCGGCGATCATCCAGCTGGTGATCAGCCTGGCGACGTTCTTCGTCTGGGCGGGGCTGATGTTCCATTTCGTCCGCCGCGTCCGCTTCAACATCCGCGAATCCAGGGTCCCCCTCCACCTCAACCCGTTCATCTGATCGGTCGCGCGGCGGGATCTTTCCTCCAGGGCAGGGCTCCGCGTATCCTGAGGCCCCGTGCCCAACGCACCCGCCCCCAGATCGGAGCGAGACTTCTGCTCTCATTGCGGCTTCCCCGTACGGGGCAGCCGCTGTGAAGCGTGCGGTACTGGTCACGATCCCGGCGCCGCGCCGCATCCGCCGGTGACCGAGGTCACGCCGCGCTCGATCTCCCTGTCGTCCCGGCAGGCGCACCACCCCTACGCGTCGGACGCCGACGCGGACGTCGCCGGGCTCGACCGCGCCTTCGACGCGCTCCGCTCGCGCGACCTCCCCGCCTTCGTGGAGCAGGTGCTGACCAGCGAAGCCGGGACCGCCACCCGCGGGGCGAACGCCGCCGACGGGACCGCCTGGCACGCGGTGGTGCGCGGCGCCTCCGTGTTCGTGACGCTCCGCGAGGCGGGTGACGAGATCGCCCTCGAGGCGCCGCTCGCGCGTCTCCCCGCGCGGCAGCGCCTCCCCGCCCTGCGCCTCGCCCTTGAGCTGTCCGCGCGCGACGCTGCCACCTCGCGCGTGTGCCTCCGCGGAGAGCTGCTGCTGCTCCGCTTCACGGCGCGCCTCGCCCTCCTCACGCCCCCGGTGCTCCGCCACTACCTGCGCGAGATCAGCCACCTGGCCACGCGCTACACCGGCTTGCTGAGGGTGAGCCTCGACGCGCAGCCAGCCCTCGCCGACGACGCTCGCAGGTTCGAGGCCGCGGGCCGCCCGAGCAAGATCCATCTGGCCAACGGGAGCGGGGCGCGCCGCTCGATCCCTCCGGCGTCAGCGATGGGGGCTCCGCCCCCAAGCCCCCGGGGCGAAGCCGCTGCGGGGACTGTGCCACCGAAGCCGCCGGCGAGGTCCGAGGGCTTCACCATGGGGACGGCGCCGAGAACGGTGACGGCCACGCGCGCCGCACATCGCGAGGAGCCGGTGGATGCGACGGCTCGCACGCGGGCCCCCGAGCCGGTGGATACGGCCGACGCCATCCCGGCGATCCTGGCCCCGCCCCGCCCCGCCGAGCCGCGATCCGCGAGCATCGCGAGCTCTCACGCCGCCTCGGACGCGAACCGCCGCGCTGCCCCCGGCCCGATGGAGGCGAGCTCTGCATCGCGCGCCGCGCGCGAGATCGAGCTCGACGCCGGCTCCCGACGTGGTGCGGGCCCCCCTCCGCCATCGTCCGAGCCGACGCTCTCGCCCTCCGATCGCCTGTGCATGCTCCTCCGCCACGCCCAGTCGCTGGCATCGCTCACCCTCGAAGAGCGCCCGGCCACCTTGAGCTGGCTGGTGCGCTCCGCGATCTTTCGCGCCATCTACGAGTTCAAGGACACGCTGCCCGACGCGGTCGCTCATCTCTATCGGTGCACCGGGGCAGGCCGTGACGCGGCGGGCACCGCGCGGGTAAGCTCCGGTTCGATGCCGGCGGTCGAGCCGGCGATGGTGGTCATGGAGCGGGTGATCGTGGCGCGCGCTCAGGTCCCCAAGGAGAAGGCGCTCGGCATCGAGCCGATGACCAGCGCTTCGCAGGCCAAGGAGCACGTCGCGCGCTACCTGCTCGAGATCGATCGCGCGCCAGCCGATCCGCCGCTCCGCCATTTCCTGGCCCTCGGTGCGCTCGCCGAGCTGCTGGTGCGCACCAAGCTCCCCACCCAGACCGACCAGCGCCTGCGCGACATCGTCGCCCACGCCCAGCGCGAGGGCGCGCGCAACCCCGCCATCGAGCTGATGATGACCGCGCTCCAGAGGATCAACTCGTGAGCGCACCGGTCGCCAAGCTGCGCGGCGCCCCCGACGTCGTCGCGCTGGCGCGGCGCTCGGTGCTCACCGTGCGCGGGGTCTCCTCGGGCGGCACCGGGTGGGTGGTGCTCGGCAACGGCCTGGTGATGACCAGCCACGAAGCGGTCGGCTACCAGTCCGACGTCTTCCTCGAGCTCGACGGCGGGCGCCGCTGCGGGGGCCGGATCGTCTGGGTCGACGTCGCGCGCGACCTCGCGCTGGTGCTCCCCTCCGAGGCCCTCGCCCTGCCCCCTCTGCTGCCGCGCCCGGATCTGCCGCGCCTGGGCGAGCCGGTGCTGGCGCTCGGCGCCGTCCCCGGCTCGGCCTTTCGGGTCACCTCCGCCGTCGTCAGCGCCATCGATTGTCGCATCGGGCCGCTCCGCTGCTTCGAGCTCGACGCGCGGGTGGGGTCGGGCGGCGGCCCCGTCCTCGATCTCGATGGCCGGGTGATCGGCGTGGGCGGCCTCGACCTGCCCCGCGGCGCGCGCCGCAGCGCTCGAAGCAGCCATGGGGCGGAGGACGACGGGAGGGCCCACGCGCTCGCGATCCCGGTCGCCGCGCTCGCGCGGGCGCTGGCCGCCGTCGACATCGCGGTCGAGCAGCTCGAGGGGCGCTCCCCCACCTACCGGTGCCCCGCCTGCGGCGAAGCCTTCGCGATCCAGAACGAGCGCTGCCTCGCCTGCGGCCGCCTCCTGCCCCACGGCTGGGAGATGCCCGACGCGACCCTCGGCGGGGCCCTTGCGGGCGCCGAGCGCCTCATGCGCGATCTGCTCGAAGACCTGGGCGCGGTGGCCACCAGCGTCCGCGTCGGCCCCCGCACGTTCCGCCTGTCATCCCCGGGCGCCGACGGCGCGATGAGTCATCTCACCCTCGAGATCGACGCCGACGGCACCTGCATCCGCGGCAAGATCCCCCTCGTCCGCGTGCCCCTGGCCAACCAGGAGCCGTTCTACCGCTTCCTCCTCACACTCAACGATCAGGCGGTCGGCTCGCAGCGCTTCTCCGTCGAGGGGGACACCGTCCTCCTCTCCTTCACCGAGCCCACCTCCCTGGTGCGCCTCGGCGAAGGCGCCGCGCGTCTGCAAGAGCTGGTGCGCGAGGGGGATCGCTACCGCCGGGCCCTCGGCGAGCCCTTCGACGTCGTCGTGCTGGGCTAGCTGCTCCGGGCGAGCCCGAGCTCCACGCGGAGCGCGGGGTCACGCGACGGGTGCCAGATGATCTGGTCGAGCTGGTAGTGCATGAAGAACAGCCCCCAGTACACCCCGAGGAACAGCCGGGAGGCGTCGCTCTCGAGACCGAAAAACGCCACGCCCGGCACGCCGCGCGCGCCGTTGAGCAGCCCGTAGCCGACGAGCGAGGCCCCCGTCACGGCCAGATACCCGAGGATGGGCGCGCGCCCGAGCCGCGCCAGCGCGCTGCGCCCCCGGCCCTGGTAGCGGCGGCGGTTCGTGGCGAGGACGATGCCGAGGTACTGGAAGCTGTGCACCAGACCGCCGACGGTGGTGACGGCGAGGAAGCACTGCTCCGCGTTGGGGGGCCGGGCGAGGAGCGGCTCGTGCGCGCCCACGACGAAGAGGTTGAAGGCGCTGAAGGCGCCCACCGGCCCGAGCGCGAACACGATGGGGCGCCAGGAGCGGGCGCGCGCTGGGGTCCGCCGGCGGTGGCGGACCACCGCGAGGAGCCAGACCAGGGTGGCCGCGCCGAGGCCAATCAGCACCGCCACGACGAACGCGCGCTCGCCGCTGCCCGGGAGAGTCGGGAGTCCCAGCGTCAGGCGGCTCGCCGGGCTCACCACCAGGTAGACCACGATCATCGCCCACAGCGCGCCCTGGAGGAAGATCCCGGAGGCGCGCGCCTCGAAGCGATCGGCGCCGGCGTGGTGCTCCCAGATCGCCAGCACGCCGTGGTGCTGACGGATGACGTGGTGGTAGCTCCACACGGCGGCGAAGAGCAGGAAGAGGTCCCACGGGCCGCGCGAGCCGGTCACCTTGGTGATGGCGAGGGCGAGCGGCCCGGCGAGGAGCCACAGGGGCGCGAGCCAGAGCGCGAGGCCGAGCCGGCGGCGGTCGTCGGGGGAGAGGTAGGTGCGCGTCGCGGTGATGAAGAGGTGGGGGCCGTCCGCGAGGAGGGTGAAGAGCCACCACGCCGGCACCGTCCACGCCGGGTGCAGGAGGAGGCCCACGCCGACGAACGCGGCGGCGGCGCTGCTCCCGAAGAAGAACACGAGGTCGAACGCGCGCCCGCCAATTCCCCCGTCGCCCGCGTCGCCGGCCGTACCCGTGAACATCGCGCCTGGTTCCGCTCGTCGGTGATGGGCCGGGAGCGTGCCAGCTTTTGCTTTGTGGCGCAATTCGTCGGGGAACGCGTGCGGTCTGACCGGGGACGAGGGTGGGGGCGCCCGATACTTGGCAGAGGTGCGTCCACGGTGCGATCCTCTCCCGATGCGCCGCCTTCTCCTCCCGGTCCTCCTGGGCCTCGCATCCCTCGCCTGTGGCGGCGCGCAACGCGCGGACGACTCGGACTGGACCCCCGAGGTGCAGCAGAAGTCCAAGCGCCTCCGCGAGACCGAGTCGCTCAACGCGCCGCAACCCCTCGAGCCGAACGAGAAGGCGACCTCCGCGGTGATCGGCGTCCGCCACGACCTGATGCTCTCGAACGCCCCCCACGAGGTGCGCTGCGCCTGTCTCTCGGTCGAGATCGGCCGCGCCGAGGACCCCAGCTTCTTCTGGGCCGGCGGCGCCCCTGCCCTCGGTCCCGATTCGCTCGCCGTCGCCGTCGGTGCCCGCGGCATCGCCTGCCCGGGCGGCGATCCGGATGATCGCCGCCGCCGCCCCTCCATCTCGGCCGTGGACACCGAGGGCGACGACATCATCGTCGAGGTGGAGGACCTGCCTCAGGGTCGGCCGCTCGCCTCCGGGGCGATCATCCCGCGCCCGCACTCCAGGGGAGGCGTCTACGTTCGCCCTCGCCGAGGCAGCGGCGTCTACGGGAGGAACCCCGGCGTGGCGCGCTGCCGCGTGCGCTAGCGCGGGCAGCGTCGCGCGCGGCTTCGGCGGCCGCGCCGGCGAAGAGGCGCGGCCACCGCGAGCGCCAGCATCAACAGAATGGACAGCTTGGGCAGGCGCACCCGTCGCGGCCCCGCCGCGGAACAGTCGAACGCGCTGCTGCCGCCACTGCTCCCCGAGCACGAGTCGCTGCTGCTGCTCCCGCTGGAGCACGAGTCGCTGCCGCTGCTGCTCCCGCTGGAGCACGAGCTGCTGCCATCGCTGCTGCTGCTCCCGCTGGAGCACGAACCGCTGCTGTCGCTGCTCCCATCGGTGCCGGAGGACGGGTCGCTGGAGCCGCTGCACGCGCCGCTGGTGCTGGTGCTGGTGCTGGTGGTGGCGTCGGTGCTGGTCGGCTCGGTGCCGGAGCAGCTACAGCCGGCGCTGTCGTCGGCGCTGTCGAGCGCGTCGACGATGTCCCCGGCGACGGCGAAGCCATCGTTGATGACCTCGCCGCTGCCATTGCCGCTCGACATCATCCCGCCGCTCGAGCCGGCGGCGACCCCGGAGGCGGAGCTGGATCCCGAGCCGGATCCGGTGCTCGTCCCTCCGTCGCCGCACCCGCTGGTGTCGAGGCTCGTCGCGACCAGCACCGAGCTCTGCGCCGCGCCGTACGCGAAGCCGAGGAACGCGTCGACGCCGCTGGAGCCGGCGGGGATCCGCATGCTCTGTCGCGTCACCCAGGTGGCCGAGGGCGTCAGCCCCGAGAGCGCCAGCGCCAGATCGTCGGCGCCGGGACCGCAGCGCAGGCTCCCGGGATCGATCTGGCCTGACCCCGGAGCCTCGACGCATGCCGGCGTGGGCGCGACGACGCCGAGCGCGGCGTGGGGACAGACGGCGGCGACGGGGGCGCTCGACGCGAGGAGGGGCGTCGCCGTGGCGATGCACTGGGCAGAGTCGAAGGCGCCATCGCCGTAGGCCGCGGCGCGCTCGAAGAAGGTGGTGACCACGCCGTCGAGGAACGCGGACCCCTGCGCGATGGGCACGTTGTCCCCGAGAGCCGTGTGGCTCGCCGCTTCGACGAGGAAGGTATCCGGGCCCGACGAGAGCGCGCTGCTGCGCAGGTCGTCGTAGTTGCTCGTCTGGGGGCCGGCCTTCCAGGCGAGGGCCGAGGGCGCGATCGCCACCTGCACTGCGCCGATCGCGTCGGCTTGGCCAGGCCCGATCATCCACGCGGTGACCTGCAGATCGGAGCCGCCCGCCTGGGTGAGGGCGAGCGGGAGCATGGGCGGCGCGCCGACCATGGCGACGCGGAGCGTGGGCGTGACGCCCGCCCCGGGAGGCGCCACGAAGCGAACGGCGACGAAGCTCACGCCGGTCAGCGCGGCGAGCGCCTCCACGACCTTGCTCGGGATCACCAGGTTGGCCTGAGCGGCCCACGAGGAGACGGCGGCGACGTCGGCGAGCACCTCGATCTCCTCGAGCGGGAGGCTGGCCGTGTGCCCCACCTGGCCGTCGATCTCGAAGACGTTGGCGGAGCCCGATTTCCCCGGACAGAACGGGCTCAGCCCGGCGGGCGGAAAGACCCGCGGCGCGGTCGCGACCTCGAGCGCCTCGAACCACGCGTCGGAGCTCAGATCGAGGGAGGTCCCCGGCGGCGCCGGGACGACGATGGCGACCGTCCCGCCCGCGGCGTCGAAGCGAAGGCTCGTCCATACGGTGGTGCGTGCGGGCCCGACGGCGACGGCGACCCGCTGCTCGGTGGGCGTCAGCGAAGCGCTGGACACCCAGGCACCGGAGCCTGACGCGGCCTCGGCTCGGCCCGAGCCCACCGCGATCGCTCCACAGAGAGATGCGAAGCAAGCTACGCGTCGAAGCATGGACGCACCTTTCGCAAGGCGCGTGCCGGTACCCCTGGAGCCCACAAAACCGAGAATACGCCTCCTGCGCCCCGCTCCAGTGAGAACCCGCGTTCACGAGGTGATTTTTCACATCCCTTCGCGTCGAGGCTCTGCGGGCCAGGTCCGCGAGGTCGCCGCCGCCCCCCGCTCGCGGGACCGGAGCGCCCCGGAAGCGCCGACGCGCCTTGACAGGGGTCCCAACGCGTCCGACGCTTACGGAACCAGCCGTGAACCAGCTACACCACAACGGCCAGACCGCCGACTCGGTCGAAGATGGCGCGCTGCTCACGACCGGTGAGATGGCGCGTCAGTCGTCCAACACGTTGCGTACCGTCCGCTTCTACGAGGAAGAGGGCATCCTTCGCCCGGTACGGCGCACGGACGGTGGGCACCGCCTGTTCGATCGGCCGGAGCTGGAGCGCCTGATGCTGGTCACCGACATGCGCGCCGCCGGCCTGTCGCTCGACGAGATCAAGCAGATCCTCGAAGTGAAGCAGCAGTCCACCATGGGCAGCACCGCCGCCAAGCAGGCGACCGAGATCCTCGCCCGTCGCATCGAGGAGCTGCGCACCAAGCTCGCCGTGCTCGCCCGCCTCCAGGAGGATCTGGGCGCGACGACCAACATCATGACGACGTGCCTCGACTGCCACGACACCAGCTTCCCGGCTCGCTGCGCGTCGTGCGCGGTGATGACGGGTCCCTCGCTCCCGCGCACGATGCGGGTACTCTGGTCGACGCAGGCAGGACGGGAGTCAGGACGAGAGGCCGGCCGGCCGGGCGGGTCCTCGACGTGATCTCGGCTCGTGCCTCGTCGGTAGAGTAAGCTCCGCGCGATGGTGGACCGGAAGGCGGCCGCGCGCGCGATCGAGGACTTTCTCCGTGCCCTCGGGCACCTGCCGGAGGGCGACCTCGAGGGGACGGGGGAGCGCGTCGCGGACGCCTGGGCCGACGATCTGCTCGAGGGCGAGTCGATCGACGCCGGGGCCGTGCTGCGGGAGGGCGCCATCGAGGTAGGGGCGTTCGGCGGCGGCCTGGTGGTGGTGCGCGATCTGGCCATCACCACCATGTGCCCGCACCACCTCTTGCCAGCACAGGGCCTGGGCCTGATCGCCTACCTCCCCGGCGATCGCCTCGCGGGTATCGGCACGCTCGCTCACGTGCTCGACGCGCTCTCGCGGCGCCTCACGCTCCAGGAGCGCATCGGCGCCGAGCTGGTCGCCCTGCTGGCGCGGGAGCTGGGCGCGCGGGGAGCGCTGTGCAAGCTGGCGCTCACCCACTCCTGCCTGGTCGCACGCGGCGAGCGCAAGGCCGGTGCCGTGGTCGAGACGCTCGCGGTGTCCGGCACCTTCGCGCACGCCTCGCCCGATCGCGACCTCGCCTTCGCGGCGCTGGCTCGGGGCGGCGGGTCGTGACGCGTGCAGGAGAGCCCTCGCTGAACTAGGCTCCCATCGTGGAACCTCCCGTCTCCGTGGGCCTTCGCGATCTGGCGCCGGCCCTGGCGTCCCTGCCCCTCTTCCCGCTGCCGACGGTGCTCTTCCCTGGAGCGCTCTTGCCGCTCCACATCTTCGAGCCGCGGTACCGCGCCATGGTCCGCGACGCGCTCGAGACCCACGGCGTGATCGCGATCGTGCGCGTCACCGACACCGAGCACCTCGACGAGCACGGGCACCCGCGCATCGCGAGCGTCGCTTGCGCGGGCGTGATCGTCGATCACGCCGAGCTGCCCAGCGGCCGGTTCAACGTCCTGGTGCGCGGCCGCGCGCGGGTCGCGCTCGAAGAGCTCCCCTTCGGCGAGAAGCCCTACCGCCGAGCGCGGGGCACGGTGCTCCCGACCCCTCCGGGAGAGGCGACGCCGAGCGATCTGGCGGCGCTGATCTCGGCGGCCACCGCCTTCACCGCGCGGGTGCGCGAGCGGGACGCGACCTTCGAGCTCCCCGTGCCCAGGGACGCGCCCGCCAGCGCGGTCGCCGATCTCTGTGCGCACCACCTCATCCTCGACGCCCGGGAGCGGCAGGCCGTGCTGGAGACGCTCGACGTGGGCGCCCGCGTGCGCCGGGTGACCGAGGCCCTCGCGCTGCAGCGCCTCGCCCTCTCCCACGATCCGCGCGAGATGAACTAGGAGCGGTGCGGGACGGCGACGCCCTTCTCCTCGGCGACGCGGATCGCCGTCTCGTAGCCGGCGTCCGCGTGGCGGATGACGCCCATGCCCGGATCGATGGTGAGCACGCGCTCCAGCCGGCGCGCCGCCGCCTCGGTGCCATCGGCGACGATCACCATCCCGGCGTGCAACGAGTTGCCGATGCCGACCCCACCCCCGTGGTGGAAGCTCACCCAGGAGGCCCCGCCGGCGCAGTTGGCGAGCGCGTTGAGGATGGGCCAGTCGGCGATGGCGTCGGAGCCGTCTCGCATCGCCTCGGTCTCGCGGAACGGTGAGGCGACGGAGCCGCAGTCGAGGTGATCGCGCCCGATCACGATCGGCGCCTTGACCCGGCCGGTGCGCACCAGCTCGTTGAAGGCGAGGCCCACCCGGGCGCGGTCGCCGTAGCCCAGCCAGCAGATGCGCGCCGGCAGGCCCTGGAAGGCGATGCGCTGCTGGGCGAGCTCGATCCAGCGGCGCAGATCGGCGTCGTGCGGCACCGCCTCGAGCACGGCGCGATCGGTGGCGAGGATGTCGTCGGGGTCGCCCGAGAGCGCCACCCAGCGGAACGGGCCCTTGCCCTGGCAGAAGAGCTCCCGCACGTACGCCGGCACGAAGCCGCGGATGTCGAAGGCCCGCTCGCAGCCCGCCTCCTTGGCGCAGGTGCGGAGGTTGTTGCCGTAGTCGAAGACCTCGGCGCCGCGGCGGGCCATCTCCAGCATGGCCTCGACCTCGTCGCGCATGCCGCGCTTGGCGCACTCGATGTAACCCTTGGGATCGCGCTCGCGCAGCGAGATCGCCTCGTTGAGGGTGATGCCGGGGGGCACGTAGCCGATGAGCGGATCGTGCGCCGCCGTCTGCTCGGTGACCAGGTCCGGGGTGACGCCGCGACGGACCAGCTCCGGGTAGACGTCGGCGGCGTTGGCGCACATGGCGAAAGAGCGCGGGCGCCCCTCGGCGATGGACTGGCGCACGGCGGCCAGAGCCCGGTCGAGGTCGTCGATGCGCTCGTCGACGTAGCGGGTGGCGAGGCGCTTGGCGATGCGCGTGGGATCGATCTCGACGGCGAGGCAGGTCAGCCCTGCCATGGTCGCCGCGAGCGGCTGGGCGCCCCCCATGCCCCCCAGCCCCGCGGTGAGCACCCAGCGCCCACCGGGCACCTGCGTGCGCGCCTCGTGGGCCTTGCGAGCGGCAACGAAGGTCTCGAAGGTGCCCTGCACGATGCCCTGCGAGCCGATGTAGATCCACGAGCCGGCGGTCATCTGGCCGTACATGGTGAGCCCGAGCGCCTCGAGGCGGCGGAACTCGTCGTAGGTGGCCCAGCGAGGCACGAGGTTGCTGTTGGCGAGGAGCACGCGCGGCGCGTCGGCGTGGGTGCGGAACCGCCCGACCGCCTTGCCCGACTGCACGAGCAGCGTCTCGTCGTCGGCGAGCGTGGTGAGCTCCCGGGCGATCACGTCGAACGCCTCCCACGAGCGCGCCGCCTTGCCGGTGCCGCCGTAGACCACGAGATCGTCCGGGCGCTCGGCCACCTCGGCGTCGAGGTTGTTGTGCAGCATGCGGTAGGCCGCCTCCTGGACCCAGCCTCGACAGTGGAGCGTGGAGCCACGGGGAGCGCGGACGGGTTCATGCTTCGCCATGCCTCCGGGTGTACTCCACCGGCGCGGAGACGTCACTCAGCCCAACCGAGCGAGCGCCTCCACATCCCGTGCGTGGGCGTCCTCGACGAGGTCGCCGCGCGGGTAGGCCAGGGTCACCTCGCCGTCCAGCCAGTAGAGGTGCTCGGGGTCCACGCGCCCGTGGGCGCCGCCGGCAGCGTGGAGCGCCGCGAGGGCCTCACGGAGGCGGGCGACCTGGCCGGGCGAGAGACCGCGCGGCTCGTCCGCCAGCGCGCGGCCGAGCGGGGCGCCGATCCAGATCACGCCGCTCTCCCGATCGACGCGCAGCACCGCCGGCAGCGCGGGGTGTCCGGCCCGGGCGAAGGCCCGCGCGCGCGCCAGCGCCGCCTCGTCGCCGGGCAGCACGACCACGTCGCGGTCGAGCCAGGTGTCGTGCTGGCGAGCCGCAGCGTCGCGCCCGTCACCCACGCCGAGCGCCGCCGTGAGCCGCGCGCCCTCCAGCGCCGGAGGACGATCGGTGCGCAGCCGCGGCGCCCTATCGGCGCGGTGCGCGCGCTCCCAGATGCGCGTCGGCCAGCGCACGCCGAGGAGGAGGCGCCGCGCCTCGAAGGCGTCGGGCGGTCGCTTCTGGGGATCCTCCTGCAGCAGGCGCGCGACCGCGGTGTCGTGGACCTCGGTCATGTCGGGGTGGCAGGCGCTCGGCGGGGGATCCAGGCGATCGGTCACGGGGCCCGGCGCGGCGCCGGTGAGCAGCTCGGCGAGAAGCACGCCGACCCCGTAGAGGTCGCTGGCGATGCTCGCCGGGCGGCCCAGCCGCTGCTCCGGGGACATGTAAGCGAAGGTGCCGATCGCCCCCGCGGTCGCCGTGCTGGAGAGATCGCCCAGGTGGGCGGCGCCGAAGTCGGAGAGGCGGGCGGCGCCCACGTCGTCGAAGAGGACGTTGGAGGGCTTCACGTCGCGGTGGAGGATGCCGAGCCGGTGCGCCTCGCCAAGCGCGGCGAGGAGCGCGCCGGCGATCTCGACGGCCCGCGCCGGCGCCATCGGCTCCCCCCCGAGCCGCTCGGCGAGCGTCCCGCCGGGCATCCAGGCGAGCACGATCGCCGGCCCCTCCGGGTGGTAGGCGCGCAGCGGGACGACGTTCGGATGACGGAGCTGGGCGAGCGCGCGCGCCTCGCGCTCGAAGCGGAAGAGCGCGTCCCGGCCCTCCTGCTCGCCGAGCCCGGCGAGCAGCTTGACGGCCACGCGATCCCCGGTGATGCGATCGACGGCCTCGAGCACCCGCGCGTGCGGCGTCGCGGCGACCTCTCGCACCGTCTCGTAGCGGCCGAGGATCAGCGGTCCGCCATGACCGGCGCCGGCCGGTCGGGCCAGCGACCCGCTCGCCGGCGCCTCCTCCACGATGCCGAGCCGGAGCATCTCGTCACGCAGCGTGCGCGCCGCCTCCTCGAAGCCGAGCTCCACGAGCAGGCGGCGCAGCAACGGCAGCGCCTCGGCGCGCTCGGGCGCCGTGGGGTCGAGGCCCTGGAGCGTCTTCACCGCGACCTCGGTGCGACCGTGGCGAGCGAGGAGGCGCCCTAGCTCCAGCCGGGCCGGGGCGTCCCCGGGTCGCACGCGGAGCGCGGCTTCCAGAGCGCGGGCGCCGTCGATCGGGCGGCCCGCGAGCTCGAACGCCCGCGCGGCGGCGCATGCCTCGCCGGTCGCGGCCAGGGCCTCGCCCGCCTCGGCGTGGGCGCCGAGCCTGGCGAAGAGGGCACCGGCCTGCCGTCCAAACCCGC
>Ga0302267_10000585_pt1 | contig 49420 bp, 51 predicted proteins | sample III_Bog_E1_3_FD_194555 | JGI IMG/M metagenome (GOLD analysis project Ga0302267, IMG submission 194555) | Peat permafrost microbial communities from Stordalen Mire near Abisko, Sweden - III_Bog_E1_3 | ecosystem: Environmental > Terrestrial > Soil > Wetlands > Peat | place: Sweden: Abisko...
CGCGAATATTTTTCGATGAGGTCACGAATTGGACGCGGCATCGTGGCGGAAAAGAACACCGTCTGACGTTCCTTCGGCGCATCTTTCAAAATTGTTTCGATGTCTTCGCGGAAACCCATGTTGAGCATCACGTCCGCCTCGTCGAGAATCACCATCTTGATCGTTTCCAGCCGCAAAGTGCCCCGCCGCATATGATCCATCACGCGCCCCGGCGTACCGATGACGATTTGCGCGCCTTGTTTCAGACCGAAGAATTGCCGTTCGTAAGATTGTCCGCCGTAAATCGGCAAACAATTGATGCCGCGTTTGAAAAACGCGAGCTTGTGGATTTCCTCGGAAACCTGAATCGCCAGTTCGCGCGTCGGGCAGAGAATCAAAACCTGCACGGCGCGCAGATTCGGATCAACTTTTTCCACCGCCGGCACACCGAACGCGGCGGTCTTGCCGGAGCCGGTCATGGATTGGCCGACGATGTCCTTGCCGGTCAGCAGCACTGGAATCGCGGCGGCCTGAATGGGCGAGGCCTGTTCGTAACCCAGCTTGTCAATGGCCTTCAGCAATTCGGCGGAAAGTCCCAATTCGGTAAAAAGTTTTGGCGTCATGAATGTCTTTGCGACTGCGCTAATAATAGCAGGAACGCGCGGTGCGGCGAGTGTTAAATAGGGGGGCTTGGGGACATTGTCACTCTGAAAAGGGCGAAATAGGGCGAAACAGCCCGAAAGACGGCGAAAATCAAGGGGATGCGACTGAAGGTAGGAATGAAGGCGGGACTGGAGGCGGGACTGAAGGCGGTTGTGATTGGAAAAACCTTGTCTTGACCCGTGGCGCATGTCCACCATTACGGTAAGTACGGGTAAATACCGGTAAAATATGGCTGCATTGCCAATGCGCCGGCGGGGTTAGAAATGGCGTGGCCGCAACAAATTAAAAGACAGTTCGGCATCGCCGGACGATTTGAACTGCAACAAACTATAAAACATAGGTTTACGCCGGTGAATTCACAAAAGCGTCAGCGGGTCGTGTGCGGCATGAGCGGAGGCGTTGATTCCTCGGCGACGGCGGCGCTTTTGCTCGAGCAGGGCTACGACGTCATCGGCATCACGCTGAAACTCTGGCCGCAGGATTGCGTCAACCGCGCGGAGGACAAGTGTTGCGGTCCGCAGGCGGTCACCGACGCGCGCGCCGTCTGCGACAAGCTCGACATCCCGTATTACCTCATTGACGAGGCGGCGGAATTCCAAAAGCACGTCATCCAATATTTCGCCGACGAATACAAGGCCGGGCGCACGCCGAATCCGTGCGTAATGTGCAACCAGAATCTGAAGTTCGGCAGATTGATTGACCGCGCGGATCAATTGGGCGCGGATTTCATCGCGACGGGACATTTTGCGCGCATCGAGCGCGCAACGGTTCCGGCCGATGATTGGAGCAGGATGCGACACGAGGGGTCGCCGGCCAGTTCCGGCGAAGACAGTCAGAGCCGCGCCGCCGCACCGCCGGCCAGACACCTGCTCAAGCGCGGACGTGATTTGCGGAAGGATCAAAGTTATTTTCTATTTTCGCTGCGGCAGGACCAGCTCGCGCGCGCGATTTTTCCGCTCGGCGAAAAAACGAAGAGCGACACGCGGGAAGTGGCGCGGCATTGCCAGCTCAAGACCGCCGACAAGGAAGAAAGCATGGAAATCTGTTTCGTGCCGGACAACAATTACGGCGGATTTTTGCAGCAGGCGAACCTCGTGCAAAAAACGCGCGGCGACATCGTGGACTTGCACGGCCATGTCCTCGGCCAGCACGACGGCATCGCGTTCTACACCATCGGCCAGCGCAAAGGACTCGGCCTCACGACGAGCAAGCCGGTTTACGTCGTGGAACTCGATGCGGACAATAACCGGGTGGTCGTCGGCGACGATTCCGCGCTCGATCGCGATGAATTTATCGCCGACCGCTGCAACTGGCATCCGTTCGACAAATTGACCGAGCCAATCGAAGTCACGGCGAAAATCCGTTACAATCATCCCGGCGCGGCGGCAACAATTTCGCCGCTGGAAAATAATCGCGTGAAAGTAAAATTGCACACGCCGCAACGCGCCATCACGCCCGGCCAGGCGGCGGTGTTTTATCAGGATGACCTGGTCGTCGGTGGTGGCTGGATCTGCCGCTGAATATTTGCTCGCCTGTTTCTTTCGGCTTTGGAAAACTGCCGTATGTCCACGCAGCGCGTTTCAAAATTTTATCCTTTGCCAATCGCGTGGTTGATTCTCGCGGGCTTTTTTGCCGTTGTTTTCCCTTGCATCGTCAAAGCCGACGGAATTTTTCCGCCGCGTTTCGTCTTGGACATGGTGCAGGACAATCCCGGCGAGCCACAGCAGCCGTCAGCGTTTCGCGACCCGCACCGGCTCGCCGATTGGGGTTACAATGGACAAGTCATCGAGGCCGAGGCGGATTCTTGCGAGACGTTCGATGCCATTGCGCCGGATATTTTACCGAACGGAAGTGAAGCGCGGAGATGGATTGAGCAGCACGCACAGGCGCTCGAACTTAAGGCGCAGCTCGCACACGCAGCGGGAATCAAAGCCTACGCATGGTTTCAATTCATCGTGTTGCCCAAGGCGCTCGTTGCGAAATTCACAAGTGACATCTGCGACGAGCGCGGGCGGATTGACCTGGAACGGCCGATGACACAAAAAATTCTGCGCGCGCAAATCGCGGAATTGTTCGAGCGTTGTCCTGACTTGGATGGTCTTGTCGTGCGCACCGGGGAAATTTATTTGCAGGACAGTCCGTTTCACGCGGCGAGCGCGAACACGAACGAAAGCAAGACGCAGAGCAGCACCGCGATCATCCACGGGCCGGACAGCCATATCGCGCTGCTGAAAATTTTGCGCGACGAGGCCTGCGTTCAGCGCAACAAGATGGTCATCTATCGCACTTGGGATTTCGGATATAATTTTCACGTCAACCCGCAATATTATTTGAAAGTCACCGACGCGATTGAACCGCATCCGAACTTGATTTTTTCCATCAAGCATCAGGCCGGGGATTTTCTGCGCATGACGCCGTTCAATCCGACGCTCGGCATCGGCCGGCACCGGCAAATCGTCGAGGTGCAATGCCAGCGCGAGGCTTACGGCAAGGGCGCGCATCCTTTTTATGTCGGCGACGGCGTCATCAACGGCTGGGAAGAATATGCGAAGATCATGCAAGCCGGTCAGCCACGCGGTTTGCGCGACCTCGTCAACAACACCAATTTCGCGGGCGTGTGGACATGGTCGCGCGGCGGCGGCTGGGAAGGGCCTTACATCACAAATGAATTGTGGTGCGCACTCAACGCCTATGTCATCGCCAAATACGCGGAAAATCCAAAACGCACCGAGGAGGAAATTTTCAACGAGTTCGCGGCGCAACAACTTGGCTTGAAAACCGATGACCTTGCGAAATTCCGCGAACTCAATCTGCTTTCCGCCGCCGCCGTTTTGCGCGGCCAATGCAGCCTCATCAAGCGGGTGGATTTGTGGTGGGCGCGTGATGATTTCATGGCCGCGCCGAATTTGAGCGCGTTAAACACGACCAATTTGATTTCAGACGCGCTCGCGGAAAAAGCCGAGGCGGTCGCCGATTGGGAAAAAATCGAATCGCTCGCCCGGCAAATTCATTTCGCCGATCCGGCGACGCAGGATTTTGTTGAAACTTCCTGCGCTTATGGACGGATCAAGTATTCCATTTTTGAGCAAGGCTGGGCGATTTTGCTCTATGGCGCGATGGGTGATGCAACAAAAAAATACGATTGCGACAAACTTTCCGCCGCCATCGCCAGCTATGACGCGCTCTGGAAAGAATGGCTCGAATTGAAGGCGACGCATCCGTGCTGCGCGACGCTTTACAAGGATGTCGCATTTGGCGACAAGCCCGGCATCGGCGCGGCGGTGGAGCGCTATCGGAAGATTTCCGCCGCCGGCAAGAAAATCCGCGTGCTCATCGTGGATGGTTTCAGCAATCACGACTGGCGGCAGACGACGGCGCTCATTCGGGGCATTCTCAAACCAAGCGGTTTGTTCGACGTCGCTGTCAGCACCGCCCCGGAGAAAATCAATGAACAGGCTTGGACTGCTTGGCGGCCAAGATTTTCCGATTACGATGTGGTGATTCAAACCTGCAATGACATCTTTAATTCCGGGTCATGGCCGGAACCGATGAAAAAAGATTTTGAAAGTTTTGTCCGCAACGGTGGCGGTGTTTATATTTTTCACTCGGCGGAAAACGCGTTTGTCGGCTGGAAGGAATACGAGCAGATGGTCGGGCTGTGCTGGCGCGATGCGGATTATGGCACGGCCATTCACGTGAACGATGACGGGACGTTGGTGCGGATTCCGCCGGGCGTAGGTGGCAGCACCGGACACGGCTTGCGCGGCAATGTGCTGGTCACGCGGCTTGGCGAAGATCCGATTCATGGCGGGATGCCGCGCTCATGGCTGTCGCCTGACATGGAGGTATATTATTATGCGCGCGGCCCGGCGGAGAGTGTCAATGTGCTGGCCTATGCGCGCGATTCCAAGCCGGGGCAAGGATTGTTGTGGCCGGTGGAATGGACGACGGCTTACGGCCAAGGCCGTGTTTATGTTTCCACTTACGGCCACGTCTGGAAAGGCGATGTGAATCCGCCAGCGATGAGATGTGCGGCAGTGCAGACCATCATTCCCCGCGCCGTTCAATGGCTCGCGAAAAGGCCGGTGACGATTCCCGTGCCGCAGGATTTTCCCGGAACCAATGCGGTTTCCATCCGCGCGGAAATTATTTCTTCAAACAATTCGCCGTCGGCCGACTCGCCCTGACCTGGGCGCATTTAAAAAAATCTCCGCCTAAACGTCGCCGGAAAGCTGCTGCATTTTTTCTAAATAGAGGCTTTTCCTGAATTTGTCTTTCCGGTATTTTCCGTCTTCGCTTTTTGCGCTGCGTTTGTTTTTCACCAAGGAGAAGGATGCAAACAAGGCGAAAACGGGCGGTGAAATTTTAGATGGCAAATTTTAGAAAACTATCTTGTCTTGTTGTTTTGGTTGCGGTGTGGGGAGGTTCAACCTTTGCGGCAAATGTGACCCTGGCGTGGAATCCGAGTTCGGGTTCGAACGTCGCGGGTTATCATATCTATTACTGGGTTGCGAAGAACGGTCACACCAACGAGATTTCCGTAGGTCAGGCCACGAGCGCGACCATTTCCAATCTGCAAGTCGGAACCACCTATGATTTTGCCGCCGCGACGGTCAGCCTGCTTGGTTTGCAGAGCCGGCTTTCCGCCACGATCGCCTACACCGTTCCGAACTCCGTCACGGCGGCATATCTAAATAATCATCCGCCCACCTTGAACGCCATGGCCAATCTTGTAGTCCGCGAAAATGCGGGCTGGCAAGAAGTCGACCTGTCCGGCATCACTTCTGGAGCTGCGTTCGAAAAGCCAAGGATGGCGGTCACAGCGGTCTCCAGCAACCCCGGTTTGATTCGCAATCCGAAGGTCATTTACTCCAGCCCGCGCCAGACCGGCACGTTAATGTTTGAGCCGGTGGCCAAGGCGGTCGGCATCACCACCATCACCGTGACGGTGAATGACGGTGCGGCGACAAGTAATATCGTCACGCAAACTTTCACCGTCCTGGTTGTGCCCAATAACCCGCCGCCAACGGGCCCGCCAATATGGGGCATCGGCAGCACGACGAAGGTTGTTTCCGCCGCGCTCATGCCAGCCACGGTGGCGACGGACACCATGAGCGCGAACAGCCGCGCTGCCGTCGTCGTCGCCAATCCGGCGGCCAGCCTCGCGGTGGTGTCTTCTGGCACTGGACAATTTGCGATAACTATAACGGGTGCGACCGGCCAGCCTTACGCGGTACAGGCTTCCACCGATTTGGTCAACTGGGTCGCGCTGCAAACCAACACGGCGCCGTTCATCTTCACGGACACTAATGCGGGCCAATTCAGCCAGCGGTTTTATCGGGCGGTTTATGCGCCGTGAACGGCGGCGGGATTTAGGTTCACTCCAGTTTGCGCTTGCGCCCGTTCCATTCATTGTTAAATTTTCGGCCGCGTTTCCACCCGCCGACCGAGGCGGGTTTTCCATTTTAACCAGAATAATAAAAATTTAACTCGTGAAAATTTTCAGCGGCACGGCAAATCAACCTCTGGCGCTCGCCATCTGCAAATCCATCGGCGTCGAGCTCGGCAAATGCACCATCTCGCCGTTTCCCGACGGCGAGACGTTTGTGAAGGTCGAGGAGAACGTGCGCGGTGAAGATATTTTCATCATCCAGCCGACCTCGCCGCCGACGAATCATAATCTGATGGAGCTGTTCATCATGATGGACGCGCTGCGCCGCGCGAGCGCCAAGCGCATCACTGCGGTCATGCCCTTTTACGGTTACGCGCGTCAGGACCGCAAAGACCAGCCGCGCGTGCCCATAACGGCGAAGCTCGTCGCGAATCTGCTCGTGGCCGCCGGCGCGAGCCGGGTGCTGACAATGGATTTGCACGCGCAGCAGATTCAGGGATTTTTCGACATCCCCGTGGATCATCTGTATGCCGCGCCGGTGATGTATGATTATCTGAAGAAAAAAACCTTGACCAATCTCGTCGTCGTCAGCCCGGACGCGGGCGGCATCAAGATGGCGCATGCCTATTCGCAGACGCTCGATGCGGAACTGGCCATCGTCGCCAAACGCCGCAAGAGCGCGACGGAAGTGGAAAACATGGCCGTCATCGGCGAGATCGAAGGCAAGAATGTATTGCTCGTGGATGATTTGACCGAGACGGCCGGCACGCTGACGTCGGCGGCGGCGGTGTTGAAGACGAAGGGCGCCAAAAACATCATGGCCTGCGTCTCCCACGCGCTGCTGAACGACACGGGCATCCAAAGATTGCGCAATTCTGCTATTGACGAGTTGATAACAACTGATACAGTCCAACGCCCTGCGATTGACGGTGTGAAGATCACCACGCTGTCCGTGGCGGGGCTTTTGGGCGAAGCCATCAAACGGATTCACAATAATTCGTCGGTGAACTCGCTCTTTGAATTTAAGGGCGGACGCACCAGTTGAGCGCTGCCAAGTAACAATTTTACAAAATGAAATCCGTCGCATTGAAAGCCTATCCGCGTTCGCAAGTGCAGCGCGCCGAAGTCACCAAACTCCGCGCCGCCGGCCGCGTGCCCGCCACCATTTATGGTCGCCAGGCCGCGCCGCAAAACCTCGAGGTCAACTCGAAGGAAATCGCCGACTTGCTGAACCACTCCGTTTCCGAAAACCTGCTCGTGGACTTGTCCGTCGAGAAAGACGCCCGCTCCAAGCGCCTCGCGCTCGTGCAGGAAGTCCAGCATCATCCGTTGAGCGGCAAAGTCGTGCACGTTGATTTTCACGAAGTCGCCGAGACGGAAAAAGTCACCATTTTTGTCCCCGTGGAAACGACGGGCGAACCGGCCGGCGTCAAAAACGGTGGCGGCACGCTGGAACACATTTTGCACAAGTTGAAAGTGCGCTGCCTGCCGAAGGATTTGCCGGAGCAGATCACGCTGGACGTGACCGCACTGGAAATCGGCAAGTCCATCCACCTCGGCGAAATCGTTCCGCCGGCGGGTGTTGAAATTATCGGTGAAAAATCCCGCACGGTCGTGGCCGTGGCCGCACCGCGCGCCGAAGAAGAAGTGGCCGCCACCACCGAAGCCAAGGCCGCTGGCGATGTCGAAATGACGAAGGAGAAGAAAGAAGAAGGCGCGGAAGGCGCGGCTCCGGCCGCGAAAGCCGATGCCAAGGCGGGCGACAAAAAAGCCGAGGCCAAGCCGGAAGCGAAGGCGGCGGAAAAGAAAAAGTAATTTTTGCGGCGCGAGCCGCCATCCCCGCGCATGGAAGATATTTTTCTCATCGTGGGCTTGGGAAATCCGGGTGCGGAATACGCGCAGACGCGCCACAACGCCGGTTTTTTGCTGGTAGAAAAACTGGCCGGGAAGTGGAAGGCCGGCTGGTCGAACGAACGCAAGTTTGTTTCCCGTGTGGCGAAGGCCGAGCACAATGGCAAGAAATTTTTATTGTGCGAGCCGCAGACGTTCATGAATTTGAGCGGCGAGTCGGTCGGCGCGCTGGTAAGTTTTTATCAGTTACCTTTGGTGAAAATTTTAGTGGCCGTGGACGATGCGGATCTGCCGTTGGGCGAAATTCGGCTGCGGAAAAGCGGCAGCAGCGGCGGGCATCATGGATTGGAATCCATCGAGCAGCATCTGGCGTCGCGCGAGTTTGCGCGCTTGCGGATCGGCATCGGGCGCAAAGACAGTTCGCGACAGATTGCCAATTATGTTCTCGGAAAATTTGAAAAGTCCGAGAGCGGATTGCTGGAAAAAGTTTTGGAACGGGCTGCGGATCAGGTTGAAACCTGGTCGGGAGCCGGAATCGAAAAGGCGATGAGCCAATTTAACGGAGTCGTTGACTCCCTGAACGAAGAAAAATGAAAAAATACGAAGGTCTGTTCATCCTGAACTTGAATGGCAAAGAAGAAGGCGTCAAAGACGCCCTTGACAAAATTTCCACGGACATCACCGCCACCGGCGGCAAGATTGAGACCGTGCAGAAAATGGAGCGCAAGGCTTTTGCCCGCGTCGCGGACAAGCGCCACAGCGCCGGTTTCTACGCGAATGTCATCTTTGACGCGACGCCCGGCGTGGTGGCGCAGTTGCAGAAAAAATTCTCGCTCAACGAGGACGTTTTCCGCGTGCTGTTCACGATTGCGCCCGCGCCGAAAGCCGCGAAATAATCCGCCGCAAGTTTTATGGCCAGTTTCAACAAAGTGATCCTCGTCGGCAACCTGACGCGCGATCCCGAATTACGCTACACGCCGAAGGGCACGGCCATCGCGAAGATCGGCCTCGCGGTCAACCGGGTCTGGACGAATGAAGCCGGCGAAAAAAAGGAAGAGGTCACTTTCGTGGACGTGGATATCTTTGGCCGCACCGCTGAAAACGTCGGTCAATATATGCGCAAGGGCCGCCCGATATTGATTGAAGGCCGGCTGCGCCTCGACCAGTGGGATGACAAGCAGACTGGCCAGAAAAAGAGCAAGCTTGGGGTTGTGGCCGAAACCGTTCAATTTCTCGGCAGCGCGCCCGGGGCCGGTGAAGGCGGCGCACCCGCCGCCGCGCGCGCGCCGCGCCCGGCACCATCCGCGCCCGCGAGCGAACCGGTCGAAGGCGACGGGCCGCCTGAAAGCGACGATGTTCCATTCTGATTTTTAACCGCAGCAATTTCAAAATTATTTTTTGTATGGCAAAAACTGAAGTTATCCTCACGCACAACATCGTCGGCCTCGGCGGTGAATCCGACAACGTCCGCGTCGCCGCCGGCTACGCGCGCAATTATCTGTTCCCGCAGCGCCTGGCCGTGCCCGTCACGTCCGCGAACAAGCGTCAGCTCGAAGCGCTCAAGCAAAAGCGTGCCGAGCGTGAAGCGAACGAACTGAACCACATGAACGACCTGGCCAAGGCGCTCCAAAAGCTGGTCTGCATCATCAAGGTCAAGACCGGCGAGGACGGCAAGTTGTTTGGATCCGTCACCAGCGGCACGATCGCGGACGAATTGAAGCACCAATTCGACATCGCGCTCGACAAAAAGAAGATCAAACTTGAACACGCCATCCGCGCCATCGGCGAATTTGAGGTGGAGTTGCATTTGCACGCGGAAGTCAAAGGCACCTTGAAGGTGCGCGTGGAAAGCACCACGCCGATCGTCGCGCCGACGGAAGCCGCGGTCGAGGAAAAGCCGCGCACCGAGAAGCGCGGCCACCGCGGCGACATCGTCGCCCCGACCACCGCCGAGCTCAAGGCCAAGTCTGAAAAAAAGCCCAAGGCCGAAAAGAAGGCGAAGTCGGAATAAGAGGATTATTTCTGCAAAAACCGTCCGGCCAACGCCGGACGGTTTTTTTATTGCCGCCTGGCGGGGACCCGGGCGCAATCATTGACACGCCGGCAAAGGGTGCGAGATTGGCTGTTGAAAACTGGTCAGGATTAAAACGATGCAAATGCTTGGCTTGCTTCGGTGGGGCCGGTTCTGTTTTAATCATTACATTCTAGCAATGCACCTACGCAAACCAAAGCGACAGCCGGCGCGCGCGGGAATTTTCACCTTGGTTCTGGCGGCCATGGCGGCGGTGTTGGTTTCAAAGGCCGGGGCGCAGGTCGTGACCAAGATCGCCGGCGGCGGCGACCATAGCCTGTTTCTAAAGAATGGCGGCAGTTTGTGGGCGATGGGTAACAACCAGTATGGCCAGCTGGGCGACGGCACGAACAACAACACCAACCGGCCGGAACAAATCCTGCCCAACAATGTCACGGCGATTGCCGCCGGCTACGACCACAGCCTGTTGCTCAAGAGCGATGGCAGTCTGTGGGCGATGGGCTACAACCAGTATGGCCAGCTGGGCGACGGCACGGACAACAACACCAACCGGCCGGAACAAATCGTGCCCAGCAATGTCACGGCGATTGCCGCCGGAGCCTACCACAGTTTGTTTCTTAAGAGCGATGGCAGTTTGTGGGCCATGGGATTGGACAGCGACGGCGAATTGGGCGACGGCACGAACAACAACGCCAACCTGCCGGAACAAATCGTGGCCAGCAATGTCACGGCGATTGCCGCCGGAACCTACCACAGCCTGTTTCTCAAGCGTGACGGCAGTTTGTGGGGTATGGGCTACAATGGCGATGGTGAACTGGGCGACGGCACTTTTGTTTCAACCAACCAGCCCAAGCAGCTTGTGCCGAGCAATGTCGTCGCCATTGCCGCCGGCCTCGGTCACAGCCTGTTGCTCAAGAGCGACGGCAGCCTGTGGGCGATGGGCAAAAATGGCGACGGCCAGTTAGGTGATCGCACCGATAACAACACCAACCTGCCGGAGGAAATAGTTTCCAACAATGTGACGGCGATTGCCGCCGGCTTTGATCATAGTTTGTTTCTCAAAAGCGACGGCAGTCTATGGGCGATGGGCGGAGACGATTTCGGCCAGTTGGGTGACGGCATTTTTGCCACGAACCCGCCGTTTGGCACCAACCAACCCGAACAGATCGTGGGGGGTAATGTCACGGCGATCAGCGCGGACTACGCCTTCAGTTTGTTTCTCAAGAGCGACGGCAGCCTGTGGGCGATGGGCTACAACCAATTTGGCCAGTTGGGTGACAGCACTTATGGCATGGCTCCATATTATGCGACGAATCTACCCGAAGTGATCATTCTATCATTGCAAATCAAACTATCGGGGACGAATGTCATGCTGAACTGGCCGTCCGCGGCGACCAGCTATGTTTTGCAGTCAACGGTTGGTCTTACACCGCCCGTTTCATGGACGGCAGTCACGAATGTGCCGGCGGTATCAAATCTTCAATGCATCGTCACCATCCCGATTTCCGGCGGCAGCCTGTTCTATCGTCTGGCCGGGCCGTAGTTTTCCACCACCAACACTTTGCCCAGACCGATTGAGCCGCCGGTCAGGTTGAATCCGGCGGCAATAAACCTTGCCATTGGCCGCTGATTCCTTAAATTGTCCGACCGTTTTTCAATTTATGCACATGAATTATTTGAACCTCATTTTGGCGCAAGCCGCCCCGACTGGAACGCCGGGTGTCCCCGTGCAGGCTTTGCTTTCGCAACTGCCGTTCTTCATCCTGATCTTCGTCATTTTCTATTTTCTGCTGATCCGCCCGCAGCAGCAGCGCGCCAAGCAGCAGCGGAAATTGCTGGAAGCGCTCAAGTCGGGCGACGAGGTCGTGACCGCCGCCGGCATCGTCGGCACGGTCATCACGGTCAAGGACCGGACCGTGACGCTCCGCTCCGGCGACGCGAAGTTTGAAGTCACCAAGGCTTCCATCACTGAACTCGTCGTTGACGCCAGCACTCCGGCCAAAGCGTAATTTTCCATGAATAAAAACAACAACCTTGGCCGCTTCCTGCTGGTCATCACCATCATCCTCTGGTCGCTGTTTGAAATTTACCCGCCGACCTCGCGCGATCTGGTGCAGGAATTCTCCAGCCGGGCGCAGAACCAGGATGCCGCCTTCAAGGACATCGTCGCGCAAACGCTCGCGTTACAGCAGGCGGGCACGAATGAGTTCACCGCGATCCAGCTCGCGACCGGCACGAACGATTTGCAGAAATATTTTCCGTTCATCCCCGCGAGCAGCCAGGTTCACCCGAATCTGTTCATCTTGAACCGGCTCCAGCGCGACGCGGCGGGCAAGATCAAGCTCGGCCTCGATTTGCAGGGCGGCACGTCGTTCCTGGTCGAGATGGACACGACGAAGCTGGAGAGTGTTGAAACGAGAACGAATGATGCGGGGCAGGTTGAAAGTGTCACCAATCGCGCGGATGTCACGAGCGCGTTGTCGCAGGCCATCGAGGTGTTGCGCCGGCGCATTGACCGTTTCGGCGTGGCCGAGCCGGTGATCCAATCGGCGGGCGGAAATCGAATTTTGATTCAGCTTCCCGGTTTGTCGCAATCCGACAAGGATAGCGCGCGTCAGCAGATTCAGAAGACGGCGTTTTTGGAATTCCGCATGGTCAAGGATGACAGCGACGACTACTTTGACAAAAATACTCACGAACTGATTCAGCCGGTTCCGTATGGTTACGAATTGATGAAGCACGTTGACCAGCAGGCCGACGGCACGACGCTGCTGGAGCAATACATCGTCCGAAAAAAACCGGAGAACGGACTTTACGGTGACATCGTCAAGAGTGCCTATGTTTCGCGCGACAGCCTGGGCCAGCCGCAGATCAATTTTGAGCTGACCGATGACGGTGCGAAAAAATTTGGCGAGACCACGCAGGAATATGCGCCTGATCCCCAGACCGGTTTCAAACATAAGCTGGCGATTGTTCTGGACGGCGAACTTTATTCTGCTCCGCAAATTGACAATCCAATTGAGACCGGTAATGCAATGATTAGCGGCCATTACACGATCGAGCAAGCGATGGAGCTGGCGAACGTGTTGCAGAACCCGCTCAAGGCGCCGTTAAGAATTGTTTATTCCAGCGATGTCGGGGCGACGCTCGGCAAAGATTCCATCCGCAGCGGCATCAAGGCGTCCATTTACGGCGTCATCTTCGTCTCCGTGTTCATGCTTTGCTATTATTGGATCGCAGGCATCGCGGCCAACATCGCGCTCTTCACCAACATCATCATTTTGCTCGGCGTCATGTGCTCCATCGGCACGACGTTCACCTTGCCCGGCATCGCCGGCGCGGTGCTCACCGTCGGCATGGCGGTGGACGCGAACGTGCTCATTTACGAGCGCATCCGCGAAGAACTCGCGAAAGGCAAATCCCTGCGCGGCGCGATCGACGCCGGCTACGCGCGCGCGTTCGGAACCATTTTTGATTCGCACGTCACCACGCTCATCTCGTCCATCATTTTGATCTGGAAAGGCACGGGCGAAATCAAGGGCTTCGGTGTGACGTTGACCATCGGTGTCGCCGCCAGTTTGTTCACCGCGCTCGTCGTGACGCGGTTGATCTTCAATTTCCTGCTCGACCGGAATCTCATCAAATCGCTGCGCATGTTCCATCTCATCAACAGCGCCAAGGTGAATTTCATGGGCATCGCCAAGCCGTTGTTCATCGTCACCTGGCTGTTCGTCATCGGGTCGCTCGGCTTTGGTTTGACGCGCGGCGAAAAATTGTTCGGCGTGGATTTCCTGGGCGGCGACAGCACGACTTACAGCTTCGCGCAAAAACTGGACGAACAGCAAATCCGCGCCGCGCTCACCGCCGTCGGCGAGAAAGATGCGCAGATCCAATACCAAAAAGATGTCGGCGCGGGCACGGAAACTCTGCGCCTGACGACCTCCAGCGGCTCGGTGCAGAAAGTCGAAACCGCGCTCGCGCGCCTGCCGTCGGCGCAGTTCAAACTGCTCGGCAGCCAGCAGGTCGGCGCGACGCTGGGCCGGGAAATCCAGGAATCCGCCATCATCGCCTCGCTGCTGTCGCTGTTCGGCATTCTGCTTTATGTCGCCTTCCGCTATGAATTTTCGTTCGCCGTCGCCGCCGTCGTGGCCGTGCTGCACGACGTCTTGTTCGCCATCGGCGCGTATTGCATCGCCAATTATATATCCGGCCGCCAGTTCAACGCGACCGTCGTCGCGGCGATCTTGACCATCATCGGTTTCTCCATCAACGACAAGATCGTCATCTTCGACCGCATCCGCGAACAGTTGAAGCTCGGCGTGCGCGGATCGTTCAAGGACATCATCAACATGTCGCTCAACCAGACTTTGAGCCGCACGATCATCACCAGCGGCACGGTGTTTTTGGCGACGCTCTCGCTGTTCATCTTCGGCGGCGGCGTCATCAACGACTTCGCGTTCACCTTCCTCGTCGGCATCCTCGTCGGCACTTATTCGTCCATCTACATCGCGAGCGTCATCGTGCTGTGGTGGCACAAGGGCGAACGGCCGAACATCGGCGGCGGATCGCAAGTGACGGTGCAGAACGCGAACACGACGGCGGTAAAAGTCTGAAAAATTTACGATTGGCGACTTACTGGCGACTTACGATTGAATTTGCAGTCCGCGCGTAAATCGTAAATCGTAAATCGTAAATGACGGAAATCACACCTTGGCACTGGACGGGTTTCATCCTGTTCATCCTCGCCTGCATCGCCGTGGACATGGGCGCGTTCAGCAAGCGCGCCCGCACCGTCAGTTTTCGCGAAGCCGGCGTGTGGACGGCGATCTGGTTTTCGCTCGCGATGCTGTTTGCCGCGCTGCTCGGATTTCTGCGTCCGCCCGGAGAAGCGACCGAGTTTGTCACCGGCTATCTGATCGAACTTTCGCTTTCGCTCGACAACATCCTCGTCATCGCGCTCATCTTCACCGCGTTCCAGGTGCCGCCGGAATTTCAGCGGCGCGTGCTCGTCTGGGGCATCCTCGGTGCGCTCGTCATGCGCGGCGCGATGATCGGCGTCGGCGCGGTGCTCATCCAAAATTTCAGCTGGGTGCTTTATGTCTTCGGCATTTTCCTCGTCGTCACCGGCGTGAAAATGCTTTTCGCAAAACGGACCGCCATCGCGCCGGAAAAAAATCCCGTCATCCGTTTTGCCAAAAAACTGTTTCCGGTTTCACCCGCGCTCGACGGCCAGAAATTTACGACGCGGTTGAACGGGCGTTTCGCGCTCACGCCGCTCGCGCTCGTGCTGATTTTGGTCGAGGCCACGGATTTAATTTTTGCCGTGGATTCCGTTCCCGCCGTTTTCGCCGTCACCCAAAAAGCCTTCATCGTTTTCACGTCGAACGTGTTTGCCATCCTCGGCCTGCGCTCGCTGTATTTCCTACTCGCCGGGGCCATCGGGATGTTCCGCCATCTCACCGCCGGCCTGTCGCTCGTGCTGGTTTTTATCGGCGCGAAAATGCTGCTCGACCCGCACGACCACGCGCCGCAATGGTTTCAAATCAAAATCCCGACCGTGACTTCGCTCCTGGTCGTCGCCGCGATTTTGTCCATCGCCATCGCGCTGTCCATCACCGCCGCGCGGCGGGAGAAAAAAACCAACCACGGATGAACCCAGATAAACACGGATGGAGGCAGAAGAAAGACAATTCCCTTTTTCCCCCATCCGTGTCCATCTATGCCAATCTGTTTGCATCCGTGGCTAAATTAAAATGAAATTCCGCTGGTCACTTGCGCCGCCGCAACCGCTCCTCGCGGAACCGCTGGCGGCGCAGTTAAAAATTTCCCCGCTGCTCGCGCAATGCCTGCTCAATCGCGGGATGAGCGAGCCGGTGGCGATTGAAAAATTTCTTTCCCCGCGCCTCAAAAATCTGGCCGACCCGTTTCTGCTGCCGAACATGCGCGGGGCGGTCGAGCGTCTGTTGCAGGCGCACGCACGCGCCGAGCCGCTCGTCATCTTTGGCGATTATGACGTGGACGGCGTGACTTCGACGGCGTTGCTTCTCGAAGTATTGCGCAAGCTCGGCTGGCGCGTGGAGGCGTATCTGCCGCATCGCCGGGACGAGGGTTACGGCTTGAGCCGTGACGGCGTGGAGAATTGCCTCAAGAAATTTCCGGTAAAACTGTTGCTCGCGGTGGACTGCGGCTCAACGGCCGTGGAAACCATCGCGTGGCTGCGCGGGCAAGACGTGGACGTCATCGTCCTCGACCATCACCAGGTTTCCAATCCCGCGCCCGCCGCGGTGGCGCTCGTGAATCCGCAACTTGCGATCAGTGATGAGTGGCAAGTGGCGAGTGACGAGAAAACTGCGCCGCCCGTCACTCGTCACTCATCATTCGCCACCAGTTTTACCGAGCTGTGTTCCGCCGGTCTGGCGTTCAAGCTGGCGCACGCCATCCTGAAACGCGGACGCGAAACCGGTCTGCCCGGCGCGGCGGAGTTTGATTTGAAATCACTTTTGGATCTGGTCGCGCTCGGCACGATCGCGGACCTGGTGCCGCTGGTCGGCGAAAACCGGATGCTCGTCACCGCCGGTCTGGACAAACTGAACACGACGCGGCGGCCGGGAATTCTGGCCTTAAAGGAAGTCGCGCAGTCGCCGGAAAAACTGGGCACGCACGATGTCGCTTTCCAGCTCGCGCCGCGTTTGAATGCTTCCGGGCGATTGGAAACGGCGGAGGCATCGCTGCAATTGCTATTGGCAGAAAATGTGGATCGGGCGTTGCCGCTGGCGCAGGATTTGGATGCGCGGAATCGCGAGCGCCAGAAAATTGAGCGCGGCATCACGGGCGAAGTCGCGGGTATCGTGCGCTCGAAGTTCGACGCGGAAAATGATTTTGTCATCGTCGAGGGCCAGCTGCTCTGGCACATCGGTGTGGTTGGCATCGTGGCGTCGCGCGTGCTGGCGGAATTTTATCGCCCGACCATCATTCTCGGCGGCGATGCGGAAGTCTGGCGCGGTTCGGGTCGCAGCATCGCGGGTTTTGACTTGGCGGCGGCATTGCGCGAGTGCGCTGACTTGCTGATCAAGCACGGCGGTCACGCGATGGCGGCGGGTTTGACGATCGCGCCGGACAAGGTGGATCAGTTCCGCGCGCGCCTGAACGAAATCGCGCGGCGCACGTTGAAGCCGGAGGATTTGCAACCGCCGCTGCGCCTGGATGCGGAAGTGGGCTTGAGCGAAATCACGTTGGCTTCATTGGCGGAACTGGAGCAGTTGCAGCCGCTGGGGCAGGGGAATCCGGCGGTGCAATTCTGCGCGCGCCAGCTCACGCAGAAAAAACCGCCACTGCGCATGGGCGCGACCAAGCAGCACGTCAAATTGTGGGTGACGGACGGCGCGGTGACGCACGAGGCGGTCTGGTGGAACGCGGGCGCGTTGCCGGACGGGAAATTCGACCTGGCCTTTGCGCCGGGCGTGAACGAGTTCAACGGCCGGACGACGGTGCAGTTGAAAGTGCTGGATTGGCGGGCGGCGGAATAATTTTCAGCGTCCCCAATTCCAGGGGTTGCCAAGTTGATTTTGGCGCGGACGGTAGGCGCTGCTGCTCTTCGCAATGATTTGACAGGTTGACCAAAAAGCAATCCCTGCCATCGCGCCGCTAAACAGCATCACGAACCAAAACGGCAAACCGCGATTGTCCATGCAGGTTAATTGATAGAGAGCGGGCGTTAATGGCGCGAGAATCGCAATCACCAAAAGAACGGTTTTAATGAAGTTTGCCTGCGTGTTCCAAATTGAAACGGCAATAAAAACACTGACGGGAGCGACGGCGAGCAGTTCAATTTTGAAAGATGAAATATATTCGCCTGCCCCAGTTTCCTTCCACGCCAGGGCTGTGAAAGCCAAAAACAAGGTGAGCAATGGTAAAATCAGAACAAATAGAAGCGTAGCCGCCAGCCTTGCGGTTGAGATCGGGAGCGTTCGTAAAAAACGCAAGTTATGTATCAAGTAAAATGAAAATATGGAAGACATGTAAATGAAACCGAAAAAGAAAGGAAGAAAACCTACGCCTGTGGTTCCCGGCAAATGATGCGGGTCAAACAGATGTTTTTTCGCAAAGTTAAAAAGGTTCATGAAGATGAACAAATAAATCCCCAAGCTCCAAACGCCGGAAAAAGCCGTCCAAAAAACAAACGGAATTCCGCCAAAACCGTTCGGAGATTTGAATTGTCCGCGTGAATTCTTAGACGGTTGCGAAGCGTTGCGATATTCACCGGAGTCGGCAATCATTGATTCCGCGCGCAGCCAGCCGACCATCGTCATGGCCAGAGTGCAAACATAGAATGCCAGCATCTCGACCGGGCTTTTCTGCATATTAATAAGGAAATAAAAGCTGCCCCCGATGCATGCCAGGGAGCAGATAACGGCCAAAAATCGCCGGAGCTTTTCCATCCAGTCAATCGAGGGCAGCCGCAAGTTGCTGCCGCTGAAGACGCCGCTGTAGAACCAAAACAGTGATCCATATAACAGGAGGCTGACTGTCACATATTCAAACCAGTTTGCAAATGGGAACTCCTTTCCAGAAGACAAAATGTGACAGGTCATCCCCAAAAAACTGAAGGTGATCATTAAAATTCCGGCAACGCCGACCGTAATCCACCACCACGCCCGGCCAATCTGCCTCGCCGTGTAGGGCAGCGTGAGCGCAACGCGGGGATAGCCGCGTTGCAAATCCATCAGCCAGATGTTTGGCCCAAGTATAAATAAGAACGGGAAAATAAAAATGATGCCCAAGAATCCATAATCGACCCAGCCAAAAATGAATTGAACCAGACAGAACAACGCCCAGAAGAACCAGCGGCGTTTCATTTGGTCGAGGATCAATGGCTTCATTTGGCCTCCTCGTCTTGGGCGAGCGCGACGAATAAATCTTCGAGCGTAAGCCTTGTAAGTGATACATCTTTTGCGCCTTTGGATTGCAACCAATTTTGCGCATCACTTTTTTGATCTAGCAATGCGTGCCAGCGGTTTTCGTTTCGCTTCAAGATGATGAGGCCGTCGCGATTTGCGAGTGCAGTTCCATTTTCCGTAAAAAATTCGGCGAGCCGAAAGCGGTCAACAATTTCATCGGTGCGGCCTTCGAGCAGCAGCCTGCCATTTTTGATCATGCCGACGTGGTCGGCGAAGCGTTCGATGTCGCTCAAGCCGTGCGAGGAAATCAAAACCGTGCGTTCGCCATCCTCAACGGCTTTGAGCAACTCGGCAAAAACCTGCTGTTTGGAAACGGCGTCGAGGCCGGTGGTCGGTTCGTCGAGAATCAAAACTTCCGGGCGGCGCGAAAGGGCGAGGAGCAAACTCAACTTTGTTTTCGCGCCGAAAGAGAGCGTAGCGATTTTGTCAGAGTCGCTTAAATGAAATTCCTTCATCAGCGCGGCGCAATAGGCATCGTCCCACTTTGGATAAAAGCCGCGCACGAAGCGGATGGCCTTGCCGACCTTGCCCCAGACGGCGAAATTCAGATCGGGACTGACGTAGGCGGCGCGGCGTTTCAATTCCACTTCGTCGGTGCGATGGTCGAGGCCGGCGACGCGGATGCTGCCGGCGTCGTTCTTGCCCATGCCGAAAATCAGATCAATGGTGGTGGTCTTGCCCGCGCCGTTCGGCCCGATGAGTCCGTAGATCGCGCCGCGCGGCACGGTCAGATCGAGCGGGCCGAGGGTGAAGGTTGGATAATTTTTGACGAGGCCGCGGATTTCAATGGCGTTGTTGTTCATGTCATTTCTCCCTGATGATTTGGTGGGCGAGTTCGGAAAGTTCGGCGGGTTTCAAGCCGGCTTCGGCGGCTTCGCGGAAACCGGCGCGGAGCAGGTTTTTTGCGGTTTCAAGTTTGGCTTCGCGGCTGCGGTCGTGACCGAGGTCGGCGACGAACGTGCCCAGGCCCTGCCGCCGATAAATGATGCCTGCGCGTTCGAGTTCCTCGTAGGCGCGTTTGACGGTGATGACGCTGACGAGCAAATCTTCCGCGAACTGGCGGAATGACGGCAGCGCCACGCCGGGCTTGAGCCGGCCTTCGCTGATCTCGCGTTTGACGCGGTCAACGATCTGCTGGTAAAGCGCGCCATCCGCCGCCGGGGAAATCGGACCGATGATGAACTGTTTCTTGTCGGGTGGCATTGCGATTACTGTATATAGACAATATAAACAGTAGTGTCAACGGGAATTTTTTCAACTGGCGATCGGTGCGCCGAAGCAGCCCGTCAAATTGTGGGTGACGGACGGCGAATTGACGCCGCCGCGCTTCACGGACGGAATTGCGCGGGAAATTATTTTGAGGTGAAGGGATTGAAAGTTTTGGCGTGGCGGAAATCTTTTTCGTTGCGCGTGGCGACGGTCAGGTCGTGGCGCACGGCCATGGCGTCAATCCATTCCCTTTGTCCACGGCGCGGAATTGCTGGCGGCTTGAGCCGGTTCATGCGCCTGCAGGACTGACCGCCGGGGAAATCAAGCTGGCCGGCGCTGGCTGACAAAGGCCGTTGTTTTCGCGGCTGGCTGGTTTAAGCCTTCACCAAAGTTTTGACGCAATAGCTATTCAGGCTTTCACCGGCAGCGAGGGCTTTGGCGGCGAGACGGCGGTGGATGGCCGGTTCCACGCGCAACACAAACTTGCCGCTGAATGATTTCGCCGCCAACGGGTCGGGCAGAGGCACGCCGTCGCGGTGGAGCAATTCAATCCATTCCTCGACGACTTCGCAGAGTTCCGCATAAACCTTGGCCTCATCGCTGCCATGCACGCCGCCCAGTGCGAGTTCGGGACAGCGGCCAATGAAGCATTGATCCTCGTCGCTCCACTCGACAAATTTCGCGTAGCGCGCCGCCTGCTCTTTGATTTGCTTGCGTGTCATAAATTTATTCTTTCACCGTTGCCAATGCCCGCCGCACGTCCCGTTCCTGATAATGCTTGGCGTCATCGCCCGCCCCGCCGCTGATGGTCAACCGCAACCCTTTCGGATGCGTAAAATTCCGATGGCTGCCCTGGCCGCCCCGGTTCACAAAACCGGCTTTTTTCAAGTCGGCTATCAGTTGTCGCACTTTGCGCGGCATTTCAGTATCAAAATAGTATCATTCGATTTTATCGTTGTCAACGACAGGCGTTCGTCCGGTGATTGATCTTTTGAAGATCGTTTTCCGCAAATCTTCCGCCGCAAGATTTCCAGCAGTGAACTGCGGGAAGGACAAGGATTTTTATGCCAACAAATGCACCGCGCTCGACCGGCAAATTGACGCGCTGGTCCATGAGCTCTACGGCCTGACGGAAGCGGAAATCAAACTGGTGGAGGGCGCAGCGCCGTAGGCGCGGCATCGTCCGCACGGATGGCCAACAACTTCTCGAACGTATAGGGCTTGCGCAGAACGGTGGCGGGTTCGAGCCAGGGAACCTCAAGCTATTCGATGCTAAACAATGGTCAACTGGACGCTACTTTCGATGATGCCCGCGCCAATGGCGTAGCGGGTGAGTCCGGCGATAGTGTGGATGTTGAGCTTCTTCATGAGATGCTCGCGATGTCTTTCGACGGTTTTCATGCTGATGCCGAGCTCCGCCGCGATTTGTTTGGTGGCTTCACCCTCGGCAATCAGTTGGAGCACTTCCATCTCTCGCGAGTTCAGGCAGGCGTGGCGCAGCTTCGGCCGTCCGGCTTGATCAAACGACTTTCGCTCGCATTCGAGATGAAGCTTCGCAAAGAACGGGCAAAAAAAAGTATTCCCCTTGTTGACTTCCTGAATCCCCGCGCACAAATCAAGAATTGAAGCTTGTTTGAGCACAAATCCCACCGCGCCAGAGTCAGTCGAGTTTTTGACATACGCGCTATCAGTGTGTGCGGAGAGAATGATTATTTTGGTGCCGGGGACAATTTTGAGGATCTGACGGACGGCTTCCAGCCCATTGAGCAACGACATCCCAATGTCCATGACAACCACTGCTGGACGAAGTTTTTCGACCATGACGACCGCCTGACGACCGTTTTTCGCTTCGCCGATCACTTCGAGGTCATCCTCCAGTTCGAGCAGCTTGCGAATCCCTTCGCGCACAATCTCATGGTCATCCACCAACAGAACGGTGATTCGTTTCATGGACTCTCCAGTTTGTATTATTCGCTGCATTTCATAACACGGAAGAAAAACAGGAAAACCGGTTGAAGGATATGGGGTGTTCACCTCATGGGTGTTTTTTACGGAGGGGAGCCGGTTCATGCGCCTGCAGGATTGACGCCGGGGAAATCAAGCTGGCTGGCGCGGGCTGACAAAAGCCGTTTCCGGCGGCGCGGCGGAAAATTGAAAAGGGCTTGCCAGAAACGGGCGTTCCGCTAGAATTTAATCCGTCTGTAAGATAATTTGACCTTTCGAGCATGGTGAATCTTCAAGTGAACTTGGTTCAGTGATGATTTGAAACCCGGCAGTTCGGGAACAGACGAAAACGGTTAGTATCGAGCAACAAATCATTAAATGAGCACGAAATTGTTTGTGGGAAATCTTTCCTTCAACACCACGGAAAATGACCTGCAGGACGCGTTTGCCGCCCACGGTCAAGTCGTCGAAGCCACCCTCATGATGGACCGGATGACCGGCCGTTCACGCGGGTTTGCGTTTGTCACCTACTCCACCCCCGAAGAAGCGCAGAAGGCGATTGCGGCCATGCACGGCGCGCAACTCGATGGCCGCGCCTTGACGGTCAACATCGCGCGCCCGAAGGAAGAGCGTCCGCCCGGCGGTGGCGGCCGTGATCGCGGTCCGCGCCGTGAATTCGGCGGCGGCGGCGGCGGCGGTTACAGCGGCGGCGGCAGCCGTGGCGGTGGTGGTGGCGGTGGTCGTGACCGTTATTAATTTATCAGATAATCACTGGCTTGGGCAGCATCGTAAAAAGTGTTGCCCAAGCTTTTTTGCTAGCACAGTTCAATGGAAGAGCACATTGAGATCGAAGGGCGAATCTTGACGGTTCTGGCGGGCACGATGTTCCGCGTCGAGCTCGACAACAAGCATCAGGTGCTGGCGACCATCTCCGGCAAGATGCGGAAGAAATTCGTCCGCCTCACTTCCGGCGACCGGGTGAAGATGGAGATGTCGCCTTACGACCTCAACAAGGCGCGCATCGTCTGGCGCATCGGGTGAAGGTTCAAAGTTGAAGGTTGCAAGTTTCCTTCCGCGGTGGTCGAATTACAACCTGCAACTTTCAATTTTCAACCTGCCACGCAAATGACTTCCGCCATCATCGTCGCCGCCGGCAAGGGCACGCGCATGGGCGCGAACGTGGACAAGCTCTGGCTCGAAGTCGCGGATCGTCCCATCGTCGCGCACACCTGGAGGGCCTTTAATGATGCAGGCTGCGTGGACGAAATTATTCTGGTCGTGCGCGCCGGGATGGAGTCGCACTTCGCCGAACTGGCGGAGAAATTCAACTTCCAAAAAAAATTCCAGATCGTGGCGGGCGGGGCGGAGCGGCAGGATTCCGTCTGGAACGGACTGAACGCCGTTTCGCCGGCAACGGAAATCGTCGCCATCCAGGATGCGGCGCGGCCCTGCACCGGGGCGGATCTGATTGCCGCCACGGTCGCCGCCGCGCGCGAAACGGGCGCGGCGGTCGCGGCGCAGCCCGTGACGGACACGATCAAGGAAACCGCCGACGGGAAAATCATCGCGCGCACGGTGGATCGCGCGAAACTGTGGTCGGTGCAGACGCCGCAGACGTTTCGCGTGGCCGTCCTCCGCCGCGCCATTGCCGCGGCGCGGGAAAAAGGACTGGTGCTCACCGACGACACGGCGGCGTGCGAGCTCATCGGCCAGCCGGTTCAACTGGTCAAATCCACGGCGCCGAACCCCAAGGTGACGGTGCCGGCGGATCTGCCGTTCATCGAAAATCTGTTGCGCTCTTAATTGGCAAATTCAAAGGGTTTGTGTCTTGGTGTCTTCGTGGTAAATTTCTGCGCGATGAAGCGACGTTTAATTTTTGGACTGGTGGTGTTGGCGCTGCTGCTCAACCTTGCGCTGGGCGCGAAGCTTTATCTTTCCGCCGCGCAGGCGGCGACGGACGAGGACAATCCGCAGGCGAACCTCGCGGTCTTCAACGACGCCATCCAGAAAATCCGCAGCGAGTATGTGGACGGAACCAACCTGACGTATCAACAGCTGGTCTATGCCGCGCTCAAGGGTGCGGTCAGCCAGCTCGACCCGCACAGCGAATTTCTTGATGCGGATGAATTCCAGCAGTTGCAGGACGACACGGAAGGCCAGTTCGGCGGCCTGGGTCTGGTGGTGGCGATGCGCGACGGCCATGTCACGGTCATCGCGCCGATGGACGACACGCCGGGCGCGCGCGCGGGCATTTTGAGCGGCGATTACATCACGCGGGTTGAGGGCAAAAGTGTTGAAGACCAGCCGCTGGCGGATGTCGTCAAGCTCCTGCGCGGCGATCCCGGCTCGTCCGTCACCATCACCGTCGAACGCCCGTCCACTGGCGCCAAAAAGGATTACACCCTTGAGCGCGCCATCATCCAGATGGATATGGTCAAGGATATCAACGGCAAAAAGGAGTTCCCGCTCGGCGCGGATAAGATCGGCTACGCCCGCATCACGCAGTTCGGCGACAACACGGCGGACGAACTGGAAACCGCCCTCGAAAAACTCCAGCAACAGGGCATGAAAGGACTGGTTCTGGATTTGCGCTGGAATCCGGGCGGCTTGCTGGATCAGGCGGTGGCCGTGTGCCAGAAATTTTTGCCGCGCGGGCAGCTCGTCGTTTCCACCGAAGGCCGGCGCGTGGTGGAAAAATATTTTGCGCAGGGCGACGGCGATGAATTAAAAAATGTTCCCATCGTCGTGCTCGTGAATCTCGGCAGCGCCAGCGCGGCGGAAATCGTCACCGGCTGCCTGCAGGATTTGCACCGCGCCGTCATCCTCGGCGAAAAGACGTTCGGCAAAGGTTCCGTGCAGACCATTTTCCCCCTCGACGACGGCTCGGCGTTGAAGTTGACCATCGCCAAGTATTACACGCCCAGCCACAAGGTGATTCACCAGCACGGCATCACGCCGGACATTCTGGTGCCGTTGAGCGATACCGACGAGGCGGCGCTGCTCCTTAAACGCTCGCCGGGCGGCATTGACGGCATGACGGCGGAAACCCGCGTGCGCGTGGATGAAATCCAAGACGAGCAATTACAGCGCGCCGAGGATCTGCTCAAGGGACTTTTGCTTTACGATCAACTAACCGCCGCGCCGAAGCCGGAGAAGCTGGCGGCGAAGTAATTGTTGTCGGTGGATCGCCATGACCATTCTTGCGCTCGAAACTTCCTGCGACGAAACCAGCGTGGCCGTCGTGCGCGATGGAAAAATCCTGTCCAATGTCGTCGCCTCGCAAGTCGAGTTGCATGCGGAATACGGCGGCGTCGTGCCCGAGCTGGCCGCGCGCGAGCATCTGAAAAATCTGTTGCCGGTCGCGCAATCCGCGCTACGCGAGGCGGGAATTTCCGTTGCGCAACTCGATGCCTTGGCCGCAACGCAAGGGCCGGGATTGCCGAACGCGTTGCTCGTCGGGCTCAAGGCGGCGCAGGCGGCGGCGTTTGCGTTGAACAAGCCGTTCATCGGCATCCACCATCACGAGGCGCATCTGTATTCGCCGTGGATTTCCGGTGAAACCCGGGCGGCAGATTTTTCAAATTTTCAGCCGAACGTTTCGCTCATCGTCAGCGGCGGACACACCTTGCTCGTGCTGGTGAAATCAGAATTGAATCATCGCGTGCTCGGCGGGACGATCGACGATGCGGCGGGCGAATGTTTTGACAAGACCGGCAAACTCATGGGCCTGCCGTATCCCGCCGGCCCGCTGATTGACCGGCTGGCGGAGCAGGGGAATCCAAAGGCGTTTGAGTTTCCGCGTCCGCTGCTGCACGACGCGAATGATGATTTCAGCTTTAGCGGCCTGAAAACTTCCGTGCGCTATTTTATCCGCGACCATCCGGCGTTGCTCGCTGACCGCGAAAAGGTTTGCGACCTCTGCGCCAGCGTGCAGGCGGCCATCGTCGAAGTGTTGGTGAAAAAAACCATCCGCGCGGCGAAACGCGAAGGCGTCCGCTGCGTGACCGCTTCCGGCGGCGTGACGTGCAACCGCGCCTTGCGTTTGGAATTGGAACGGGCGTGTGCGCGCAATGGCTTCGCCTTGCGGCTGGCGGAAAAATCGCTCTGCACGGACAACGCGGCGATGATTGGAATTTTGGCGGAAAGAAAATTGCTGGCGCGCGCGCCGTTGCCGTCGCTGGACGAAGAAATCAAGCCCGGCTGGGCTTTGGTGTGAGTTGGAAAATATTTTTTCGCCGCTGCACGTGTAGGAAATTCTTTACTCTTTTTTTGCAAATCCGCAAAGTATGCGCGTGTTGATTGAAAGCGATTCACGGGTCAATCCGGCGGCCGGTCTGCCGGACGACTCGAATTCAAGCGAGTTTTTTTCCGGGCTGCTGGCCGCCTTGAAGCGGTCCCAGGATTTTCTTTTGTCGGAGCAAAAGCCGGAAGGTTACTGGGTCGGCGAACTCATGGTGGATTCCACGCTCGTCTCGGACACGGTGGCGTATCATCACTGGAACGGCCGGGTGGACAAGGCATGGCAGCGCAAGGCGGTCAACCACATCTTCTCGAAGCAGTTGCCGGACGGCGGCTGGAACATCTACCTCAACGGCCCGTCGGAAGTGAACGCGACCATCAAGGCGTATCTGGCGTTGAAACTCGCCGGCGTGCCGGTGACGGATCCGCGGATGCTGAAGGCGCGCGAGGTGGCGCTGCATTTCGGCGGCGTGCCGCGCATGAACACGTTTTCCAAATTGTATCTCGCGCTCATCGGCCTGTTCCCGTGGGAGTTTGTCCCGACGATCCCGTGCGAGGTGCTGCTCATCGGCAAATGGTTCCATGTGAACTTCTGGGACATGAGCAACTGGTCCCGCGGGATGATCGTGCCGCTGGCGATCATCAATCATTTCAAGCCCACGCGTCCGGTGAGCGTCACGCTCGACGAGCTGTATCCGGAAGGCATCCACGAACGCGACCTGGCACTCGCGCCCGACCCGGAAAAGATTTCGCTGCGCAATTTTTTCCTGTGGCTGGACCGGCTGCACAAGCTGGCGGAATGGTTCGCCGAGCACGGCATCCATCCGTTCCGCAAAATGGCGTTGAAAAAATGCGAGCAGTGGATGCTCGAACGTTTCGAAGGCAGCGACGGGCTGGCGGCGATTTTTCCGGCGATGCTGAATTCGCTGATCGCGCTCAAGGCGCTGGGCTACCCGGACGATCATCCGCAAGTCGTGCGCGCGGCGCACGAACTAAAAAAATTGGAGCACGAAACCGAAAAGGATGTGCGCATCGAACCCTGTTTCTCGCCGGTGTGGGACACGGCCATCGTCGCCATCTGCCTGCGCGAATCGGGCGTTCCCGCCGATCATCCAAAGCTGAAGCAATGCGCCGAATGGCTGATGGCAAAGGAGATCCGTTTTGCCGGCGACTGGATCCACAAAAATCCGGCGAAGGTCGAGCCGAGCGGCTGGGTGTTTGAATACAACAACCAGTGGAATCCCGACGTGGACGACACTGCGATGGTATTGCTCGCGCTCCGCCTGATCCCCACGGACGACCCGCAGAAACGCGACGAATGTTTCAAACGCGGCCTGAAGTGGATGATGACCTTTCAGTGCAAGGACGGCGGCTGGGCGGCGTTCGACAAGGACTGCACCAAAAACATCCTCGAAAAAGTTCCCTTCGCCGACCATAACGCCATGCTCGATCCCGAGTGTGCCGACATCACCGCGCGCATCCTGGAATTGCTCGGCTACGAAGGCTGGAGCGTCGGTCATCACCGCGTCCGGGAGGCGCTGGATTATGTCCAGTCGCAGCAGGAAGCCGACGGCTCGTGGTATGGCCGCTGGGGCGTGAATTACATTTACGGGACGTGGCAGGTTCTGCGCGGGATGCGCGCCTTGAACCTTAACATGCAGGAAGTCTGGCTGCAACGCGGCCGCGCCTGGCTGGAAAGCGTGCAGCATGAAGACGGCGGCTGGGGTGAACGCTGCAACACCTACGACGACCCCGTCTTCAAAGGGCAGGGGCCGAGCACCGCGTCGCAAACCGCGTGGGCGGTCATGGGCTTGTGCGCGTTCGACGATCCCGAAAACCCGGCGCTGAAGCGCGGCATCGAATACCTCTGCCGCACGCAAAACGCCGACGGTTCCTGGACGGAAAACGAGACCACCGGCACCGGTTTTCCGAAAGTGTTCTATCTGAAATACGACATGTATCGCAACGCCTGGCCGCTGCTCGCGCTCGCGACTTACAAACAGATCTGCGAACGCAAGGCCATCAAACAAAATGGAAAATAATTTCTTCATTTTGCATTTTGCATTTTTCATTTGATACATGGGCTGGCTGCATAAAAAAATCATCCGTCCGCAGTTGTTCCGGCAGGACTCGGAAATCGCTCATAACCAGGCGGTCAATTCGCTTGCCCGCGTGAGCCGCCACGCGCTGGCGCTGGGCGCAGTGAGATCCATTTTCGGCTCGCCGGCACTGCCGGTGGAACTGTTTGGCCTGAAATTTCCCAATCCCGTCGGCCTCGCCGCCGGCATGGACAAGCACGCCGCCGCTGTGCCCGGCTGGGCGGCGCTGGGTTTTGGCTTTTGCGAACTCGGCGGCGTGACGTGGCACGCGCAAGCCGGCAATCCTCAACCCCGGATGTTCCGCGCGATTGCCGACGAAGCGGTCATCAACCGCATGGGTTTCAATAATGCCGGCGCGGCAGCGCTGGCGCAGAAACTTTCCGGCTGGAAAAAATCCGGCCGCTGGCCGCGGCATCCGGTCGGCATTAACCTCGGCAAATCCAAAATCACGCCGCTAGAGGATGCGGCGGAAGATTACGCCGATTCGTTTCGGGCGTTGCGCGACCTCGCGGATTTCTTTGTCATCAACGTCAGTTCGCCGAACACGCCAAACTTGCGGCAGTTGCAGGACAAAGCCGCGCTGGACGAAATCTTTGCGGCAGTGCAGCAGTTGAATTCCGTCCAGAAACCCATCCTGGTGAAAGTCGCGCCGGACTTGTCCTTCACCGCGCTGGACGAAATTCTGGAACTGGCCGCGCCGCGCCACCTTGCCGGCATCGTGGCGACGAACACGACGGTCGTGCGTCCGCCAACCAGCGACGCGGCGCTGCAAACAATTTACGCCGAGACCGGCGGCTTGAGCGGACGCCCGTTGCGTGCCCGCAGCACGGAAGTTGTCCGCCATCTTTTCAAGCAGACGAACGGCCGGCTCCCCATCATCGGCGTCGGTGGCATTTTTACGGCGGATGATGCGTGGGAAAAGATCGCGGCCGGCGCGTCGCTGGTGCAGATTTACACGGCCATGGTTTATGAAGGGCCGGGCGTCGCCCGGAAAATCGTCCGCGGCCTGGTTCAGCGGATGAAACAGGCGGGCGTCAGCGATTTGAAGGAAATCATCGGTTCCGCCGTTTGAGATTTATGTTCGAGCATCGCACCAAACCACTGCTGCCGCGCAAAGAGTATCACCGCCGTGTTCTGCATCACGCGGCGCTGGGAATCATGGTCGTCAGCGTCTCGCTGGGCATCGGCATGATCGGCTATCACTTTTTTGAAAAGCTGCCGTGGATTGACGCCTTTCTGAACGCGGCGATGATTTTGTCGGGCATGGGGCCGGTCGCCACGCTGCAAACCGACGGCGGAAAAATCTTCGCCGGGTGCTATGCGCTCTTCAGCGGCCTCAGCTTGATCGCCATTCTGGGGATCATCTTTGCGCCCGTCGTCCATCGCACGCTGCATAAATTTCATCTGGAAGACGAAGCCCGCGATAGCCGGTGATCCGGCGGGCGGCGCGTACTGAATTTTTTTCCTGACATCCGCCGATTCTCGGTCAGAATGGGCGTCCAAAATTATTTTATGCAAGCTACCCGAATTCTGCCCGATCTGCAATGCTCGCTCATGTGCGAGGAAGTCCGCCAGGAAGTGAACGGCAACCTGTTCATCATCGGCGTCGTCAACGTCATCCGCGTGCCGCAACTGCCCATCGTCGCCGGCCGCATCTGCATCTTCAACCGCTGGGCGGCGGGCATCGGCGCGTTCAACGAAACCGTGCGCCTCGTCGCGCCCGACCAGACCACGGTGTTGAGCAAGAGCGAACTCAAATTTGAACTGCGCGATCCGGCGTTGAGCGCGACGAACGTCACCTTCTTCGGCCAGGTCAAGTTCGAGGCCGCGGGCACCTACTACATCGAAGTCCTGGTGGACGACGTGATGAAGCTGCGTTATCCCGTGCCGGTCATCCACGCGCCCGCGCCGAATCAGCCGCCGCCCGCCCAAAAACCGGGCTGACCGGACTGTCTGTCAGCCATCTTCGTTGTGGTGGGGCGAGCGTCCGCGCGCGCCGCGAACCAGTCATACGACGGCGCGCGCGGGCGCTGGCCCCACCGGTGTTAATGAACGTTTAACCCGCTGTTAATCAGTGTTCCATCCGTGCCCGTCTGCGGCTAGACTGCCAGCGTGAACGCGCTTCGCGAACCGACTTTTGCCTGGGAACCGCTGACGCCGCGCGGCGTGGCGGCGTTCGCCCGCGCCTCGTTCGAACGGCTCTTCATCGTGCAATCAATCTTCGCGCTCATCGCCGCCGCGGCGGTGGTGTGGCTGCTGGCCGACGGCATTTTTCCGGTGATCAACGACGCCATCGAGCAGTTGCCCGACGCCGGCTCCATCCACGGCGGCCGGCTCGACTGGCGCGACGACTCGCCCGTGATGCTCGCCGAGGGAAAAATTCTGGCCATCAGCGTGGATGTCGAGCACGGCGGCACGCTGCGATCGCCGGCGGATTTTCAACTCGAGTTCGGGCGCGACGACCTCCGCCTCTACTCGCTCTTCGGCGAGGCGTATGTGCCTTATCCCGACGACTACCTCATCGCCGCCAATCGCGGCGACGCGCGGCCCGCGTGGGGCGCGTGGGCGCCGGACCTGCTCGGCCTCGCCGCCATCGGCACGTTTTTCGGCCTGCTGCTCGTCTGGGCGGTGTTGGCCACGGTTTATTGCCTGCCGGTCTGGCTCCTCTGTTTTTTTGCGAACCGCGACCTGAACCTCTTCGCCAGTTGGCGGCTCGCCGCCGCCGCGCTCATGCCGGGCGCGCTGCTGCTCTCGCTCGCGCTGGCGCTTTACGAATGCGGCGGCTTCGACCTCGTGCAGCTTTGCTTCGCCTTCGGGATGCACCTCGTCATCGGCTGGATTTATCTCTTCGTCAGCCCGCTCTTCCTCAACCGCGCCTTGCCGGTGGAGAAGAAAAATCCGTTCCAACCCAAGACGTGAAGCTCATTGGCCGTCCGCCAAGGCCAGCGCGCCCTCGCCAATGCAATTTAGAAATTGGATTTATCCTCCATCTGGAAAATCAAAAACCGCCGGAACCAACGACTCGTTCCGGCGTTGCTGGGGTTTTGGGAACATCCATTTAGATGGCTATGAGCGAGGCCGACTGACTCAAGTTGCTTGGCCCCGCCGCGCCGACGGGCGGTTGGGTGGTATTTTGAAAAAAAGGCTTGGCAAGGTTTTGCGAAGGGCGTAAAACCAACTGTATCCAGCCACATTGATATGAAAACATTCGCCACCATTTTTGTTCTAAGCACGTTATTTTTTATCAAATCGTTAGCCGCAGATGCGGTTAGCATGTCGCCGAGCGCAATCGAGCTTGTCCTGAACTGTGGTATTCATTATGAGTCATCGCACTCATTTTATAGCATGGTTGAATTCAGTTCACCGAACATCGCTTTGGAAGTAACCTTTCGGAATGTTGGCGATAAATCGGTTTTTCCACATACCCTGATTCCTAATTTGAGCATTGTTTGGGATGGAAAGGTATACAAATACAAGCAGCCGAAATTGAATAGTGTTTGGAGTGAAATCGCCTTGGAACCGAGGTCATCAACAACTGATTATTATTCGCTTTCTGACTTTGATATTCCATCAGAAGTTCTGACTCGCGGTCGGCACACTTTAGCCGTAAACGATGTGTTTTCAGAAAGTGAAACATTTACGCACTATGGCTCAGCGAGGATTCTGTTCTCTGAATCAAACCAATTGATATCAGCAGAAACAAGCGCACTGACAATTTTTATAAAGACGCCAAAATGACGCTGCCTAACCAGTCGCCGGAGCCACAGCACGCATTATGAAAATCATCACCAATATTTTAATCCTATTCACAATACTTTTTTTAAAGTCCACTTCACTCGCTGCCGATACGCCTCGCGTGTCGCCAAGCCCCATCGAACTGGTCATGAATTGTGGCACTACTTATTCAAACAAATTTGATAAAGACACATTTATTGAGTCTGTTGACTTTGGAAGCGAAAACCGGTCAACAAACATAGCAATAGAGGTGATATTTAGAAATGTGGGTGAGAATTCAGTATGGCCACACACGCTTTTTCCAAATTTGTCAATTGTTTGGGATGGGAAAGAATACACGCAAAGACTTCAGCATGAAGGTTGGAGTGAGGATCCTGTTGGATCGCACGAGACTAGACGGAACATCTATTTTCTGTCCAATTTTAACATTCCACCAGAAGCTCGCACTTCCGGCCGGCACACAGTTGCCGTCAGAGACACTTTTCCCGAAGCAGACACAGTCACAATTTCAAACGACTACTCGATTTCACCAGCCCATCCGCAGTCAAACATGATAATATTTGCGGAATCAAGCACACTGACCGTGTTCATTAACAATCCCCTATGATTCCGCCTGACAATTCGCCGGAGCCAATCGCCGTTGGCGCGGTCAGTTCCGCTGTCGCGGTTCACATCGCGAGTCGGCGGTGGCTCAGCTTTTTTCGTTGATATGGCTAACTATTGTCAAGCGAGCAATAAGTCTGCTTTCCGAAATCTTCATTTTCCGGTTTGCTTCACCACGAACTATTCTGAGTCAGCAGCAGGGACGCCATGACTGCGGTTTCAATGCTGAGATACGTGAGTCCACTCGCGACGTTCACACGCCGCGAAGTTATCAACAGGTCACGGTCCGAGGCGGCGCAAATCTCCGTCTAGGCTCGAGGATCAGCCCAAGGGCTGCCTGCTAACGAAGAACGAGCGTAACGCCTGACCGGGTCCCTGCCGCTGGTTCAGAATAGGTTCGTGGGCGCTGTCATTCTTTTCTTTCTATCAGTGGTTTTTGTTTTTCTGTGCCGGTGAGTTCAAGGGGTGGCCGACAAGGGTTTGACTTGGCGAGCAATCGCCCAGACAAAGCCAGAGAGTTCGCGGGCCACAGCAGTGACGGCCACTTGGGACTTCTTCTTGCCCACACGGGTCAGATGGATGTAGCGGTGATGCAATCGCCGTTGGGCTTCCCAGGCAATGTCGGTGATGGACTTGGGCAATCCTTCCTGCCGCTTTTTTAATTGGGGACTAAGCCGTGCCGGTATTCGGTATTGCCACGCGGCTTCCACCAGGGCGCGTCGGGCGGGCGCGTTGCCCATCTTGGTGATGCCACCTTGCTGGCGGTCCTTGCCGGTGGTGTGTTCACTGGGCACCAGCCCGAGATAACCCATGAGCTGGCCGGGATGCTCAAAGCGGTTGAAATCGCCCAGTTCGGCCACCAGTGTAGCTGCATGGAGCAACGCCATGCCACGCAGACTCATTAACGCCCGCACCGCTGGTTCCCAACGCCAGTTTGGCACGGCGCGTTCGATTTCCTGGTCGTATCGTTCCAACTGCGCCGTGGCGCTGCTGATCACTTCAAGCATCTCTTGAAAGACAATCTGTTGGACCGGGAAAGGCATTTTGATTTTGGCGAGATAACGCAGGTGGGCGGGGGTCCAACTGGATTGGCCACCGTAACGCAGGTTATGGCGCAGCAAATACATCTTGAGTTGTTGGCGTGACCGATGTTGTTGCTTACCCACTTGGAAACGGGCGCGGATTAAATCCCGCATCGCCTCATCCTCCGGTTCAGGCACATAAAGTCCCGTCAACTCGCCAGCCCGATACAGGCGGGCCAGTTGGTCTGCATCACGCCGGTCCGTCTTAACACGCTCGCCGGGTTTGCGCGGCACTTTCGAGGGGCAAACCAGAATGCAGTCCAGTCCCTGTGCTTGCAGGCAGCGGCACAGGGCAAAGCCGCGAGGTCCGGCTTCGTAACAGAACTTCAATGTGGTGCCCGGATGGGCCGCTTGAAGTTTATGGGCGAGTTTAAGCACATCGTCATGTTCGCCGCCGATGATTCCGTAGCGGCGCACTTCGGTGGAATCCGACGGCGCGAGGCTCACCGCAATGGAGTCGTTGTGCACGTCTAGTCCGATAAATAAAACCGGGCTTTTAACGGTCGCTTCCGGTCCCCTCAAAAAGACCGCGATGGTCGCTGAGGCAGCGGGTTTAGGCCGTGGTGAGCGGATTGATTTTTGCGGCTCGACAGTTTTTGGCGGGCGTAGTATGTATGTCTTCATGGTGTCTGTTTTCCTTTCATCAGTTGTCTGGGGCGTGAGTCCCACAACTTGTGGCTCGGCACCGTTCACGCGGTGCAACCCATGTTTAACTCGGAGAGCAGACACCTTTTTCACTTTCATCGCCAGCCATACTGTCTAGGCCGCATTGCGTGTGATCTTTTATGGGCGACACTGTCAGTAAGATTAGCCAAAACCGCGCTTATGAAAACTTACAACACCAAACTATCGGCCATAGTCTTCATCGCCATCATAACATTTGACGCCGCCTGGTATTGCTTGTGGCATGAAATTTCTAGTCACTGGCTCGGATATCCGATGGGTGTCATCAGTTTTGTCATCAACTTGCCAGGCATCCCGCCATTCCATTACCTGGCTGATTTTGTGCGAGCCGGCTATTGGAGCGACGGTGGTTCGATGATCGGCTGTTTATTGTTCAGCGCACTGGTTTGGTCGCTGATTTCTGGTTTTGTGTTTCGTCACAAATATGCCGCCTGACCAGATTAGATGAGAAGGCAGTTTGCCCGGCACGCTGTTCGCAATCTTCCAGTGAAGGGATTTTCATCAAGGCGCGTTTTGCGCAGGCGCGATGGACGGCCTTGACCATTTGTCTGCGCGCAGGGCGGCACGGATTGCGCCAACGCTGCGCTCCACTCCACCCGGTTGCCAGCTTCAGGGGGTCACCACACGGTAGTAACGAGTGGTAAACCGGCTGGAATTGGTGTCGGTGAAGTTGAACGAGGTGCCGGACGGTGGATTGGTGGCGATGGTCGTCCACGCATTGGTATCAGCGAGGTTGGTGGTGGCCTGAACCAAGGTGGTTTGGGACGCGACGGGTTGGATATTGAACTGGAAACCGACCGCCGCCGGAGCCGATGAAATCGCCACCAGCGGTGCCGGTTGCGGCAGCGGATTGGCAACCTCCACATAAGTGAACGGCAGACCGGTGTAACCGGAGGCGAAGCCCTGCGCATCCACGCCCGCCACATACCAGTAGTGCGATTGTCCCGGCGTCAAACCGGTCACAGTGGCCGTCAAAGTGTTGGTCGGAATGCCGGTCACTTTGAGCGCGGTGGTGGACGGCAACCCGCCGCCACCCGGAACAAACTCGGCAATGGCATAGCTGGTGATGGTGGAATACAAAGGGCTTTGGTTCGGACCGGGCGATGGCGTCCAGTTCAAGGTCACGGACCGGGAGGTCAGGCCGGTGAGGGTGACGTTCGTCGGCGATTGCGGCGCGGTGGTGTAGACGGAAAACCAGGTGCTGTAAGAATAGGGAAAGGTTCCACCTGCGGCCGAGACGCTGAGGGCGTAGCTGGCGGTGCTGCCGGGATTCAGGCCGCCAATGGTGACTACATTGGTGGTGATGCCGGTGGCGATGGTCTGATACGTCACGCCCCCGCCGCTGCCTTTGGGACTGTGATACGGGTGCGGGATGGCAAGAGAATAAGTCGCCGGACCGACCGCCGGATCCTGGGGCGACCAGGAAACGGTGGCGGAATTATCGGTCACACTGACGATGGTGAAATTAGTGGGCAGGCCCGGCCCCGGGTTGGGCACGACGATATTGAACGTGTAATTGGTGGCGCCGGCATAGTTGGTCGCCGTCACGGTCACCGGATTGGTTCCGATCGCGCTTAACGTCTGCGGCGTCCAAGTGATGGTTCCGCTGAAATAATCCACCTGCATCCCCGGCGGGCCGCTGGCCAGCAAATAGACCGGCGGCGGATTGCCGATGGCGTTGATCGTGGACACATACCCTGCCTGATACGCGCCCGCCGTGGCCGGCAGATTGGTGAACACTGGTTTGCTATCCGGCACGCCGAATGGCTGCGTGCGCCAGACATCACTGACGTCGTTGCCGTTGGTGTCCATCCCGCCCGCGACGATGAGCCGGTTCAAGCTGTCCACCCCCACGGAGGCCAAACTCAAGCCTGCCGGCAACGGGGTGGCGAGCGTCCAAGAATTTAAGCCGGGATGGTAAACCTGCACGAGGTTGGTGGCGATACCACCGGAAGTTCCGCCGACCACATAAATGTTTCCATCCGGCCCAAGCGTGGCCGCACTGCCGGCCACGGCCACCGGCAGCGGAGCCACGCTGCTCCAACTGTTGCCGCTGACCGAGTAACGCAGCACGGAAGCGATTTCACCGCCGGCAGCCGGATTGGTCAGCCCGCCAAAAATGTAGATGGCATTCGTGCGGTCAAAGACGGCGGGGAAATCAAAGCGCGGCTGCGGCAGGCTCGCGATGTAGGTCCACGCGGGCGTGGAGGCGGTCGGATTCAACTTCTCGGCGGAAGCCATCGGTTTGCCGTTATTATCCAGCCCGCCAAAGGCATAGGCATTGCCGTTGCGGTCGGGCGCATATCCGAGATATGCGCGCGGGACATTCAGGTTGGGCAGCGCGGGCACGGTGTCGCCCGAAAGATTGTAATTGATGGTGACATTTTGCGCGTTGGTGCCGTCGCTGCCGCCATAGATGATCAGGTTGCCATCGCTGACCACGGCGCCGGGGGCGATGTTGAGACTGTAATAGGGGGCGAGCGTGGTCCAGTAATTGTTGGTCGCCACCAGACTGAGCGGATAGCTCACCGGGTAACCATAAAAGGCATAGGCATCGCCGCCAGTGAGGAGGTTATCGCCATTATTAACCACCGTGGCCGAACCGCTCATGGGCGTGCCTAGCAGTGGGCCCGGATACCACGTCAGTGGTGCCGCCAGCACGGACAGGCTGGCCAGCATCACAGCCAATCCGGTCGCAAACTTCACTCCGATGGGTTTTGGCCTCATAAACGTTTCTGATTTTTATTAGCGCCGTCTAACACCCCTAACCTAAATTGCCATTGCGATGATAATTTTTGCACAGGCCGCGCCGAAAATCAAACCCATATCCTGATGCACCCGCCGCCGACGAGGCCGCGCCGGTGGCGATGCGAGCCGCCGGTCATCTTATCGGCGCGGAAATCAGGCGCGGAAATCATTCCAGATTCAAAACGAGCCGGAACATTTCATAGACCACGCCGCGGCGTTCGGCAAAAACCACCTTGAACAGCGGGGCGGATCCGCCCGCCTCGTGTTTTAGAATCAGACGGCAGTTCTCCACGCTCATTTTGTAGAAGCCGTCGAGTTCATCCGTCAGCGGGACGGGGAAAGTTTCGCCGCGTTCAAGCTTGTGAACGGCCGCGCGCAGGCGTTTCTGCGCGGCCGGCGACTGGCGGCGGATGAAATTCAGCGACTGGTCGGCAATGATGACTTCAAGCTTCATCCAGCGCGCTCAAGGGGTGGTATCTGCCTTTGCCCGCTTTCGCCCGGTTGATCGTCGCCATCGCTTCCGGGTTGGCGAGAATCTCCATTTGCTCCAGCAAGTCGGCCATTTTCTGCCGGGGCACGACGAAGGAAACAACTTCCCCATTCCGGGTGATTGCCGTGGTTTTGGTTTTCCGGCACAAGGCGGGGAACTGCGCCTGACCCTGAGTAATCGTCAACGTATTCTTCATAGGTAACTTTACATGGCGCGAGGCCGTCACCGTGTCAAGCGGGCCGGGGCATTTTTTAAAGCGACGACGTTGTGCCTGGATTTCTTGGGCGGGGGCGCGGCGAGAATGCGCTTGCATCGGTTCGCCGCCGACGAGCGCAAAATCGTTCCGATATCATGGTCAAGGTTTGGCAACCGATGGAGAGTCAAAGGCAGACCGGCGCGTAAAGTTGAACGCATGAACCCCACATCAACATCAGGCAGCGGCACGAGATCATTGGCCGAGGTCAAAGCCACCAATCAATCGCGAGAACCTCGGCGGGCGTCCGCACCGGGGAATCAACGCATGATGCGGCGTCCGCCAACACGACACCAGGTAACCCTCCGGCACGGAGAAATCTGGCACGGCCATTTTGCGAACAAGCGCAAGGATGGCACGCTGTACGAGGATGAGGCCACCATCTCGCCCGTGCGGGACGCCGCCGGGAAGATCGTGAACTATGTGGCGGTGAAGCGCGACGTGACGCGGGAAGTGCAGTTGGAAGCGCAATTCCGGCAGGCGCAAAAGATGGAGAGTTTCGGCCAGCTGGCCGGCGGCGTGGCGCATGATTTCAACAACATTCTGGCGGTGATCCAATTGCAGGCGGGACTGCTGAAAGCGGAAGCCGGGCTGCGGCCGGCGCAACTGGAACTGGCCCGGGAGATCGAGAAGGCGGACGAGCGCGCGGCCGGCCTCACCCGCCAACTGCTGCTGTTCAGCCGCAAGCAGACCATGCAGCCCCGCAACCTTGAGTTAAAGGAAATTCTGCAAAACATGACCAAAATGCTCGAGCGCACCTTGGGGGCACAATTCCCAATTCCAGATCCAATTCAAGTTGGTGAAGGAACCGCTGATCATCCAGGCCGATCCGGGGATGATGGACCAGGTGCTGCTTAATCTGGTGGTGAACGCGCGGGACGCCATGCCCGGAGGCGGACAAATCATTATCGAAACCACCGCCGCCGAATTTGACGAAGTCACCGCTGCGCAAAGCCCGCAAGCCCGGGCCGGTTCGTTTGTGTGCCTGAGCGTGAGCGATGCCGGCTGCGGCATCCCGCCGGAAATCCTGCCGCGGATCTTTGAACCCTTCTTCACCACCAAGGAAGTGGGCAAAGGCTCCGGTCTGGGACTGGCCACCGTTTTTGGCATCCTCGAACTACATAAAGGCTGGATCCATGTGTACAGCGAGGTCGGGCGGGGAACCACCTTCCGCGTTTTCATTCCGCGCCAGACCAACGCCACCAACGTCGAATTCTTCTGGTCACCGAACGCGGCGATCCGGCGCGGGAGCGAAACCATTCTGCTGGTCGAGGATGAAGCCGCGGTGCGCGCGTCCGTGCGGATCACCCTGTCGCGCCTAGGCTACCGCGTGCTGGAAGCCGCCGACGGCGCGGAGGCGCTGGCGATGTGGCAGCTCCACCGGGACGAGATCCACCTCCTGCTGACCGACCTCGTGATGCCGGGCTAACTCACGGGAAAGAACTCGCCAGGCAGCTTTTGGAGCAGGATCCAAACTTGAAGGTCATCTACGCCAGCGGCTATAGCGCCGAAATCGCCGGCAAGGAGCTGCGGCTGGAAGAGGGGGTCAACTTCCTGGCCAAGCCGTTCAAAGCGAGCGAACTCGCGCGAGTCATCCGCGACAACCTGGATGCCGGCGGCAACTTTCGCGGCTGACGGCGGCGCGAATTTTCCGGCACCCCATTTTCCCGATCCGCCAGCGACGGCACGGCGACTTCCGCGGGTTTGGCACCGGCACGATGGACGGCCAAATCCTCTCTCCGATTGAAGACGCTTTGAACCTTGGGACGACTGCGTCCGGCAGATCGCAAGCGGATCCAGGTCGCAAAGTGGTTGACAATGAAAACTCATTTTCTAAAACTGAAGTTCAATTTAAAGAGCATTTTTGCCAAGAATTTTATGCGTTCCCAATCCGATCATCGCCGCTGGCGATTGCGTCCCGAGGTGGTGGCGACGGTGTTGAACGATGGCGCGGTGATCCTCGACCTGCGCACAAAATATTTCTTTTCCGCCAATCCGACGGCGTGGGCGATTCTCCAAATGTTCGAGACCGGCGCGACCGCGCCGGAAGTTCTTGAATTCAGCCAGAAATGGGGAGCCAACGGCGACACCCCCGCGATCAACCGTCTGATCGAGCAAATCATCGCCGAAGGCCTGGTGGAGCGGGTGGATGCGCCCGCCGGCGCCGCTCTGGCCATCCCGATGAGCGCCTGGGTGGCACCCGAACTGAGCAAGCACGCCGAACCCCTCCAGCGCATCATGGTGAGCGCTTTCGATCCCGGCATGCCGCTCGCCGAATGACTCGCACCGATTTGGCACCCCCGCCCATCGAGGCAGTTTATGCCTGCGGACCGGTGCGCCTGGCCGTGGGGTTTGATGATGCAAACTGGCGTGATGCCTTGCACGGATTATTGAGCCAGTACGATGCACCATGGCCAACTCCAGAGGTCGTGGTCAGCGTTGCGATTGAGCGTGAAACCGCGCCGGCCGAAAACCGCGAACCGGCCGGTACCTACCTGACCTCTTATCGTCTTCGCGTGGACCGCCACGGCTCGCGTCTCCGTTCCCGGAGCCGCGCGGGTGTCTGGATGGAGTTCGATTTTGCCGGCCGAACCGCGCGCATCACGGTGCCGTTTCATTCCGACTGGCCGGAACTCGTGGAAGAGGTCGAACAGCAACTGGTGCTGCTGCTCGCCCGAGCCTGGTCGCAGGCAGGTTGGACGCCGCTTCATGCCGCCACGCTGATTCCGCCGGGAGAAAAGCGTTGCGTACTTTTGTGCGCACCCTCCGGCGCGGGCAAAACCACTTTGACCACCGCCTTCCTCCGGCGCGGCTGGCGCACCTTGGGCGACGACAAGACGCTCTTGCGAAAAGAGGCCGAAGGCGTGGTCGCTGGGGCGCTGGCGCAGAGATTCCATTTGCACCCGTCGGCCGCGCGCTGGTTCCCGGAGGCGGGAAACATCGCTCAGTCCCCACGCTATTCACGGTGGACAGACAAGCGCAGCGTGCGGATCGCCGACGTCTGGTCCGATCGGCTGCTGGAACGCGCCGCGCCGGCGGGACTCTTAGAAGTCGAGCGCGTCGAAAGCGGAATCTTCTTCGAGCCGTTGGATCGCATCAACACCCTGAACGCCCTGCTCCGTCAGGTGGCGATCCCAACCGACCCCGAACACGCGCGGCCGCTGGTCGCCTGTATCGCCCACACCGCGGCGCAACTCAATTCCGCCCGGCTAAAAATCGGCAACGAAGCTTTCACTGATCCGTCCACCATGGAACGAATGGACGAATGCCTGAGGAGTCTTTTGCCATGAGCTCCACGCCGGCAGCCAGCATCATCATTCCGGTGCTCAACGGCGAGGCCACCCTGGGCGAATTGCTGGCCGCGCTCACGGCCCAGGCCGGCGTGCCGGGACCATTCGAAATCATCGTGGTGGACAACGGTTCGACCGACCGCACCGCTGAAATCGTCCGGGCGCACGGCGCGCGGCTGCTGCATCAACCGGTGCGCGGTCCGGCCGCCGCGCGCAACCTGGGACTCGCCCACGCCCAGGCGGACATCGTCGTTTGCACCGATGCCGACACCCTTCCCACGCGCCGCTGGCTGGCCGCGCTGCTGACCGCCTTCGCTGGCTGCGACACCATTCAGGCCACCGGCCCGATCCATGGCTGGCGACCGGGCACCGGCGCGGAACGGTTCGCCTGCGCGCGAAAAATTTTCGACTGCGAGAACACCGCCCGGCATCCGCTGCATCCCTTCGCCCACGGCATGAACCTGGCCGTTCGCCGCACCGCCGCGCGCGAAATCGGCGGCTGGGACGAAACGATGATGAGCGGCGAAGACGTGGATTTTGGCATCCGCCTCCGCAAACGGTTCAGCAACTCAACCATCGCCTTCGTGGACCAGGCCATCTTGTTCCATAAACATCGCTGCACGAACGACGCGCTCTGGAAGCAGGCCCGCTGGCATGGCGCCGGTTATGCGCTGGTCATGCAGCGGCATCCCGACCTGATCCCGTGGGCCGCCTGGCGATCCGGCGTGGTACGCCTTTCAGTTCTGACCCTCCAGGCGGCGGCGCCTTTGGTGGCGTTTTGCCGGGCCACCCGCCTGTTGAGCAAACAGCGGGCGGAATTCGAGGATTACCACCGCCGGTGGACCCGGCACTTCTGGAACGGATTTTTCGGCCAGTGGAAAAAAGGCTCCCCGTGACTCCGCATTTCTCCGTCGTCATTCCCGCCTTCAACGCCGAAAGTACGGTCGCCGAAACGGTTCGCGCCGTGGTTGCGCAACCGCTGGCCCGTGACCTGTTTGAATGCATCGTGGTGGACGACGGCTCCAGCGACCGCACGGCGGAAGTGGCAGAACACGCCGGCGCCGTCGTCGTGCGGCTGCCGGGGAACCGGGGTCCGGCCGCCGCGCGCAACGCCGGCATCCAAAGCGCCCGCGGGCAATGGATCGCCTTTACCGACGCCGATTGTGTTCCGTCGCGCCGCTGGCTGCCGGCATTGTTGGCCGCCGCCGAAACCGCTGATCCGGGCACGCTGGCATTGGCCGGCAAGACGATCGGGCTGGAATCGAAAACGCGCGCCGCGCGGTTCATGGATTTGATCGGCGCATTGGATGCGGAAACCTATCTCCGCCACGCAACGATGCCCTGGGCGCCTTCCTGCAATCTCGCTTATCGCCGCGCGGACTTGCTGGCAGTCGGCGGGTTCGACGCCGCCTTCAGATGGTATGACACTCCCGAACTGCATTTGCGCATCGCGGATCGGTTGGGTGGAAAAATCCGGCATGTCCCCACGGCCATCGTGCTGCACCGGCACCGCGCCGGCTGGAAGAGCCTGTGGCAACAGCAGGTGAACTATGGCCGGGGTTACGGGCATTTTCTCCTGCGCCACGGTGACCGCTGGCCCTGGTCATGGCAACGCGAGGCACGGGCTTGGGCGGGTCTGCTGCGGCCGGCCGCCCGCGCCGCCACCTCGCGCGGCGACGACGGCCTGGTGCGGCGCGGCCGATTGCTCAAACAGGTGGCGCAGCGGGTCGGTTTCATCTCAACATTTTTCTCGCCCGGGGAACGCCGCCAGTTCAGACGCAGTCCGGCGGCGGGCGACCGCGACAAGTCCGCAGAATTCAAGTCGGGAAACCGATTGCCGCTGTGGTTGGCGGTGGGTCACTTTATTTTGCGGGCACCAGCCCGGCTGGCGCGGAGCGAACTGCCGGTGTTCCTCAAGCGTGTCGCCGCGCAGCCCCGCGCCGGCACCGATGTTGCGCGGGTGGCCAGACTTTCGCGCCGCTGGCTCCGCCTGCCGTGGTTACGATCGCGGGACACCTGTTATCTGCGCTCGTTCATTTTGTTCCGGTTTGTGGATGCCCGCGACGGTGACCTATGTCTGCACTTTGGCGTGGACGAACAGGACATTCCGGGCGCGCGGCGGCATGGCCACGCCTGGGTGAGTCTTGACGGCCGGCCGCTCAATCCGCCGGCCACTTTGGTGGCAGGCAGGCTGCGGGAAATTTACTGGTTTTCCAAGCTCAACGGCGGCGCTTCAAAAGCTGACGCAACGTTTGCCGCCGCCATGATCCGGCGCGGCGACTAGGCCCTTGGGATCGCGCGACCAGCGCCGGCGTGATCAGCAGCCGCGCCAGACGCCGCGGCCAGCGAGGTTTTAGCCGCGCCAATAGTTCAGCGGCCACCTTTTCATTGAGCGTGCGAGCCGTCAGATCCAAAGCCAGCGCAACGCTGAATCCCGCGCCGGTTTTTTCGAGGCATGCACGCAAGGTGGCTTCGTCAATCGGCCCGGCCCGGCCGCGCACGATCTGCGCGAGATCGCACAGGTGTTGCACCTTGTCGAAGCTGTGACTCGCCGCGCCATGCACGGCTGCGATGAGCAAAAGACCGGCGGGGGTGGCCCGGAGCAGTCCGTCGGAGGCACATTGGGTCGGCATATCCTCCAGCCGGACGGAAACCCCACGGCGGACTGTGGGCGAGTTCACTAAATCATCATGCACTTCCACCATCGCTCCCGGCATGGCCGGATGCTGCCAGGTGCGTTCCGAGTAGCCACGCGCATATTTCATGGGAGTTTCCTGCGGGAGATATCCAAGCCGCGCCAGCGTGGCCGCAACGCCATCCCAGTCGCTGGCGCGCACCAGCACGTCGATGTCATTGAATGAGCGCAAAGCGGGGGGAGCATAAAGTCGTCCGGCAAAATCAATGCCTTTCAACAGAATCGCTGTCACACCGGCGGCGCGCAGTTCGAGTTGAATTCTCCGGGACTCGGCGCCGAGGAACAGGGCGATCGCGGAGCGCTCCGCCAGGCGTTTTTGCATCGGCTGGAGGGTCGCAAGGATTTCCAGATTCAAACCCGGCACTGACAACAGCGATTTAGGTTGGTTTCGCAACAGGCCGTCAAGCCGCTCCAAGGTTGCGGGAAGAACCCCGTGCATTTCCGAAAGGACGCATAATGAAGCAACCTCCGCCGCCTTGAGTTTTTGACGCGGCAGGTTGTCAGCCGGGAACTTTGGATCTGCCAAAGTCATGAGCCATTGCTCCGGAGCGGTCATGCTGGAAAATGCTTTTGCAAGCTCGTCATAGAAACCCCTCGCGATAACCATCGCTGAAATCACTTTGAAGGCCATCACTCAGCCTAGCGTGAAGAGGCCGACCATCGTCGCCATAAATCCTAATGGCTCGCCATTGGGTCAGGCAAACGATTTCAGAAAAAATCCCATCCGGCATTCCGTGGCGACTCATCCCATTTCATTGTGCCGGAGACCAGGTGTCGTCTGGGTCGTAAGTGGTGATGGCTCTGGCGATCTTCGCCGTCTTGGGTCCGAGGTTTTTTTGATAAACCCGGCCTTGCTGGTTGACGATCAACGTCATCACGCCCGTGTTGCCCCATTCGGCCGGCCACGCGACGAGGGCGAATCCGGCGATCATCCGGCCATTGATGACATAATCATACTTGCCGCCCGGCGCGTGTTTGCCCTGACGCGTCAGGATTTTGAAATAGTAACCGTGATACGGCGCCTGTTCGTCATTGAGCATTTTGGCCGTGCGGTGATAACCGTCCACCCGCGCCTGCGCGATGAGCGGTCCCAACGGGCTTGATTCCCCGCCCGACGGATCCACCGGCCAGAACAGTCCGTCATGCGTGCCGGGGGTGCTGCGCAGGAACTGGGCGTAAGCGAGCACGCTGTCGCCCATGCGATCCTGGCTGGCATATTCGCGCTGGGCATCCACATAAGCAGCGCAGACATTGATCGCGCCGATTTCGTCCCTGCCGATGCGGCGATTGAGAATTTCTTGCGCACCCGCAGCTGTATCGAAGAACCATTGGCCGGCCTGTTTCACCAGTGGAATCGGAAACGGCCAGCCGTCCGCGCCGATCTCCAGCGTGACGTTGGAATCCGAATTACTGGCCAACTGGGTCTTTTCCGTCAGGTGTTGGACGAACAACTTATATTCCGCGGTGGCCTGAACCACGTCGGGCGAAATCAAGTCATGTCCGGCTGGACCGAAAATCAAATGCAGCGCGTTCGTGTCATGATTTGTGGCCGCCGCCACCAAGGCGCTGACGGCTTCGTTTGGCGAAGAAAAAACTTGTTCCCCTTGGGCGGAGACACCTGCGGGCCAGGCCAGCCCAAGTCCAATCACCATCAAAAATGCATTTTTGAAAATCATAGGAATAAAAATCAATGCCTGAATCCACCACCATGGGCGCCGCCGCCACCACCGAAGCCACCACCGCTAAAATGGCCGCCACCACCGCCGCCGGAAGACATCGGCGGGGTCGGCCGCGAAACGGTTGCGGGTCGGGAAACCGGCGCGGAGCGTTGGATGCCTTGCATACTTTGCTGGCCGCGATCGCTGTAGGTGCGCGTGTCGTGCGAATTTTGTATCCCCGTGAACGCGCCGCCGGATTCCGGCCGGCTGAAGGTTGCAGTGTGTTCAGCGGGAGCGGGAGCGGGCCGGGAAATGCCGGATGAATGTTCGCCACCAACGTCATGGGCCGTCCCGCCATGCGCGGGCGCGGGGCTGAAACTATTCATCGAGTGTTCCTCGCGCGGGGCCGCCGGGTGGGCCAGTTCCTGCCTTATGACCGCCGGAGTTCCCCCACGCGAAAGCGTGTTCCCGCCATAACCCCGGTCGCCGCGGTTGGCCGCGACGGCACCGGGATGATGGTCGGCTCGCCAGACGCCCGCATGCCCCAGGTCCCGCTGCCGCGACGGTTCGTGCCACCAATTGCGCGGGCGCGGATGGTCGTGATTCCAGTAAATGAGATCGCCGTTTCCCCAATTGAAATCGCAGTCCAGCCACACGCCAATCGGCCAGCCGAGGCCGAAGGTGACATAAGGCGAACCATCCGCAGCGTCATAATACACCTCGTCCGGCTGATAGACCGGCACATAAATCACCTGCGGATCCGCCGGCACAATTTCAAGGTCGCCAGCGTCAGTGATGACCTGTTGCTGCGGCGTGGATTGCAGGTTGCCGAGTTTATTTGCCGTGGCGCGCAGCCGTTGGATGGAAGCCATCACCGCCGGCTGCTGATTGAGAAAGGCCTGACCGAGTTGCGTCGTCCAATTCAAGTTGTCATCCATCCATTTCAGCACGACGGGATAGCGGGCCAGCGCCTGGACGCTGGCGTCCCACGGCTGCTGGTCAATCTGGTTGGTATCGCCACCGCCGGCGAGATAACGGTCGGCGAGCACGATCTGCGTGGGCAAGGTGGACGCCGGAAGAATCTCGGCGATCAACGGGTCGGGATACAGCGCGATCGGCCCGAGCAACTGGTCAAGCTGCGCGTCGGAATCCGGCGTGGTGGCGGGCACCGGCGGCGGAACCGCCGTTTGCGCCCGCGCCGGCAGGGCCGTGCCCGCGAGCAGACACAACAGCACGGGAATTTTAATCGAGAGATTCATCGCGATCGGGGGATTTTAACCGGCCAATATTTTCGAGCACTCGGTAACTATAGGTCGCGACCATGGACTGGCACCATGGGGTGTTCACCCCAGAGAAAATCCTGAAGCGGGATTCCGGATGAACTCACGGCACGCACGCGCAATGCGAGCAAGGCCGGCGGGGGGGGGGTTCAAACGCTTTGGCGGCCAAAAGGAACGCTACGCCGATCCGGGGCTGGGAGAACATTCAGCCGCACAAGGCATTCCAGAAACGTGAATCAAACCACACCAGCGGACGTTTGACCCCGAGTCCGGGCTGCCGCATGGCGTGGGTATGAATCTGCGTCGCCGATGGAACCGCATCACCCATTGCCAGTAAGCCACTTCCGTGCGCTGGCTGAAATGTTTAAACCGCATGACTTCATGGAATTGCTCCCGCAATTTGAGCTTGGGATTAGGGATCAGCTTGGCTTGCCTGAGTGTGGTATTTGCCGGTTTAATATTCATGGCAAAAACCGTTGTAAATGATTGTTGACAAATCAGAAAGCTTGAAATACAACCACAATATGCCAGCCGTGATTAAACGCATTTTGCGACAGAATACCTAGTTAGGCAGCATTACACTTTTATGACATATCCATTTTTCTTCTTTATTCTCATTATCATCATGTCGGCCTATTGGCGGCGACGCGAGCGAGCATCAGGTCGTCGTAGTGTCAGATACATCACCGTGTATGGCGTAGCTTTTTGCGTGATGAGCTTCAATCTGTGGGCAGTGACGCGGATGGATGACATCACAGCCACTCTTCCCGGCGCGCACGATACAGGCATTTTCTCGACTCCGTGGCCTTGGGTTGCTGCACTTTGTGTTGGCGTTACGTTGCTGGTTGTATCATTTTTCACCCGTGTTAGACATGGCCATGCCGCCTAACCAGATTAGATGAGAAGGCAGACCACTGACGCCATGGTGCGTTGGTGATAAAGTCTGCCTATGAAAAACACCACTAATAAAACCAGTTCCACTCCGTCCCTCGTTTCCGACTCCACGCCCGCTGTCATCAGTGGGTTCACCCTCGGCCTTGATCTCGGTGATCGGGCACATCACGTCTGCGTCCTCGATGCCGCCGGTCAGATTGTCCGCGAGGCATCGTTACCTAATACCCGTCCGGCCCTAGCGCAACTCCTCGCGGATTTTCCAAAAGCCACCGTGGCGTTGGAAGCGGGCACGCACAGTCCGTGGATCAGCCGTTATCTCACCGACCTCGGTGCCACCGTGTTGGTGGCCAACCCGCGCAAGCTCCACGCCATCTCCCGCAACGAACGCAAGTGCGACCGCCGCGATGCCCAGATGCTCGCCCGGCTGGCCCGCGTGGATACCGCGCTGCTCCACCCCATCCAACACGGTTCCGCTCAGGCCCAGCACGATCTGTTGGGCCTGAAGTTGCGCGACGCGCTCGTCCGCACCCGCGTGAGCCTCCTCAACGCCGTCCGGTTCACGCTCAAGAGTCTTGGGCATGCCGTCCGCAATCCTTCCAGTGAATCCTTTCACAAAAATGTTTTGCAGGACATCCCTGCCGACTGTTTGCCGGTGGTGCAACCGTTGCTCACGGTCTTGGCCCACGTCACCGAGCAGATCAAGGCGATGGAACGCGACCTCGTGCAACGCAGCAAACAGGATTATCCCGTCACCCAACGCCTCCAACAAATTGCCGGGGTCGGACCGCTCACGGCCTTGTGCTTCGTGCTCAAGATTGGCGACCCGGAGCGGTTCAGTCGTGGCCGCGATGTGGGCGCGTATCTCGGTTTGTGTCCCCGCCGGGATCAAAGCGGCGGCACCGATAAACAACTGCGCATCAGCAAATGTGGCGATGGTCTGTTAAGACGCTTACTCGTCAGTGCCGCGCATTATGTGCTCGGCCCCTTCGGCCCGGCCTGTGCCTTGCGCGAACACGGCCAGCGCCTGACCGGCACCGGGAGTGCGCGGGAAAAGAAACGCGCCGTCGTCGCCGTCGCCCGCAAACTCTCCGTGCTCCTGCTCTCGCTCTGGAAATATGGCCCGGACTATGAACCGCGCAACACGGCCAGTCCGGCCTTGGTGTTAATTCCGGCCTGAACAAAAACCACTTTTATTAAAAAGAGTTTGAATGGACGCTAATCTTGGAGCGATGACGATCCGGCGACAGAACCGTGGCGACACGAGTTCGCTAACAAGATGGTCACGCTCCTCCCTTTCCAAGGACATCGGATCAAACCATGAACCGCAGGCGACTGTGAGTTCGGATGGAAGTGCGATCCTTTCCCGCCTTGCTATCGGCGCTCATTCAGCATAAAAAATCCCTGTGAACCAAAATTCAACCTTGACTGCCTTCTCATGGAAGTCACCGGAGCCAACGCGGTTGGGCGTCTCAGTTTTGCCGACAAGTCGCTGGTTGGTGAACGTCACAGTTCCCGCGTGGCTCAGCTGCTATGAGTAAAGTCAAGTTGAAGAGTGTCAGTTTGAGTTATTCAAGTTTTCATAATCGAGTTAGGTTCAAGTTAGTTGGTTGACTGTTCCGACGCTGGGAGCGTCGGCTAATGCA
>Ga0302267_10000589_pt1 | contig 49298 bp, 40 predicted proteins | sample III_Bog_E1_3_FD_194555 | JGI IMG/M metagenome (GOLD analysis project Ga0302267, IMG submission 194555) | Peat permafrost microbial communities from Stordalen Mire near Abisko, Sweden - III_Bog_E1_3 | ecosystem: Environmental > Terrestrial > Soil > Wetlands > Peat | place: Sweden: Abisko...
CCGTGTACACACGGCGTACAAACCGAAGCCCTGGGCGACGGTCTACGGCGCATTCAATGATCTGGAACGGCACAACAACACCAACAACATTACCCCGGGGGCTGCGCCGGCGGATGGACCCCTGCAGCACATGGATCACAGCCGCATTGGCAGCCTGGGCTTGTCGCTGGCGCCGAGCGAGAAGTATGCGTTTGACTTCAATTACTCGTACCAGGATGTGTACATCTCGACCAATGCCTGCTATTCCAACGGCACGGCAGTGCAGGCCACGGCGCCTACCAGCGTGGTCTTCGTGGGCGCTGGCTCGACCAACAGCGCTGGCGGGGCGAACATCTGCCCGAACACGACGACAGAGTGGGGTCCGGTGAAGGACTTCATGGATGCGCCGACGCAGTATGCCTCGGCAGCGCTCTCGCTGACGCCCAACAAGCAGATTCACGCCGACCTTGGGTATCGCATCAGCGCGGTGAGTGGCAACCAGTTCTTCAACGATGCGCAAGAGGTGAACGGGTCGCTGCAGTCCGCGTACCAGTCGCCCTATGTAAATCTGGCGTGGACGGTGAAGCCGGGTTGGATATGGAAGGCCGAATACAACTACTATGGCTATGGCGAGGGAGGCCCTTCGGGAGCTCAGTTCTGCAGCACATACACGTCGGCGTCCGCGCCGGTGGTGCCGTGCAGCAATTACCCGGGCTTGACGGCGGTTACCATGCCGTCAGCAGGGTTTACCGCACCGCGGAACTTCCATTCCAATAACGTGACCCTCGGAATGCATTACGAGTTCTGATGGCCGGGCCCTGGTTGACGCATCAGACATACAACGTACGGGAAAACACATAGGAGATACCCAGTGAAGATTCGGACAGCAATTGCTGTGATGACGATGATGGCGGCTACGACGGTGACCGCCTTTGCCCAAGGTGCGGACGTATACAAGAGCAAGTGTCTGATGTGCCACGGTGCGGACGGCGCGGGCAATCCTCCGATGGTGAAGGCGATGGGCGTGAAGCCGTTCAAGTCGCCGGAGTACATCAAGGCGTCGGATGCGGATTTGATTGCGGCCACCAAGAATGGCAAGGGCAAGATGCCGGCGCAGGCGGGCAAGCTGACGGATGCGCAGATTAAGGATGCCGTCGCCTACATTCGCACGTTGCAGAAGTAGTAGCGGCCAAGTTGCCTGTGGCCGGACCGATTGCGGTCAGGAGAAAGCGGGCGGCTACCCATTCTCCTGAACCATCGGCTCCGGGTTGGGGGGCGGAGGCGGATTATCTCCGCCTCCGCACGCAGGCCTGTTCTCCGACGCATTGCGCCGAGGGGCTTGGTTTCTGCGGTGCCGCAGCAGAGTTTTGTGTACGTGAGGTTGTGGCATGGCTGGGCCAAGGTTGAGGGTTCGAGGGAAGCACGGCGATTGGAAGCACTGGTTGCAGCGGGTTGAACCGCTTGGTGTGGATGCTGGCTCGACGCTGTTGATTGCTGCGCTGGTTTTGTTCCTGCTGCTGGGGGTCCCGTCGTTTCTGCATGCGCAGACCGACTGCCTGGCGTGCCATGCGGACAAGACGCTGCAGGATGCATCGGGCAAGAGCGTTGGGGTGGACGCCGACAACTTCCACGCAAGCATCCACGGCGTGCTGAACTGCACCGATTGCCATACCACCATCAAGGAGTATCCGCATCCGGAGCAGGTGGAGGCGGTGAAGTGCGTGACCTGCCATGCGGACCAGGCGTCTGCGATTGGCGGCAGCGTGCATGCCAAGGCCAGTGAGCATCCGTGCACCAGTTGCCATGGCGACGCACACACGATCTATCCCAAGAGCGATCCGAAGTCCGCGGTATACCCGCTGAATATTCCCAAGACCTGCGGGACGTGCCATGCGAGTGCGGAGCTGGCCAAGAAGTATGGCCTGCAGAATGTGTACGCGACGTATATGGATTCGATCCATGGGTATGCGGTGAGCAAGGAGGGTCTGCTGGTGGCGGCGAACTGCAGGAGCTGCCATGGATCGCACGGCATTCTGAGCCACAAGGACCCGAAGAGCACCACGGCGCGCGCGAATATCCCAGACACCTGCGGAACCTGCCACGGCGGAGTGAAGGACCAGTACTTTGCGGGAGTGCATGGCAAGGCGCTGATGGCGGGCAACACCAAGGTCCCGGTATGCACGGACTGCCACACGGCGCATGGAATCTTGCAGCCGACGGAGTCGTCGTTCCGCATGCAGTCGACGCCGATCTGCGGATCGTGCCACACGGAGCAGTTGGCGACCTACCGCGATACGTTCCACTCGCAACTGGGACTGCTGGGCGGCTATGTGGAGACGGCGCGCTGCTGGGACTGCCATGGCGCGCATGGGGTGTTGCCGGCGTCGGACCCTGCCTCGCCGGTGAACAAGGCCAACCTGATCCAGACGTGCAGCCGGTGCCACAAGGATGCGAACCTGAGCTTTGTGCAGTATCAGCCGCATGCGAACCCGCGCAACCGGAGGTTGAATCCGGCGCTGTATTACATCCGGACGTTTATGAACCTGCTGCTGTGGGGGACGCTCAGCTTCTTCTCGCTGCACACGCTGCTGTGGTTCATCCGAGCGAAGAAGGAGCGGAGCGAGCACGGGCACTCCGGAGAGGCGAATCATGAATGACGAGACCATGCCAGCGCCGGCTGCGCAGCCGGAAACAGCGCCGCCGGCGGAGAAGTTCTATGTGCGGTTCACGCTGGAGCAGCGTTATCTGCACGCGGTGCTGTTCAGCTCGTTTCTGGGCCTGGCGGCCACGGGTCTGCCGATGCGCTTCAGCGAGAATGCGCTGGCGCGAACGTTTGCCAGCGCGGTGGGCGGCTTTGGCGCGATCCTGTTTATGCACAAGTTCTGCGCGGTGGTGCTGACGCTGGCGTTTCTGTATCACCTGAAGGACCTGGCTTCGCGCGTATTCCTGCGCAAGGAGAAGGGGATCTTCTGGGGACCGACCTCCATGGTGGCCAATTGGAAGGATGTGCAGGACCTGGTGGGGCATCTGCGCTGGTTTGTGGGGCTGGGACCAAAGCCCAAGTTCGACCGGTATGCCTACTGGGAGAAGTTCGACTACTGGGCGGTCTTCTGGGGCATGATCGTCATCGGATTCTCCGGCTATGCCATGTGGTTTGCGCCGTTCTTTGCGCGATTCCTGCCGGGCTGGGCGCTGAACGCCGTGCTGGTGGTGCATGGCGAGGAAGCGCTGCTGGCCATTCTGTTTATCTTCTCTATCCACTTTGTGAATACGCACCTGCGTCCAGGCAGCTTTCCCATGGACATGGTGATCTTTACGGGCAAGGAGACAGAAGAGGAGTTCAAGAAGAAGCGCACGCTGGAGTATGAGCGCCTGAAGGCTCAGGGGAAGTTGGAAGCGAAGGTTGGCGACAAGCCAGTATATTGGTGGGTGAACTTTGCCAAAGTTGTGGGGACCATCGCCATCTTGATTGGCCTGGTGTTGCTGGTGTTGACATTAATCGCCTACTTTGGTGGTGGGTAAGCTACATTCGAGGTCTGTATGTCGCAATGGAATAAGTTGGAAAAGAGCCTACGGCCGGTCCTGTTCTTTGGAAATAACTGGATCAGTCTGATTGGCGGCGCGCTGACGACTTCGTCTGCGATTGTGCTGGTGGGATTCTGGGTGGTGTCGTTCTTCGGGCATGCGGGCTCGACGAACCCGTACGTGGGAATCGTGCTGGACCTGATGCTGCCGGGGCTTTTTGTGCTGGGGCTGTTGCTGATCCCGGCCGGCATGTGGCTGCGACATAGGGAGCTGAAGGCTGCGGGGCAGTTGCCTGCGGTGTTTCCTGCGGCCGACCTGAAGGATCCCTTCTTCCGTCGCGGGATTGAAGTGGTACTGACGGCCACATTCATCAACTTTGTGATTGTGGGAACGGCGAGCTATCGTGGGATCTCGTATATGGACTCGCCGAACTTCTGCGGGCAGAGCTGCCATGTGATGGCGCCGCAGTGGACGGCGTACCAGGTATCGCCGCACTCGCATGTGGCCTGCGTGGAGTGCCATATTGGCTCCGGCGTGGCGGCGGCTGTGCACGCGAAGGTGAACGGAACGAAGCAACTGGTGGAAGTGACGTTTGGCACGTATCCGACACCGATCAAGGCTGAGCTGTCGAGCTTGCGGCCAGCTCGAGCGACGTGCGAGGAGTGCCACTCTCCGACGCGGTTTGTGGGCGAGAAGCTGCTGGTGGAGACGGCGTATGGGGACGACGAGAAGAACTCGCCGACCAAGACGGTGCTGGCGCTGCACCTGGGCGGCGTGGACTCGCTCTCGCATCTGAGCGGCATCCACGGGCACCACCTGGACCACTACGAGTATGTTGCGACCGACTCGACGTATCAGACCATCATTGCTGTGAACCGGCACAATCCGGATGGCACCGTGACGCAGTTTGTAAGCTCCGACTGGAAGGGGCCGGTGAAGGGTTTGACGCGGCAGATGGATTGCATCGACTGCCACAACCAGGCGACCCATGTGTTCCAGAGCGCGGCGGACGCGATCAACGAGTCGATGCTGGATGGGAGCCCCAATCCTGCGTTGCCGTTTGTTCACAAGAAGGGCATGGAGCTGATTACCGCGGAGTACGGGTCGCAGGCGGAGGCTGCCAGCAAGATTACTGCCGGGCTGAGCGACTTCTACCGCACGCAGTATCCGGCGATCTGGAGCGGGCAGCGCGGCGCGGTGGATGCGGCGGCCAAGACGCTGGTGGCGATCTACGAACGGAATGTGTACCCGAACATGAAGGTGACATGGGGCACTTATCCGAACAACATCGGGCATAACGATATGGGCGGGCACAACTCCTCTGCCGGGTGCTCTCGCTGCCACGATGGCAGCCATACGTCGAAGGATGGGCAGACGATTACCAACGACTGCACGGTATGCCATAACCTGCTGGCGGTGGACGAGTCGAATCCGAAGCAGTTGGCGGATTTGGGACTGCAGCAGTAGGGCTGGGGCGAAAGGCTTAACACCGATTCGCACGGATGGAACCGATTTGAGACAAGCAAAGGATTGAGGGGTTGTGGATGACTTCCCCTTGTTCTTGATCGGCGTTCGTCGGTATCATTGGTGTTAGGCCGTTTTGGGGAGTCTAGCGGGTGGCGAGTTCTTCGCGCATGGCGTCCATTTCCGCGAGAGCGTGCTGGTTGCGGGTGCGGTTGGCAGCGGCGATGCCGGCGTGGAGCTGGGCTAGAGCTTCTTCAGTGCGGCCGAGGGTGACGAGGGTCTGCGCGGACATCTGGTAGGCGGGGACGTAGTCGGGGTTGTGCTGGATGCAGGTGGAGAACTCGGCGAGGGCCGCGGTGGGATTGCCTTGGGAGATGTGCTCCATGGCGAGGCCGTAGCGGGCGAAGGCGTTGGCGGGATCGAGTTGGAGGATTTCGTTGAGCGCGGCGAGCTTGTCCATACATGGATTGTAGTGGCGGCGCGGGCGAACAGCTTAACATCGATTGAACCGATCCAAAACAAGCAAAGGAGAAAGGCTTGGGAAGACAATACCGAATTGTCCTTGATCAGTTCAATCGGTGGGCATCGGTGTTAGGTCTTTGTTCTGGGATTTAGAATGGTGGGATGAGTGACGAGAAGGTCGTGTCGCGGAAGGTGGGGGAGTCGCAGGCGGAACGGAGTGAGATCATCTTTCCGGCGGACTCGAATGCGCTGGGGAATCTGTTTGGCGGGCGGCTGATGCAGTTCATCGACCTGGTGGGCGCGGTGGCGGCGGTGCGGCACTCGCGGGCGATTGTGGTGACGGCGAGCATGGACCACCTGGACTTTGTGGCGCCGGTGCATGTGGGGGACCTGCTGATTCTGAAGGCGAGCGTGAACCGCGCGTTCCGCACGAGCATGGAGGTGGGCGTGCGGGCGATGGTAGAGGACGCGCGCGGGCAGACGCTGCGGCATGTGTCGTCGGCGTACCTGACCTATGTTGCGGTGGACTGGGAGGGGCACCGGGTTCCGGTGCCGTGCGTGATTCCGGAGACTGAGCACCAGAAGCGGCGGTTTGAGGATGCGGGGAGGCGACGCGAGATGCGGGCGGAAGAGACGCAGCGGAAGAAAGAGATTCGGGCGGCGCTGGGGGCAGGGTGGCATGTTTGAGAGCTGCTAGTTGTTGGTTGTTAGTAAAGACAAAGACGAATGCGGGGATTCTTCGCGGCGCTCAGAATGACAAGACTCAGGGCGAATGACAAAGGTTTAGAGCGCAGACTGCTTGGATTGGGGTGAGGTAGATGGGACATATGGGACATGGAGCGCCGCAGGCGCCGCAGCCGCAGCCTTTGCCGGGCGTGGCGCATGTGGTGGCGGTAGGCAGCGGCAAGGGCGGCGTGGGCAAGACGACGGTGGCCGTGAACCTGGCGGTGGCGCTGGGCAAGCTGGGCTACAAGGTGGGGCTGATCGACGCCGACATCTACGGGCCGAACGTGCCGATGATGATGGGGCAGACGCGGCAGCCGAACATTGTGGGCGACAACCAGATTGGGCCGCTGGAGTCGCATGGGGTGAAGTTTATTTCCGTGGGGCTGATCTCGCCGGGCGATAAGCCGATGGTGATGCGCGGGCCGATGCTGCACCAGATTATCCGGCAGTTTCTGCAGCAGGTGGCGTGGGGCGAGCTGGACTTTCTGATCGTCGACCTGCCTCCGGGCACGGGCGATGTGGTGATCTCGCTGGTGCAGACGGTGCCGCTGACGGGCGCGGTGGTGGTGTCCACGCCGAGCGATGTGAGCCTGCAGGACGCGCGCAAGGCGATTGAGATGTTTGGCCAGGTGCAGGTGGAGGTGATTGGGCTGGTGGAGAATATGAGCCACTTCACGTGCCCGCATTGCCAGCAGGTGATCGACATTTTTTCCAGCGGCGGTGCGGAGCGGACGGCGCAGCAGTATGGGCTGGAGTTTCTGGGGTCGCTGGAGCTGGACCCGGCGATCCGGTCGGGCGGGGACCGCGGGCTGCCGGTGACTCTGGGCGATCCGGAAGGCGCGCTGGCGAAGCCGTTTTTTGAGGTAGCGAAGAAGGTGGCGGCGCGGGCGCAGGAGATTGCGGGTGCGGCCGAGCCAATATTGGAGATATCTTAAGCCAGTAGCCGGCTGTTCGGTGTGACGGAAGGCCCGGTGCGATGCCGGGTCTTTTTGCTTATGGGAATCCTGCTGGGAGGCGGGGAGACAGCAGCGTGGGAATGGCGCGGGGGCGCTGGGGTTGACGGATGGAATAAACTGGATACAGAGGTGGTACAGGCATGGCGGAGGCGGAGCGGATATCGGCGCGGCAGCGGGCGATCCTGACGGCCATCGTCGAGAATTATATTGAGACGGGCGAGCCGGTGGGGTCGGGCACGATCGCGGGGACGATTGCGCGGGTGCTGGCGGGTGGCGGCATGGGGTCGAGCCTGAGTTCGGCGACGGTGCGCAACGAGATGGCCGAGCTGGCGAACGAAGGCCTTTTGGAACAGCCGCATACGTCTGCCGGACGGGTGCCGACGGCGCGGGCGTTCCGGATGTATGTGGACCAGTTGACGGGAGCGGCCGGCCGGGCGCGGATTGCCGGTGGCGAGCAGCGGCTGTACCTGGAGTCGCAGATTGACTCGAGTTTTGCGGGGGTTGCGGGGCCGCTGGCGATGCTGGAGCGGACCAGCCATGTGCTGGCGACGGTCTCCAGCGGTGTGGGCGTGGCGGTGGCGATGGTGGCGGGTGGCGACACGCTGGAGCATGTGCATTTTTCGCGGCTGGCCAAGGGTCGCGTGCTGGCGGTGGTGGTGACGAACTCCGGCCTGGTGCGGGACCGGATGCTGGCGCTGGATGTGGACGTGACGGCGCGGGAGTTGGAGGCAGCGGCGAATTTTCTGAACGAGCACTTTCGCGGATGGAACATGGAGCGGGTGAGGGCGGAGATTGGCAGGCTGGTGGAGCGGGAGCGGGCCGAGTATCACCTGATGTTGTCTCGCGTGGAGACGCTGTGGGCGGGCGCAGTGCCGGAAGGCAGCGCGCGCGTGCGTTCGGTATATGTGGAGGGCGTGGCGAACCTCCTGGGGAATCGGACGCTGGGCAGCGCAGAGGACATGGCGCGGCTGCGGGAGGTGCTGGCTGCGCTGGAGGCAAAGCAGCGGCTGGTGGAGCTGCTGGACGCGTATATCGATGCGAAGCAGGAGAGCGTGCGGGTGATCTTCGATCTGGAAGAGCATGCGCCGGAGATGGCAGGGCTGGTGCTGATTGCCGCGCCGGCACGGATGGCGGGCGATGGTCGGGGCACGGTGGGTGTGATTGGTCCGAAGCGGATGCAGTACGAGAACACGCTGAATGCGGTGGGGTATATCGCGCAGGTGTTTGAGCGGATGCTTTAGGGACCGGTTCGCGGTTCAAGGTTCACGGTTCGAGGGAGATATTTGCTGTGCGGGCATGAATTGAGGGGTGATGTTTTGAGTAGGCATAAGGGGAAGCCGATCACGGAGCAGTGGGAGAAGGTCGCGCGATGGGCCGGAATCGGCAACAATGGAGAAGAAGGCAGTTTGCGGAGGAGTGGAGAAGGAATGGCAGAGGACACCACGGTGAAGGAAATGGATGAGAAGGAATTGCCCGCCAAAAGCGCGGACGATGCGCAGACGACGGATGCCGGCGGCGACACCGCCGATGCGGCACTGAGGGCCGAGCTGGAGCAGGTGCGCGGGGAGCGGGAGCAGTTGCTGGACCGGCTGGCGCGATTGCAGGCGGAGTTCGACAACACGCGCCGGCGCGAGGCGAAGGAGCGGCAGGACCTGCGCGACTATGCGGTGCAGAATGCGGTGGAGCCGTTCCTGGGCGTGATGGATAACTTCCAACTGGCGCTGAAGTCGGGCGGCACGGCGGAACAACTGCGCACGGGGGTGGAGCTGATCCTGAAGCAGATGGAAGAGGCCCTGCGGGGGTTGAATGTGCAGGTGGTGGAGACGGTGGGGACGCAGTTTGACCCGCGTCTGCATGAGGCGTTGGGCAGCATTGAAACGGCGGAGTTCCCGGACCACCAGGTGCTGGAGGAGATTCGGCGGGGGTACAAGATTCGAGAGAAGCTGTTGCGCCCGGCGCTGGTGAGAATTGCGGCGAATCATGAGCAGAAGAGTGAATAAGACAGTTGGTTGGTTGCTAGTTGTCCGTAAGGGCTAAGGCAAGAGCGATATGCGGGGATTCTTCCCCTGAGCAATGCTCAGGGTCAGAATGACAATCTGTTCTCGGGTGGGAAGTTTTATTAGGGCGGGAAATTCTGTTGGGGTGGGCAATTCTATTGGGCGGGAAATTCTAAGAGATGAGTGCGACGGCAAACGTGACGAAAGTTGACTTTTACGAAGTGTTGCAGGTATCGCGCGATGCAAACGACGCGGAGCTGAAGACCAGCTACCGCAAGCTTGCAATGCAGTATCATCCTGACCGGAACCCGAACAATCCGGAGGCCGAGGAGCACTTCAAGTCGTGCAGCGAGGCCTACCAGGTGCTGAGCGACCCGGAGAAGCGAGCGGCGTACGACCGGTATGGGCATGCGGCGTTCCAAGGCGGCGCGGCGGGGGGTAACCCGTTCCAGGGCGCGGGATTTCAGGGCGATCTGGGCGACATCTTCGGCGATATCTTTGGCGAGATGTTTGGCGGCGGCGGCCAGCGGCGGGCGTCGCGGGTGCAGCGCGGGCGCGACCTGCGCTACGACCTGACACTGGAGTTTGAAGAGGCCGTGTTTGGCGTGGAGAAAGAGGTCAGCATCCGACGGCTGGAACAGTGCGGCGACTGCAGCGGGACGGGGAATGTGAGCGGCAAACCTCCGGCGACATGCACGCAGTGCGTGGGGCGCGGGCAGGTGCGGTTCCAGCAGGGATTCTTCTCCGTGGCGAAGACGTGCAGCCGGTGCGGCGGGACGGGGACGACGATCACCGATCCATGCCCGGGATGCCGCGGCGAGGGCTTGCAGGCGAAGAAACACAGCATCCTGGTGAAGGTGCCCGCTGGAGTGGAGCAGGACACGCGGATTCGCTACCAGGGCGAGGGCGAATCCGGCAGGTTTGGCGGGCCGGAAGGCGATCTGTACGTGGTGCTGACGGTGAAGGCGCACAAGTTCTTTGAGCGTGAGGGCGACGACCTGCACTGCGTGCTGCCGATCTCGTTCCCGCAAGCGGCGCTGGGAACGGAGCTGCAGATCGAGACGCTGGAAGGGCCAGCGACGATCAAGATTCCCGAAGGCACGCAGAATGGCAAGCAGTTCAAACTGCGGTCCAAGGGCGTGCCGCATTTGAACGAGCACGGCAAGGGCGACCTGATTGTGGAGGTGCGCGTAGCGACGCCGTCGAAGCTGAACAAGCAGCAGAGAGAGTTGCTGCGGGAACTGGGCGAAACGTTGACGGTGGAGAATACGCCGACGAACCGAGGGCTGTTCGAGAAGATGAAGGATATTTTTTCGTAGTTGTCAGGGGCTGGGCGCAATGCGGGGTGAGACTATTCAAGGCCCAGAAGGTGGGCGGGGTTGGATCTTGACATGGTGCCGACCTCGGTGGGGGTGATGCCTTCTTTCTCGAGACCGGCGAAGAGCGCGAGGAGGCCGTCGGGGTGGAGTGGATTGGAGGGCTGGCCCATGTCGGAAGAGAGGATGCAGTGCTCGGGGCCGACGGCGCGAATGGCCCTGGCGTAGTCGGCAAAGGTGAAGGTGTGGTCGCCGGTGAGTCCGTTGTAGACGAACTCGATGTACGCGCCCATTGCGGCGGCCTGCTGCATCTGGGGGATGGTCATGTTGATGGGCGAGAGCATGGCGTGGGTGACGACCAGATGCGTGATGCCGAGCGCGCGTGACTCGCGCAGGAGAAGCAGGTCCTCTTCGGCGGAGTTATGGCCGGTGGCCATCACCAGGTCGTACTTCTTAATCATGGCGAGCACGGCGCGGGTCTCCGCGAGCAGGGCGCCGTTGCGTGCGATGGCCACATAGGGGCGGGCTCTCCCTTGCGGAGTTTTTTCGGCGAGGACCGCCGCGTGGCTGTCGTAGGTGGACATCCAGACGAACTTGCCGTGGTGGCCGGTGGTGAGGGCCATCTTCTCGACCGCGGCGGGATTCATGCCGCCGACCGAGAGGTTGAGGTCGATGCCGCCGAAGATCTGGATACCGGGGACGACCTTCTGAACGAGGTACGCGTCGGACGCCGTGGGGGCGAAATGGTTCTTGAGGACAATGGCCCGCATGCCTTTGGATTGCGCGAGGCGGGCGAGATCGATGGCGTCGATGCTGCGCGGCGTGGAGTCTGGCGCGGTGTGGGCGTGGATGTCGATGACGCCGGCGAGTGGGTTGGCCTGCGCGGGAGCGATGGGGGAAAGGAGTGCACAGAGCAGAGCGGCAAGCAAGGTGTGCTTCATTCGGATGCTCCCAGGTGAGAACTAGCGATGGCGATGGCGGCGATGGCAGCAGTTTCGGCGCGGAGGATGCGGGGGCCGAGGGTGACGTGGGTCCAGTGGTGCTGGGTGAAGAGGGACATCTCTTCGGGCGTCCAGCCGCCCTCCGGGCCGATGGCGAGGTCGAGGCGGAAGGTGGCGGGCTGGTGGTTGATGTCGAAGCCGTCGTGGTGAAGCTGCGAGGTGAGGGAGACGTGATGCTCCAGGGCGGCCGCGAGGGTGAGGGACTGCTCGGTTTCGCTGAGGAGGATGCGGATGGGGGCGGCTTCGGCGGCGAGCGCGGCGGCGAGGGGGGTGGGCGCGGCGATGTCCGGGATGTCGGTGCGGCGGGATTGTTTGGCGGATTCGAGCGCGATGCGGCGCCAGCGGTCGGCACGCTTGGCGGCGGCGAGGGCGAGGTGCTTCTCCGTGCGGCGGGCGAGGATAGGGGTGATGCGAGAGACGCCGAGCTCGGTGGCTTTTTCGATGGCCCACTCGAAGTGGTCGAACTTGAAGACGGCAAGCAGCAGGTGGATGGGCAGGGCGGCGTCGGACTCGAGTTCCTCGTGGAGGGTGAAGGCGACTTCGGAGTCGGAGACGGCGGTGATCTCCGCGCGGTGGAGGAAGCCGTTGGCGACGATGTCGTAGACCTGGCCGGGCTGGGCGCGGAGGACGCGCGCGAGGTGGGCAGCCTGCTCGCCGGTGAGTGCGGCGTGCGTGGGGCGGCCGGTGTGGGGGCTCCAGGTGTCGGCGATCCAGCGGCGTCTCATAAGGCAGGGAGTAGGGAACAGGGGGCAGGAAACAGAAGATGGGTGGGCGCGAATGGATTGGGCATGCTGTTCCCTACTTGCTGTTCCCAGTTCCCTGTTCTTTAGGGATGGTGGCGGTGGCGGAGCCCTGGTGGTAGAACTCTACGGTGACGGTGGCGGATTTGCGGTTGTCCCAATCGGTCTGGGTGAGCGGGAAGTGGAGCAGGACCATGCCCTCTGCGTGGCCGCCCGGTGGGATGGTGGACTCGCGGAGCAGCGGGTCGCCGGCCAGCGGTTTGAGCGCGGGAAAGGTGATGTAGAGGTTGGGAAGATCGCTCTGCTGGATGGCGCTGGTGTCCGAGGAAGAATCGTCGGGGCCGGTGAGGTTTCCGGTGATGTCACTGAGGAAGAGCGGGACCTTGAGGTGGTTGTCGACGTGCACGGTGGTCAGGACGTAGAGATCGTCCTCGGCCGTTTCCTGGCGGCCGAGGACGATGGAGCCGGTCTTGAAGACAGTGTGCGTGGGCAGGATGTTGGTGTGGGTGACGGTGACATCGGCGATGCGGAACGGCGTGCGCAGATAGAGGTACGCAATGGCGCCACCGAGGACGGCAACCGCGATGAGGATGGGGACGAGAAAGTTGCGGCGTTCCGGCTGGGAGAACTTGAGTTCTGACATCGGGTAAAGGATAGCAGGGGCGCGGAACGGACGCCCGGGGGGTATCCGTCGATTGTGGCGCTAAGTTGGGTGGTGCTATTTCTGCGCCTTGAGCACGGGCGCGGGCGTTGCGGGTGCAGCGGGGTGCGGGTTGGACTGCGCGTAGAGGTAGTCGCCCAAGGCTTCGATCTCTTGCGGGCTGCCGGTGAGGGGTGGCATGAACTTGCGGTAGCTGGTGTCGGACTTGTACTCGTGCAGCATGGTGAGCAGGCTGCCGATGGAGTCGCGGTCGCGGCCGGCGAGCAGCCGATTGAGCGAACGGTAGCCGGTGAGGGTGTGGCAGGCGCCGCACTGGCCGCGGTACATGGCCTCGCCGGTGGCAAAGTGGGCGCTGGTGTTCTGGTTGAGCCAGAGCGAGTGTTGCAGATAGCCGTTGAGGTTGCGGTCCGCGACCTCGCTGACGCGGGTGCCGTTGGAGTACATGTGGCGGCCGATGACGTAGGGCTTGCGCAGCATCTCGCGGGCCTGCTCGCCGCTGCCGGTCGCCATGAGCGCAAGCAGAAGTACCGCGCAGGCGTGGGCGACGGTGAAGTCGTCGGGGTTCTTGTACGCGAGGTAGTACGTGACGAGGACCATGGTGGCGGAGGTGATGACCATGATGAGCACCAGGCGGGTGACCTGGGAGAAGGTGCCGGGACCGATGGTGGAGATGCCGAGCGAGAGCAGGGCGCGCTGCGACTCCGGAACCATGTGGAGGTACCAGACGAGCGAGAGCGGCATGAGCACGAAGGAGGGCACGAGCCAGCGGGTGGTCCAGCGGAGGAAGCTGGCTTTGAGAGCGGGCTGCTTGATCTGGGCTCCGGTGATGAGCGCCCATACGCCGGCGAGAGTGATGCAGACCAGGGTGCGCATCATCAGGCTGGGCCAGTAGGTGGGGTTGAAGAAGGCGTTCCAGAACTTGCTGGCTTCGTGGCCGGTGCCGGCGACGGAGAGCCAGGTGTCGCCCGGGGTGAGCATGAAGGTGAGGATGCCGTTGATGATGATGAGGGTGCAGACCGAGGAGACGGCGTAGACCCAGCCGACGGCGAGGTGCAGCTTGGCCGGAATGCGGTCCCAGGTGTAGTAGTAGACGGCGATGCAGGTGAGCTCGACGAGGAAGAAGACCCACTCGATGGCCCAGCCGAAGACGAAGTTGTGGATGAGGGTGCTGGTGGCCTCCGGCTGGGTGAGCCCGATGGCGAACCAGATGCCGACGCCGGAGACGGTGCCGAAGACGCCGGTGATGATAAGGAAGAACCGGGAGTGTTTTTTGAGCTGGTCGAGCCAAGCGGATTTCTCCTCTGGGCGGCCTTCGCGGAGGGCCTTGCGCTCGGTGATGGGGAGCCACAGACCGCCGCCGACGGCGAACTGGGAGATCATCACGTGGAATACGGCGATGATGGCGATGACGCAACTGCTGCCGAAAAAGGGTACTTCCCAGAATGGATAGTTCATGCGCTTTCTCCGATGCTGTCCTGCCGGACGGGCCCACTGCGCGTGGGGCGGTCACTTCGTGACGCGTATTGGACTTCGTGTTGGTGCTCCCGATGGTCGCAAGCGGAATTTCGTGCCGACCAACGGGAGGAACCCGCGAAGCAGTAGAAAGGCGTGTGAACGCCCATTAGCGGATGCCCCAGTAGCCGAGGGCGGTGGTGACGATGAGGGCGGCTACGGCGAAGATGCCGAAGTAGTGGGCGTTGCGTCCGCGTGAGCCGACCTTGTTTTCTCCGTCGTAGAACGGGATGACGACCCAGATGGCCAGGCCGAGCGTGAAGAGCAGAATGCCGACAACCTCTCCGGTGGCGCCGGGGAGCCAGTTGCCGAGGATCTTGAGCATGTGGAAGGGCGCCATGAAGTACCACTCGGGATGAATCCCGGCGGGCGCGGGGACGAGCGAGTCGGCCTGCTTGCCCAGGTCCCAGGGGAAGATGGACGCGAGCAACGCGAGCACGTTGAGCGAGATCAGCCACATGGCCAGGTCTTTCTGGAAGAAGTTGGGGAAGAAGGGGATGGACTTGCGCTGGGCGACGGGCTTGGCATCTTCAGAAGGTGGGACGGCGTTGCCATGCTTCTGGACCAGGAAGAGGTGCAGCCCAAGCAGTGGGATGAAGAGCAGCGGCAGGATGACGACGTGGAGCGCGAAGAAGCGCTGCACGGTGAAGTCGCTGACCTCTGGCCCGCCGCGGAGAATGGTGGTGGTGAATGCGCCCATGAAGGGGATGGATGCGGGGATCTGCAGGCCGACCTTGGTGGCGTAGTAGCTGAGCTCGTCCATGGGCAGCAGGTAGCCGCTGAAGCCGAAGATGGCCGCAAGGAAGAGCAGGGCAATGCCGGTGAACCAGCCCACTTCGCGCGGCTTGCGGTACGCCTTCATGAAGTAGACGGAGAACATGTGCACCAGGATGGAGAAGATGAACAGGTTGGCGCACCAGGAGTGGGCGGAACGGATGAGCCAGCCAAAGTGCATGACGTAGGTGATCTGGCGGACGCTCTCGAAGGCCTCTGACCCGGGACGGTAGTAGACCAGCAGCAGGATGCCGGTGAAGATCTGTACGAGGAACAGAAAGAGCGAGATGCCGCCCCAGTAGTACCAGAAGGACTGCGAGTGCACCGGGATGCGCTTGTGCCGCGCCAGGGCGGAGATGTCCGAGAGGCCGAGGCGTTCATCGAGCCAGGTGTAGATCGATTCTGTCATATCGTTGTCCTTTCTGAGCGATCAGGCTCGGGAGACCGTGACACTGGTGGCGGCGACGTTGACCTTGTAGGCGGTGAGCGGCTTGGGCGGTGGGCCGCTGACGTTCTTCCCGGTGTGGGGGTCGTAGGTGCCGCCGTGGCAGGAGCAGTGGATGCGGTTCAGCTCTGGCTCGAACTTTACGGTGCAGCCGAGATGCGTGCAGACAGCGGAGAAGGCGACCCAGGAGTCGTCGGCCCCGTGGATGAGCATGGCGGGCGAGCTGCCGAACTTGAACATGAGGGCGGAGGCGAGCGGCAGGTCCTGCGCCTTGTCCAGCGTGACCTCGCGGACGGCGCTCTCGCTGGCGGCCATCTCTGCCGGGGAAGCGAGGTAGCGATAGATGGGGTAGCAGACGGCGCCGGCGTAGCAGAGGCCGGCGGCTGCAGCGACGCCGACGAAGGCGCGGCGGGTGGGCGTGCTCTCGGTTTCGACGTAGGTGGCGTTGGGGGAAGCTTCAGGTTGCAGGGTAGGTTCGCTCATGACTGGACGGCACTCTCCATAATGCGGGTGGCGCGGGCGACGACGGAGATGAGCCAGCCTATGGTGACCAGGCCGGCGACGAAGACGACGAGGAAGATGGCGACCACGCTCCAGTTGGTGACGACGACGCGGTTCCAGACGTCGTAGCCCTTGCTGAGCAAGGTGAGGTCGCGGATGCCGTCGCGGTAGACGGTCATCAGGGCGATGGCCAGGAAGCCGAGGAGAACGCCGAGCCAACTGGTGAGCGCGCCGATGGGTTTGGCGAACGACGCGAAGGCGGCGAAGAGAAAGACGACAGCGGTAAGGGCTAGCCAGCCGAGGCCGGCGATCTTGTAGAGCGCGTTCTGGTGGAGGCCGAGCTGGACCACTGCGGGCTGCGCGTTGTAGACCGCGAGCGCGGCGATGATCTGAACGATGGCAGCGATGGCAGCGATGCGACCGCCAAGTGCCGTGAGGAATTTGCCATCGGCCTGGGAGAACGACTTGCGGCCGCCAAGGTAGATGAGCCACAGGCCGGCGGCTACGAATCCACTGACCAGCATGAAGAGGAAACGCGGGATGGTGGTGGGGTCGTACGGGGGCAGATGCGCGCCGAGTGAAGAGGCGGAGTACATGCCCGGCCAGACTTCGGGGCGGAGCATCAGGGTCATGTTGGTGGAGTAGACGTGGGCGATGGCGCCGATGACGATCCAGGCGACGAGGCCGAGCGGCCAGCCCTTCTTGCCGGCTTCGAGCGCGGCGGCGAAGCGGTAGAGCAGCCAGTAGGCGAGGATGAGCGCGGGGATGACGGCGATCCAGCGCAGGCCGATCATGACGCTGCTGGTATAGATGGCGCGTCCATAGAGGACCTGGGCAAAGAGCAGTGGCGGGACACCGAGGTTGATGACGTAGGTCATGACGATGGTGAGGCGGCGGGCGATGGCTGCGGCCGCTGTGCGGGCGGAGTCCGAGCTGGCGAGCAGATTCAGCAGGACGGCGATGAGCAGCCCTCCGACGAGTATCTGCATGGCGACAAAGTGCAGCGCGAGAGTGACGATGTGGAGGAGTTTGAAGAGCCAGATTGGGGCTGGGAGGGGGATTGGATCGACGTTCGGAAAACCATTCATTCGCACAGTCCTTCTGAACAGAAAGTGTTGCGGCGCCAGTGTTTGGGGAAAGCAGTATGGGGCATGCGACCGTTGGAAGCGCATTCTTTCTGCGCCCCGGCGGCTACCGGAATACGGTGGAACCGAACCCACTCAAACGAGGCAAGGATATTGGCGGGTGGCACGGAGCGTCGGTGATGGTGATCACCGGCGGCGCGATAGATGGGGTGGTTAGGGGCTAGTGTCCTGTCTCTGAAGTTGTGAGCATTGGAGACTGAGATTGAGCGTGGGCGGGAGCGAAATGCGAGGATTCTTCGCTACGCTCAGAATGACAAGCAGGAAGAAAACGCCGCTTACTTCAGAGGCAGGACACTAGTATCGGCGGGTGGGGAAGCGCCAGGATTCGATTTCGGCGAGGGCGCGGGTCAGGGTGCTGACGACGATCTCCGGGCGGGTGGTGCCGAAGCGGGCAAGCATGTCGTCGGCGTCCTCGGTGGAGTTCCAGAGCGCGACGAGGATGCGGTTGTGGTGCATGTGCGTGCGCACACGCTGGCAGAGAGCACGCGTCTGGGAGAAGGCAAACGGCGGCAATGCAGAGAGGAAGACGACCGTGTCCTTTCCGGCGGCGAGGCCCATCAGTATCTCGTCCGATAAGGATTCGGCGTCGAGCGTGAGCGTCTGGCAGCCGGCGCGTTCGAGGAGCTGACTAAGCATGGCGGTGGCGAGTCCGTTAGCCTCGTCGCCGGCGGAGATGCAGATGGTGGCGAAGTCGTTCTGCGGCGGAGCGTTGCGCAGGTGCAGAAGCTCGCCGTTGTCCGACGGCTGTTCGCCGGGCGCGCCGGTGGGCTGGTACTCGCTCAAGCGTGCGATGAGTTCGCCCATACAACGCAGGACGAACTTCCAGCGGACGTCGGTGAGGACTCCCTTATGGCGGTCCTCCTCGGCGAGCGCGAGCACGGGGAGGATGACCAGGTCGTAGAGCTCGGCGAGCGGCTTGCCGTCGAGGTAGGCTTCAGCGACAGAGAGCGCCTCTGCCTGGTCCATGGCGAGCAGGCGCTCGTAGACGCTGGCGGCGGGCGAGAGGGCGGCATCCGTGCCGAGCAGGCTGTGCAGGAACGATAACTGCGGCACGTACTGCGCGAGCACCACGACGCAGACCGTCAGCGGAGTGGAGAGGACGAGCCCGGGCAATCCCCACAGCATGGACCAGAAGATGGCGCTGCTGAGCAGGGCGAGCGAGGAGATTCCGGTGCGGGAGCTGAAGAGCCAGGGCTCCATGATGTTTGCGGTGGTGGACTCGAGGACTAAGAAGAGCCCGAGGACGAGCAGCGGGTTCCACCAACTGGTGGAGATCGCGATGGAGAGGGTGAGCGGCAGCACCATGCCCGCAAGCGTTCCCAGGTAGGGGACAAAGCGCAGCGCGCCGCCGATGACGCCCCACAAGGTTGCGTCCGGAACATGCAGCAGGCGGAGCCCGATGCCGAAGGCGAGGCCGTAGAACGCGTTGATCTGAAGCTGCATGACCAGGAACTGGCTGATGCGCGCGCTGGCGTCGTCCAGGGCCTGCGTCATGACGTTCATGTTGCCCATGCCGGCGAGCAGCAGGACGCGGTGGCGCAGCTCTTCGCGGTTCATGAGCATGTAGAAGGCGAAGATGATGACGATGCCGAACTGGCCGATGGGCTGGAGGATGGTGCCGACGAGACTGACGCTGGCCTGGAGCTGGTCGGAGCGCTCGCCGACGACGCGGACGGGGACGGCGTTGCCCTGGTTCGACGCGGAGCCGGGTGCGAGAGCGCCGGCGACGTCCTCGATCATAGTGATGGCGTCTGCGAGCCTGGATTCGGAGGTCGAGTGCAGCGATTCGATCTTCTGGTGGATGTTGTTGCGGTAGCTGGGCAGGGTTTGCGCGACGCTGAGGACCTGGCGCGAGACAACGTAGGCTCCAGAGCCGACGCAGACGCAGGTGAGCAGGCTCATGAGGGTGACGGCGACGATCCGGCGGACACCCCAGCGCTCCAGCAACGAGACCGCGGGTGCGAGGGTGAAGGAGAGCGTGAGGGCAAAAGCGAGCGGAATCAGGACGACCTTGGCGAAGAGCAGCAGCAGGACGATGACCGCGAAGGCGACCACAGACAGGGCGGTTGACGATTCCGGAATCCTGGTACGGGACATACTGCGGCTCCGCTGAATTTTGCTTTCCGGCAAGCATACAGGAGCGGAGAGTTAAAATAGGGGCGTTCGGTTGCGGAGGGTGGCGATGGACATGGAAGAGTTCCGGGCGGCGGTTGCTGAGGATGAGCCGGGTGAGGGGTGGCCGGCTCCGCTGGCAGCGTTGTGGTGGGATGCGAAGGGAGACTGGGCGCGGGCGCACGGTATGGTCGACGACCTGGAGACGCGGGATGGGATGGCGGTGCATGCGTATCTGCATCGCAAGGAGGGTGCGGCAGGGAATGCGGACTATTGGTACGCGCGGGCGGGGAGCGAGTTCCGCAGGGAGACGCTGGAAGCGGAGTGGGAGGCGCTGGTGGAGGGGTTGCTGAGGTGAGAGAGGCGAAAGCATATCGCAGGGGCTAAAGCAAATATCCTGATGATGTGCATGCGTTCGATGTGTCGGGCCTACAGCCCTCGGGGCTTCGGGGGTCACCAACCTAGGCCTTCCTGCCCCAGCCAGCAAGCTGGCCGGGGACCCCGTTCGGCCAAGGCTGGTATGTGTCGGGCCTTCGGCCCTGTGAAGACGATCTGCACATCTATGGGAACTTTGCTCTAAAGCCCGCGATGGTTTTGTTGGGTTCGGTGTCGGGACTGAAGTCCCGACCTATCAAATGCCAGCCCATCAAGTGCGGGCGTATCGAGTGCGGGCCCAGTGAGCCCCGGTCTGTTTACACGGATGGAGCGGGTTCGGCGACTTTGGGTTGGGCGGGTGGTTTGGGAAGGCCGTTGGTGAAGAAGGTGGCGAGGTTGTAGCCGGCGGCAGCGGCGGCGGCGCTGGCGGATGTGACGGCATTCTCGACCTTTGCGATGGCGGCGAGTTGGGCGGCCGGGGACTTGCCTGGTTCGCTGCGGGCGATCTCGATCAGGACGGGAAGCTGGAGCCAGGTGAGGAGCTCCTCGAACTGCTGCTGGTTGAAGTAGGTGACGCCGGCGGACTCGTTTGCGCCCGCGAGCCAGCGAACATCGGGGTCGGCCCAGAAGGTCTCGGAGCGGATGGCATCCGGGGCGGCTGCGGCCTTGGTGAGCAGCAGGCGGACCTGCGCGGCGGCCTGCCAGCGGGACTCGCCCTGCATGCCCATGGAGAGGAAGATCTCTGCAAGCGCGGGACGGAGGAGCAGACGGTCGAAGAGTTCGGCCAGGTTGCCCTGCGGGGCGCGACGCCAGGGGAGATTGCGCAGGACGATCCAGGCGAGGATGGGAGCCCAGACGCGCTGCTGGCGCGTGGCGGGATCGGCGCCGGGGAGGATGGGGCGCGAGTCGGCGGGCCAGTCTGTTGCATAGGACCTGGCCAGGATGGGGAGACGCGTGGCAGCCGCAAGCACGGTGCGGATGCAGTCCGCGTAGGCGGCCCAGGTAGGCGCGGGGGGTGGGGGTGTGACTCCGACGGGAGGCTTGGCGGAGGGGCTGTTGGTGGGGCCGATCTCTTCGGGGAAGGCTTCCAGGACGCGTTCAAAGAAGATGCGGCTCTTGTCGGCGAGTTCGCGGAGACGTGGGTCGGGCGAGGCTGAAGCGGACGCGGCGGGGGCGACGGGCGCGGGAGCGGCGAGGGAGTCGGCGAGTTCGGAGAGCAGGCGGACGCTGTCCGGGCCGACGGCTTCGCGCAGGGCGTCGTGGATGGGGCGCAGGCGGAACATCGCCATCTCGTCGTGGACGTTGGGGACGCCGCGGCCCTGGAGCGAGTCGCAGAGGCGGTCCCAGGGCCACTCGGCGTTGGGACGCATCTCGCGCCAGTCGAGCAGGACGACGCAGTGGAAGCCGCGCAGGTCGAAGTGCATGCCGTGGAAGTGGATGTCCGTGGCACGGCGGAGGTACTCCAGACCGTGGGTGTCGCGGTAGGCGAGGATGAGGTTTGTCCCGGTGGGCAGGGCGAGACCCTCGGTAAGGCTGCGCTGGCGGATCTGGCCGCTGCCTTTGTCCATGAAGCCGGAGGAGATGTGGATGGTGCCGCGGGTGCTGTCGTACTTGTTGTTGTAGAGGACGAGAGAGCGCTCGTTGCCGTACCGGTTGGAGTAGGCGAAGACGTTCTCGTCGACCTGGCCGTATCCGTTCCAGAAGTCGTACAGGGTGAAGTCGGAGCTGCCCGCAAAGATATGGCGGCGCTTGAGCAACGGCGCTATCTCGTACTGGTGGCGGGCGACGAGGCCTTCCTGGGGGCGCTCGTCCATTTTGGCGGTTTTGAACTCCATGCCATAGCGTTCGCCGAAGCCCTCGATCTGGCCGTGGCCGAACATTGGCAGGCCGGGAAGGGTGGCGAGCAGGGTGCAGCAGCCGAAGTACTTGTCGCCGGAGCCGAACTGGTCAATCGCTGTCCTTTCATCAGGATTGGACATGAAGTTGACGTAACGCTTCATGATATCGGGGTCGAATTCGATGGTCTTCTTGAGGTAGGAGCGATACTTGGCATTCTCCTCGTCGCGCAGCATGTTCATGAAGGCGGAGTTGTAGACACGGTGCATGCCGAGGGTGCGGACGAAGTAGCCTTCGAGGAGCCAGAACGCCTCCGCGAGCAGCAGGGTGCCGGGGACTTCTGCGGCGACGCGGTCGACGACCTCGCGCCAGAATTCGTGGGGCATGAGGGCGTCGAACTCCTCCTGCGACATGGAGTTCTCCGCTCGCGAGGGGATGGAGCCGCCGGCGCCGGGAAGCGGGAACCAGAGGCGCTGGACGTGGCGCTTGGCCAGGACCATGGCGGCGTCGAACCGGATGATGGGAAAGAGGCGGGCGACGTGGAGGATGGTCTGGATGACGTGCTCGCGGACGTAGGCCTTGGAGTAGTCGAGCTGGGCGGTATCGTTCCAGGCGAAGGTGGTGCCGTCATTCCCGTGGTAGATGTAGCGGGTGGAGTTGTCGGCGAAGGTGCGCAGGCGGAAGGCGACGGCGGCGTCGGTCTGGTCGTAGTAGTGGTCGTCAATCTTGATCTCGACGCGGGAGTCGGTGGAGAGGTCGGGGCCGTTGAAGCTGTAGGCGGGGAAGGGGCTTTCCCAGCGGTGGATGAACCAGTCGGGGTGCTCGATGACCCAGGGCGAGTCGATGCCCATGTGGTTGGGGACCATGTCGCTGGCAAGACGCAGGCCGGCCTGGGCGGCGCGGTGCTTCAGGTTGTCGTAGGCGGACCAGCCGCCCAGGTCCTCTGCGATGTCGTAGCTCTTGAGCGAGTAGGCGGAGGCGACGGCGTCGTGGTGGCCGCGCAGGCGCTTGATGGTTTGCGAGGCGGTGCTGCGCTCCCACAGGCCGATGAGCCAGAGGCCGGTGATGCCGCGATCGGCGAGGATGCGGAGCTCCTCGTCCGGGATCTGGTCCAGGCGATGGATGTGGCGGAGGTATTTCTTGGAGAGCTGCTCCAGCCAGACGTAGGTGCTCTTGGCCATGAGGACGACGTTGGGCATCCAGGCCTGGTCTGCGGAGAATGCCTCGTACTCGTCGAGCGGGGCCTGATAGCCAGCGGCGTACTTTTTGCGCTTGAACTCGTCCCAGCCGATGAACTCGTCGCCGACGAAGCCCTGGCTGCCCCAGGTGGGCGCGCCGTGACGGTACTGGTCGGGACCGGGCGGGTGGAAGCGCATCCAGATCGCGACATCTTCTTCGCGGAGAACATCGATGGCGAGCAGGATGCGGCGGAGGTCTTCGTCGAGGTAGGGCGCCCACTTTTCGCGGATGAAGTCGAGCTGGCCGATGAGGGAGTCCGGCGAGGCGAGGAAGGGTGCGCGGAGTGCGTCGAACAGGGTGCCGATCTCCGGCGCGACGGGGGGGCGGGTGGCCAAGAATTGCGGGAAGGCGGCGGTGACGTTGGAGTAGACGGTCTGCTGCTTGAGGCCGGCGTCCTCGAAGAGTTTCTGGAAGGGTTTGAAGGCGGGGTTGAGGTTGGCGATCCAGAGCAGGAGGAGTTCTTCGAGCGCGACCTCGCGGTTGGGGACTCCGTCGCTCTTGCCCTTGAGCCATTGCGCGGCGGTGAGCTTGCCGCGGAATACGTCGACGTTGGGGAACTGCTCGGTAAAGGTGAGGAGGAGACGTTCGAGCTTGGCTGGTTCCGTTTGCGCGGCGAACCAGCGGACGGCTTCGGAGAGAACGTTGGGGTCAATCTGCTTGCGATAGCGGGCGACGAGGGCGTGGCTGAGTTCGTCGATGAGGCCCATGGCGAAGAGCGCACCGGCGTTGTATGCACCGGCTGGATCGGCGTTGGCGCCGCGGGCCTGGTTGAGGGCCTCGGCGAGCTTGCGGCTGGCGGCGACATTGGCGAAGACTACGTTCCCGCTATAGCTGAAGAGCAGGTCGTCGACCTGGGCTGCTTCTCGGACGGCGCGGGAGATATGGAATTCCATTTAAGATGCCTCAGACCACTACAATAAGTATCACGCCTATGGGAAGTTCTGGGTAGTTGGATGCGGGTTTGAGTGATGCCCGTGGGGATTTGTCCGCGGGTCGGGGGGGGTACGATAAATGGCGACCTACACGGCGATTCTGGAGACGATGGCTCCTGGAGCGCTTACCCGTTGAGCCCGTCGCTCATCGTGGGAACGGGCGCGACCAGAGGCGAGGCGCTCGCGGATTTGCGAGTTGCCGTGTCGTTTTGGCTGGACTACATGAAAGACACGGGACAACCTGTTCCAAGAGTGTCTACCGAGGTTGTCAGCATCGAAGTTGCCGCCTGAGTTGCCTGGCGAGCAGTCCCAGGTGAGAGTCATCTTTGTTCGTCAAGGTAGAGTGACAGCGGCCGGACTCCCCGACCCCAAGCTGATTTTTTCGTGAAGCGGCAGGGATGCCGATGATCCGCCAACTTCGATGAGATAGGTGCCGTTGGGTAAGGACCATGAGTCGGTTGTGGTGGAGTAGATAGAGAGGTAGAGCGGGTCGAGAGGGATCTCAAGGGTCTGGGTGGCGCCCGGGGCGAGGGCGACGCGCTTCCATCCGGCGAGCTTGCGGAAGGGCTCGCCGGAGGAGGCGGGCAGCGTGACGTAGACCTGGGCGATCTCGTCGCCGGCGCGGGAGCCGGTATTGCGGAGGTCAAAGGTGACGGATTTGGCGTCGGAGTTGACCTTCAGGTTCGAGTAGGCGAAGTGGGTGTAGGAGAGGCCGAAGCCGAAGGGGAAGAGCGGCGGGATGTTCTTCTGCTGGAACCAGCGATAGCCGACCGCCATGCCTTCGACGTTGTAGTCGACGGGGAATTCCTGCGGGCGCTGGCGGGGTTGTGTGCGGGTACCGGCGTCGGCGCCGTTGTTGCCGGTGCGCGGGGTGAGGCCGGTGATGTGTGGGTGGGGCAGATCGGCGTCCGCGGCGGCGAAGGTGACAGGAAGCTTGCCGGAGGGATTGACGCGGCCGAATAGGATGTTGGCGATGGCCTGGGCTCCGGCGATGCCGGGGTACCAGGATTCGAGGATGGCTTTGACATTGGAGGCCCAGGGCATACTGACCGGGCCGCCGTTTTCGAGCACGACGATGGTGTTGGGATTGGCGGCGGCGACGGCGGCGACGAGCGCGTCCTGGTTGTTGGGGAGGCTGAGCGTGGCGGAGTCCTGACCCTCGGACATCCACTGGGTGACGAAGACGATGGCAAGCTGGGCGGAGGCGGCGGCTTTGGCAGCGGCATTGTTATCGGTGCCGGGATCGGAGGTGATTACTGCTCCGGGTGCGGCCTGTTCGCGGATGTAGCGGAGGGGCGAGGAGGGGAAGTAGACGGCCTTGCCCCAGGCGGATGCTCCCATGGTGGGGTCGATGGCATTGCCGCCGGGAGAGTCGACCTGGGCAGAGCCGCCGCCGGAGAGAACGCCTACATCCGCGTGGCCGCCGATGATGGCGATGCTGTGGACGGCGCTGGGCGATAGCGGAAGGATGTTGCCGGTGTTCTTCAGGAGGACGATGCTCTCTTCCTCGATCTTCTGGGCATCGTCGCGTCCGCGGAAGGGATCGACGACGCTGCGGGGCATGGGCGGATGGTCGATGACGCCAACGGCGAACATGCTGCGGACGATGCGGTGGACCATGTCGTCGAGGCGGGACTGGGGAACGGTCCCGGCGAGAACGGCCTGCTTGAGCGGATCGGAGAAGAAGTTATCGTCGCCGGGCTGGTCCTGGTCGAGTCCGGCGAGGGCGGCCTTGACGGTGGAATGGGTGCCACCCCAGTCGGAGAGGACGAAGCCCTTGAAGTTCCAGTCGCGCTTGAGGACCTGGTTGAGGGTGTAGTCGTTCTCGCAGGAGTAGTCGCCGTTGATGTGGTTGTAGGCGCACATGACGCCGGCGGGGTGGGCGAGGTTGATGGCGATCTGGAAGGCGAGCAGGTCGGTTTCGCGGAGGGTGCGCTTGTCGATGATGGCGTCGAGGATGTTGCGGCCAGTTTCCTGGTCGTTGACGGCGTAGTGTTTGATGTCGCCCATGATGTGGTTGGACTGGACGCCGCGGGCGAGCTGGCCGACCATGATGCCTGAGAGGATGGGGTCTTCGCTGGAGTACTCGAAGTTGCGCCCGTTGCGGGGCTCGCGGATGAGGTCCATGCCGCCGCCGATGGACATGTTGAAGCCCATGGCGCGCAGTTCACGGCCGATGACGGAGCCGTAGAGGAAGGCGGCATCGGGGTCCCACGATGCGGACATGCCGAGGACGGAGGGGAGCGCTGTTGCATAGCGGCCCTGGAGCGCAGCCATGCGGACGCCGTATGCGGAGTCTGCGAGGTTGATGTCGGGCAGGCCGAGGCGCGGGATGCCGGGCACGAAGCCGGCTCCGTCATTATGGCGCGCGTTGACGAAGGCGCCATCGCGAAGCACGCCCCAGCCGTCCCCGTGGACGAGCTGGATCTTCTCGTCGAGGGTCATCTCGTGGATCATGAGGTCGGCTCGGGTGTCGGAGTCCAGCGAGGGGTTCATCCAGGCTGGCGCGGCGGGCTTGGGCGCGGCCGCTGGAGGCTGGGCGGCGAGGGGAGCGATGGGGGCGATGGCCAGAGCGAGGAGTGTGACAACTGCGGTGCGGGAGAAGCTCATCGGTGCGAAGTTCCTTTCACGCGAGACGCACCAGTATACGGCGGGGATGAGAGGAGCGATGCGGGCGTGCGCGGGAAGGGCCGGATTGTATCGCGCGCGAGCGCCTGCAAATGGCGGGCGCGCGATGGAAACTATTTCCCGATTGGATGGGCGCGACCGCGACAGAAATACATTTTGGTGGCACGCAACTATTGTGGGCGGGTCGCCTTTACAGGAGTGGATTGCCGCATAAAGTCCTAGCCGGATCTCAGCAAGAGTGTGTAGACTCGCACAGTTCCATGGTTGCTGCAGGGAGGAACAATGCCTGAAAAGACAGTACGCTGGATGCATATTGGGCTCGCCGGACTAATGGCCGGCCTTGCTGTACTTGGATGTTCCAGTTCGCAAACGGCGCCCTCCACGACGACGGCAGCTCCGCAGGTGGAGGTGATTGTGACCGGGGCGGCGCAGGTTCGACTGGGGGCGAATGTCCAGCTCTATGTTGCGGTCGCCAATACGACGAACACCAGCGTGACATGGCAGGTGAACGGTGTTGCCGGAGGAAGCGCGACGACCGGAACCATCAGCAGCAGTGGGCTGTATACGCCGCCCACAACGCTGCCTGGCACCAATCCTGTGACTATCACCGCGGTTAGTGCCGCGGCTCCGACCGTGTCGGGATCGCTGAGCGAGACGGTGCAGAATCCGATCCCCGCTGTGACGAGTGCAACTGCGAACACGACGGGCAGCACCAGCTATTTGATCGATGTGGTGGGGAGCTCGTTTGTGAGCGGCGCGACCGTACAGGTAGGTGGGACCTCGCTGACGACGACCTTTATCTCGCCGACGGAGCTGCAGGCGGCGTTTACGGCTGCAACAGGGCAGAGCGGATACATCAGCGTGACGGTGACGAACCCGAACCCTGGATCGTCGACGACGAGTAGCGTGAGCGCACTGCTGCTGCAGACGACGACGGCGGCGGCGGCCCGCTTTCTGGACCAGACCAGTTTTGGGCCGACGGCCGCGAGTATTGCGCAGGTACAGCAACTGGGATTGACCGCGTATCTGAATCAGCAACTCGGTACTGCTCCAACGCTGCTGCCGGATATTCCGGTGAATCCGTATCCGACGCAGTGCTTGACGGCGTCGTATCCGTGCGCGGAGTCTGAGTGGTGGCAGGCTGCGCTGACGGGCAACGACCAGTTGCGGCAGCGGGTGGCGTTTGCGCTGAGCGAGATGTGGGTGACCTCCAGCGCGACCGTGGTGGGCGAAGGCATGACGCCGTACATGAACATCCTGACGAAGGACGCGTTTACCAACTATCGGACCATCATGCAGGACGTGACACTTTCGCCGGCGATGGGGCTGTATCTGAACATGATGAACAGCAACAAGCCGGCGACGGGTCAGATTGCGAATGAAAACTATCCACGCGAGCTGATGCAATTGTTCACTCTGGGGCTGGACCTGCTGAATCCAGACGGGACGCTGCAGACGGACGGCAGCGGCAACCCGATTCCGACGTACGCCGAGGCTGACGTGCAGGGATTTGCGCGGGCGTACACGGGATGGACGTTCTCCAACGCTGACGGCAGCGCGCCGACGAAGTTCCCGAACAACACCAACGCATACGACTATCCCATGCAATCGGTGGCGGCGAATCACGACATCGGGTCGAAGGCAATCCTGGGTGGGGTTACGTTACCTGCGAGCCAGACTGCGCAGCAGGACCTGCAGGCGTCGCTGGACGATATCTTCAACCATCCGAACATCGGACCATTTGTGTGCAAGCAGTTGATCCAGCACCTGGTGTCGAGCAATCCGAGTCCGGAGTATGTGTCCCGGGTGGCTGCGGTGTTTGCCAACAATGGCAATGGTGTGCGCGGCGATATGAAGGCGGTGATTACCGCCATCCTGATGGATACGGAAGCACGGGCGGCGGACAGTAATCCGGCGGTGGATGGAGGGCATCTGCGTGAGCCAATTCTGTACATCACCGACGTGCTGCGCGGGTTGGGCTTTACGCCGACGGATGCAAACGCCGGGGCGGACTATGCGTACATGTCGCTCTCGAACTATGCGAATAATTTGAGCGAGCGGCCGATGCGGTCGGGAAGCGTCTTCAACTTCTTCCCGCCGAGTTATGTGATTCCGGGCACTACGATCAATGCGCCGGAGTTCGGGCTGGAGAACACGGCGAGCGTGATCCTGCGGCTGAGCCTGGCGGATTCGTTTGTGAACAACAAGATCTCCGGGTTCACCGTGGACCTGAGCTCGACCAGCGCGCTGGGCGTGACTGCCGCAAGCAACCCCGGACAATTGGTGGATACGCTGGCTGCGACGCTGATGCACAGCCAGATGCCAACGGCGATGCGGACCGACATTGTGAACCAGGTGACCGCAGTTGCCAGCAGCAATCCGGCGCTGCGGGTAAGGGTTGCCGTGTACCTGATTATCAGTTCGTCGGGCTACAAAGTTATCAGTTAGCGCAGGGCCAGAAGCCACCAGGAGAAGCCGCCATGGAAATGAACCGCCGCAGTCTGATTCGCAATGCTTCGCTGCTTGCTGCAGGGAACGTGCTGGGGTTTCGGCCGTTTGGGATGCTGAATTCGCTGGCGCAGACGGGGTCGAGCTACAAGGCGCTGGTGTGCGTTTTTCTATTCGGGGGCAATGATGCGAACAACACCGTGATCCCGTTTGACACGTCCGGCTATGCGAACTATGCAAGCCTGCGCGGGCCGCTGGCGCTGGCGCAGAACGCACTGCTACCGCTGACGCCGACTCCCAACTTTGCGCTGAATCCGAATATCCCGGAACTGCAGGCTCTGTATAACAGCGGCAACGCGGCCATTGTGTCCAACGTGGGCACTCTGATCCAACCGACCACGCGGACGACGTATCTCGGCGGCAAGGTGACGACGCCGTCGAACCTGTTCTCGCATCCGGACCAGCAATTGGAGTGGCAGAATGCCGCGCAGAGCACGGTGACGCAGACGGGCTGGGCGGGACGCATAGCGGATGCGATCAACATAACGTACAACGTGAATGCGCAGATCCCGATGATTGCTTCGGTAGCGGGCGACACCTTGTTCTGCAATGGCAGCAACACGTCGCCGGCGTCTGTGACTCCGGGGAACCTGGGCAATGCGAGCTGCTCGGAGGGGACGGAGTGCGCGGGGCAGTTGGCAACGGCGCAACAGCTGGTGTCGCTGAGCACTGGGCTCTCCCTGGTACAAGCGGACAATGCGATGACCTCGAATGCGTACAGCTATGCAGCGTCGCTGACTGCGGCGACGCAGTCGGTGGCCGCGCTGAAGACGGTGTTCCCGGCGAACAATGGGCTGGCGAGCCAGTTGAAGCAGGTGGCGCAACTGATCCAGGTGCGTGCGGCGCTGGGCGTGCAGCGACAGATTTTCTTTGCCGGGATTGGCAATTTCGACACGCACAGCGACCAGATCACACTGCAGAGCGGGCTGCTGGCCAGCATCAGCGCGGCGATGGGAGCGTTCTACAACGCAACGGTGGAGCTCGGCGTGCAGAGCGAGGTGACGACCTTTACCATGTCCGACTTCAGCCGGACCTTCCAGCCGAACTCGAATACTGGCAGCGATCATGCATGGGGCAGCCACCACATTGTGATGGGCGGGGCCGTGAACGGCGGCAAGATGTATGGCACATTCCCAACACTGGCGCTGGGCGGACCGGACGACTCGGGTTCGAACGGACGTTGGGTCCCTACGATTTCTTCGAGCCAATACGCAGCGACGCTGGCAGAGTGGTTCGGCGTGCCGACCGCGCAGTTGTCTACCGTGTTCCCGTACATCGGGAACTTTGGCACCACAAGCCTGGGGTTTGTGTAGACAGCGGGTGCGGACGGATCGGTAGCTGTTTTCAGCCAGGCACCCATCGCGGTCTTTGGCCAATGCGGCCTTTGGCCTATACTGTGGTGCCTGACGGCTATTGGTGGAACTGCGCATCTGTAGTACCCACACAATACAGCCGGATGTGGTGAATCTGGGGAGAAAACGTGGAATTTGCAACGAAATCGGCCGTCGCTTTTGCGCAGGAGAATGCAGTCAGGTTTGTGGAGGAATTGAAGGAGTTGCTGCGGATCCCGTCGATCTCGACCGATCCGGAGCGGGCGGGGGATGTGCGGCTGGCCGCCGGATTTGTAGCGGTTGAACTGCGGCGCATTGGGATGGACAACGTGAGGCTGATTGAGACGACGTCGGCCACGCACCCGGATGGGCATCCGCTGGTGTATGCGGACTATCTGCGGGCCGATGGGGTTGGGGGCAGGCCGGCAGCTACCGTTCTGCTGTACGGGCACTACGATGTGCAACCGCCGGACCCATTGGATGAGTGGAAGTCGCCGCCCTTTGAGCCGACGGAGCGCGACGGCAACCTGTACGCGCGCGGCGCGGTGGATGACAAAGGGCAGATGTGGATGCATGTGAAGGCGCTGGAGTCGCTGTTTGCGGCGAACGGCGGGAAGCTGCCGGTGAACGTGCGGGTGATTGTGGAGGGCGAGGAGGAGGTGGGCGGTGAGGGGATTGCGGCGTTTGTTCGCGAACATCCGGAGCAGCTTGCGGCCGATGTTGCGCTGGTCTCCGACACAGAGATGTTTGCGCCCGACCTGCCGACGTTGTGTGTTGGGCTGCGCGGGATGATCTACACGGAGATTGAGGCGCGGGGAGCGCGGACGGACCTGCACTCCGGGATGTATGGCGGTGCGGCGCCGAATCCGTTTGTGGCGCTGGCGCAGATGATTGCAAAGCTGAAGCACGAGGACGGCAGGATTCTGGTGCCGGGATTCTACGATACGGTGGCCAAGCCGTCGGACGCGGAGCTGGCGGCCTGGAAAGCGCTTCCGTTCGACGAGGAGGAGTATCGCAAGACGGAGGTGGGCTCGACGGCGCTGACCGGGGAGGCGGGCTACTCCGTGCTGGAGCGGACGTGGGCCCGGCCAACGCTGGACGTGCATGGGATGCCCGGGGGCTTTACGGGAGCCGGCGCGAAGACAGTGATCCCGGCGCGGGCGGTGGCGAAGGTGTCCATGCGGCTGGTTCCGGAGCAGACGCCGGCGGAGAGCTTCGCGCTGTACAAGGGGTACGTCGAGTCGATTTGTCCGACGGGCATTACGGTGGAGGTGCGGCTGATCCATGCGGGCGATCCAATTGTGGTGTCGACGGACAATCCGTATGTGCAGGCGGCGACGGAGGCGATGCATACGGTCTTCGGCAAGGAGACGGTGTATGTGCGCGGCGGAGGGTCGATTCCGATTGTGGGCGACTTTATCCGCGAACTGAAGATTCCGACTCTGCTGATGGGGTTCGGGCTGCCGGACGATAACTTGCATGCTCCGAACGAGAAGTTCCATCTGGCCAACTTCCATCGCGGCATCGAGTCGATCGTCCGGTTCCTTGCGAGTCTGGGGAGCTGATGGGTGCCCAGGGGGCCTTCCACGTAGGCGGATATGTGCTGGCCGGTGGCAGAAGCTCACGCATGGGCACGGACAAAGCCCTGCTGGAGCTTGGCGGTAAACCCTTGATTGAGCATGCCGTGGGGAAGCTGCGCCGTTTGTGTGCGGAGGTCCACATCCTGAGCAGCAACGCGGGGTTGGCCCAGTTTGCGCCGCTGGTGCCGGATATCCACCCTGGGTGCGGGCCGATTGGCGGGATGGAGTCGGCGCTGCTGTGGTCCACGTATGACTGGAACGTGTTTCTGGCGGTGGATATGCCTTTTCTGCCGACAGCATTCATACAGCATTGGATGCGGGAGTGGATGGCGCAGCCCGATGAGGGCGCGCGGGTCCGGATGTTTACGGCGGATGGCCGGCCGCAACCTGGGTTTTGCGTACTGCACAAGGAAGTGGCTCCGTTCCTGTTTGCGGCCATCCGGCAGGATGAGTTCAAACTGATGCCGGTGTTTGAGGCGGCGGGCCGGGAACTTGCGGATCGGCGAGGATTGCCTGCGGGGAGGGGTCTGTGGAACCGTCCGGTGCCTGCAGGCGCGGGGGCGGCAGATGTGGGGAGCATTCTTCCGGCGCAGCGGGCTGCGGAGCACCTTTGGTTCGCGAACCTGAACACGCTGGAGGACTTTGCCGAGGCGGAGGCCAATCTGGACGCGCTGGACCGTTGAGGATTCCGGTTTCAGGCATCATAGAGAGACAACCATGGCAGACCCTGAATCGAAGTCCGAACAAGACCACGCCGTGAACAAGCACGGGACCACGGCCGACACCGCTCCGGGCGAGGTGGTGGCGCTGGCTCCGGATGTTCCTCCGGGGACCCAGGAGGTGGTGCAGGAGTTCATGGCCGAGGCTGCCGAGCAGAACGAGGCAGCCAACGAGGCCGTTCCAGAGCGGCGCAACAAGCCGGGGCCCTACATCTCCTTCGAGCATGTGTACAAGTCGTTTGGCGACGTCGTGGTGCTCGACGACGTGAGCTTTTCCGTCCTTCCGGGAGAGACGTTGTGCATCCTGGGACGCTCCGGCGTGGGCAAGTCCGTTTCTTTGCAGATACTTATGGGATTCCTGAAGATCGATGCGGGCAAGGTCATGGTGGCGGGCGAGGACATCTGCGGGTTTACGGAGAAGCAGTTGCAGGGAATCCGCCGCAAGGTGACGATGGTGTTCCAGAACGGGGCGCTGTTCGATTCGATCACGGTGGGCGAGAACGTTGCCTTCCCCCTGCGGGAGCGCCACGACCTGGCGGAGGACCAGATTCAGAAAATTGTGACCGGGATGCTGGATATGGTCGGGGTGGCAGGGATGGAAGACCTGCTGCCTTCGGACCTGTCGACCGGGATGAAGCGCTCTGTAGCGATTGCGCGGGCGCTGGCGTCTCAGCCGGAGGCGGTGCTGTATGACGAGCCCACAACCATGGTCGACCCATTGATGGGCCACCTTTTGGGGGGGCTTATCGAGCTATTGAAGAAGCAGTTGCATCTGACCAGTATTGTGGTGACGCACGACATGCGTTTTGCCCGTAAGTTGGCGGATCGAGTGGTCTTCCTGCACCAGGGCAAGGCTCGGTTCTTCGGGACGATGGATGAGATGGAGCAGAGCGATGATCCGATATTGCGCGAGTTTCTGGCACTGGATGCGCTGGTCTTACCTGTTTGAAGCTTCAACGAGTTACCCTGGTGCGACCCGAATCGACACATTAAGAGATTGCCATGTGTCTTTGTTTTCAGTATTCTCGATGAAAGACCAGTTTCGCTGGCAAGTTTTCACTCCACTGAAGCATTTCGGTGCATCGGACACTGTCGCGATGCCCATTCGTTCTGAAAGGGTAGTGTGCCCTGGTACCTGAGCCGAGCAGTTTTACCTTGAACGCACGAGCAGGCGGAACCCGCACGTTATTAGTTCTCAAGCGTAGAGAATCACGGCGAGCGGACTGCCGATACAGGGTGTAAAGCTGTTTCCACTGAGGCCGGACTTGTCCGGCCGAAGCGATTGCGATTCGCAGGACGCGGATCGTGGGAGTGAGAGAGCCGTTCGCGATGGCGACACCGGATTATCTCGAGCAGGTAGTCGTTTCGGGCCGAAGACGGACTGCGGCCAATGGTGCGTCGCGAGTCCGGTTTGGGACCGTGTATCGGCCGTCGATGACCAGTCTGATCTGGGCGACGCTGGATTTTGCCACGGTTGCGATGGCAGCGCTGCTGGCGCTTCGTTTTCGCGCCGATGTTCCCCGCATAGCGCATCCGGAGCCATTGCTTACATTTCTGGCGCATAACGGCCCTACGATGATTTATGTGGCATGGTATGGCCTGATGGTGGTCATACTGGCGCGGTCGTATGGGCTCTACGGGGCGATCTTGAGCCGCAGCGGCCTGAATGAACAGCGGATGACGGTGCAGGCTTCGGCGATTGCAGGCCTGTTGCTGTGCGGCACGCTCTATTTGCGGCGGGCTGAGATGGTATCTCGCATCGTGGTGATTCTGTTGGTGTTGTTCTCGATGGGGCTTCTCTGCATCCGGCGGGCCGTGTGGCGGAAGATGGTCTATACCCGCTACCGGGATGGGCTGGAGACGCGGAATGTTTTGATTGTGGGCGCAGGGCGGGTGGCCCACGCGCTGCGCAACCATCTGGAGTCTCTACGGCACTTGGGGTTCCGGTTCAAGGGATTTGTGGCGTTGACGGAACATGAGGCCGAATCGGGGGATGCGGACATCATTGGCGATGTGCGCAATTGCCTTTCGCTGGCGCGGTCGCTGTTTGTGGACGAGATATTCTTTTCCGTCCCGGCGGAGAAGAAGCTGGTGATTGCCCTGGTGGAAGAGGCTCGCGGGATGGGCATCGACGTCAGGGTGGTTCCGGACCTGTACGACGGGCTGGCGTGGAATGCTCCGGTGGAGTACATCGGCCAGTTTCCGACGATCCCACTGCACCGGCGCGATCTGCCGATTGGCGCTTTCATGTTGAAGCGGGTACTGGACACCACAGGCGCGGTGCTGGCGATGACCTTTGGATCGCCACTACTGCTGCTGCTGGCGGCGGCGATCAAGTTTGACTCGAAGGGACCCGTGTTCTATCGCGCGCAGCGTGTGGGACGCAAGGGCCGAACGTTCCGGTGCTACAAGTTCCGCACCATGGTGGTGAATGCGGACGCGTTGAAGAAGGACCTGGAGGCCAGAAACGAACGCGACGGGATTCTGTTCAAGATTGTGAACGATCCACGGGTTACGCGTGTCGGACGGTTTTTGCGGAAGTATTCGCTGGACGAGTTGCCGCAGTTCTACAACGTGCTGCGCGGGGACATGAGCCTGGTGGGCCCGCGGCCTCCGATTGCGTCGGAGGTGGAGCAGTACGATCTATCGCATCTGCGCCGGCTGGATGTGCTGCCAGGAATGACCGGACTGTGGCAGGTGGAGGCGCGGCAGGATCCATCGTTCGACAGCTATATCTCGCTGGACACGGCCTATGTGGAGAACTGGAGCTTCTGGCTGGATGTGAAGATCCTGGCGCGGACGATTGGTGTGGTATTCTCCGGCACCGGCTCGTAAAAGGCCAGTGTTCAGTTGTCAGTTGTGAGTGTTCCGATGTCTGTTGTTCGAGAGCGCTGAACGGTGGCTGGCAAATGCGGCGGCGGGCAACCGGGTGCGGCGACTTGGGGCTGTTCGGTCGCGGTAAACTTGAAGGGTGAAGATCGCACTCGCGCAGATCAACCCGACCGTCGGCGACTTTACCGGAAATACGCGACTCATTCTTGATTTCAAACGCCGTGCCGGGGACGCTGGTGCGGTTCTGGCGGTGTTTCCGGAGTTGAGCGTATGCGGCTACCCGCCTGCCGACCTGCTGGAGAAGCGGTCGTTCCTGGCGCGCGCTGCCGGAGCGCTGGGGGAGATTGCCGCGCAGACGGCGACCGGGCCGGCGATTCTGTGCGGCACGGCGCTGGCGACTGGAGCGGCGGATGGCAAGGGCGCCGAGGGCAAGCGGGCCTGCAACGTTGCGGCTCTCCTCTCTGGCGGGGAAGTGAGCTTTATCCAGCAGAAGATGCTACTCCCGTTTTACGACGTGTTCGACGAGCAACGCTACTTTGAGCCGGCACGGCAGCAGTCGTTGACCATGCTGGATGGCCAGCCGCTGGCAGTGACCATCTGCGAGGATGCCTGGAACGACAAAGGCTTCTGGCCGCGGCGGCTGTATCCGGTGGACCCGGTGGACGAGCTGATGCGGCAGTGGGCGACGCTGCCGGACCCGATCGCGGCGGGGTCGCGGCTGATCCTGAATATCTCGGCGTCGCCGTTCTGGTGCGGGAAGCGGCAGTTGCGGCGGAATATGCTGGCGGCGATTGCGCGGCGGCACGCTGCTTATGTTGTGATGGTGAACCAGGTGGGCGGGAATGACTCGCTGATCTTCGATGGGTCGTCGCTGGTGGTGGGACCGAACGGTGATGTGGTGGCCCAGGCAGCATCGTTTACTGAGGACCTGGTGCTGTTCGACACCGACAGCGTGCAGGAGCGCGGCGCGAATCGAGCCATGGGACGGGCAGCCGTACAGGTTGCAGAGCCGATGGCGGCGTGCGATGCGGACGAGATTGCAGCGATGTGGGACGGGCTGGTGCTGGGCACGCGGGACTACGTGCGCAAGTGCGGCTTCCGGAAAGCGCTGGTGGGGCTGTCGGGCGGGATTGATTCGGCGCTGGTGGCTGCTATCGCTGTGGAGGCGCTGGGCGCGGAGAACGTTCTGGGCGTGGGGATGCCCAGCGAGTTCTCTTCGACGGGATCGATTGAGGATGCGAGGGAACTGGCTGGGAATCTTGGCATTCGGTTTGAACTGGTCTCCATCCACGATATTTTTTCGCACTATCAGAGCACGCTGGAGCCGCTGTTCGCGGGTACGCCGTTTGGGCTGGCGGAGGAGAATCTGCAGTCGCGGATTCGCGGCGGATTGTTGATGGCGCTGTCGAATAAGTTTGGGGCGCTGGTGCTGACTACGGGGAACAAGAGCGAGATGTCGACCGGGTATTGCACACTGTATGGCGACATGGTGGGCGCGCTGGCGGTGATTGGCGATGTGTTTAAGACGCGGGTGTACGCCCTAAGCCGGCACGCAAACCGGAAGGGGGAGGTGATCCCGCGGAATACGCTGGAGAAGCCACCGTCGGCGGAGCTGCGGCCGGACCAGCGCGATACAGACTCGCTGCCGCCCTACGACGTGCTCGACCCGATCCTGGAGGCATACGTGGAGCGGTACTGCTCCGCGGAGCAGATACTGGCGGAGCGCACGGAGGCGGGCGAGACGGTGGACCTGGCGCTCATTCGGCGGGTGTTGTCGCTGGTGGAGCGCAGTGAGTACAAGCGTCAGCAGGCAGCCCCAGTGCTGAAGGTAACGCAGAAGTCGTTTGGCAACGGGCGGCGGTTTCCCATTGCGGTGAAGGTGGAGATTTAGCGTAGTGCGTCACGCAGATGGGCACATCTTCGCGTCTGAATCGGAGCGGGGACGCAGGGAGCCCGGGGCTAAAGCCCGCCGATTTATAGGCCACTTACCGCGGACTGAAGCCCGCTGCTCCTCCGAAAAACATGATCTCGGGCCACCCCGTAGCTACCGTTATTTCTGACGCACTACACGGGCGGCGGTCGGCTGCGCGATGATGGGGACAATCGCGCGAGGCCGTGCAATGTGGCGGGGGAGTGCACAGCGGAGGGCAGTCCCCGATAGAATGGAGCAGCACGGAAGTCCGATGCTATTGAGATCTGGGAAAAAGGAAACCATATTGAAGAAGATTGCTTTGCCCTCAAAGTTTGCGCTGGGATTGTTCCCGGCATCCGCGCTCACGCTGGTTCTTGGTTTGAGCGCGGCTCACGCGTTTGGGCAGGCTGCCGCCGCTGTGCCTGCCGCGCCGGCGCCTCAGACTCCGGCAGCTGCCGCACCACAGGCTCCGATTGCGGGTCCTGCCAGTCTTGGTCCCGTGCCGGATGACCCGCTGCCGAAGGCCAATCCGAGGAACTTTACCGCCGCATCCCCGACCCTGGACACGGTTAATTCCTTTCTTCACCAGGTGTGGGGGCATGATGAGAACCGGCTGTATCGCGTGATGGCGATTCAGCCGACGGCAGCGCCGAACGTGACCAGGGTTGTCGTGTTCGTCAAGGAGCGAGGCACGGACGCCAAGGTGCAGGCGGCCACCTTCTTTGTTACTCCTGACGGCAAACATGCGATCGGCGATGGCAGCATCGTCGTCCCATTTGGAGCCACGCCGTTTGCCGATACGCGCGACACGCTACGGGCACATGCGGATGGTGCATACCGCGGGGCCGATAGCAAGGATCTGGAGTTGGTCGAGTTCGCAGACTTGCAGTGCCCGCACTGCAGAGACGCCCAGACCACCATCGACCAGATTGTGAAGGACTTCCCCAAGGCCCGCGTCGTCTTCCAGCCCTTTCCCCTGGTGGAGAGTCACCCGTCGGCGTTCAAGGCGGCTGCATATGGCGTGTGCGTGCAGCAGAAGTCGAACGAGGATTTCTTCAAGTTTGCCACCGGCGTATTTGACACCCAGGACGCGCTGGCTCCTGCCACGGAAGATACACTGTTGAAGGCGGCGGCGAAGCGGGCCGGCCTGGACGCCGACGCGATAGCAGCGTGTGCAGCGACGCCCACGACCAGGGATATCGTGAACGCGGACATCAAACTGGGGACGGACGTAGGGGTGGATCAGACGCCGCTGCTCTCTGTGAATGGCCGGATGCTGCCGCTGGGCGGGTCGATTTCCTATGAGCAGATCAAGCAGCTGATTCAGTTCCAAGCGACGTTGGATGGGGTGGACTCTGGGGCAACCGCGGAGACGCTGGCGCCCAAGCCCGTCGTTCCTACGCTCCAGACGCTTCCCAAATAAGCGCGAACTTGCGGTGCAAACCAGCGAGGCCCTGTCTCTGCCGGATGTCGCAGGGCAGGGCCTTGCGGCTTCTGTACATAAGAAGGGTGATGGACGTTGAGCCTGGCGCCCGATATGCTGCGAGGGATATGCGGCTTTTGCGACGGCGGATTCGTGGGTACTTTGCACTGCAGGCGATTGTATTGTTGGCTGCGCTCGGTGCCAGTCTGCTGTTCAAGTTCCGAACGGATGTGGTGTTTACCCCGCTCGATCACGCAGCCTGGAGGTTTGCCTACGTGGGACTCCTGGCGGTGTACGTGAAGGCGTGGTGGACGACGCGCAAGCCGAGCCTCTACCGCAATCTTTGGGCGGTCGCCGCGAGTTGCATCTCGCTGGGGGGCGGGCTGTACTTCTTCTGGCAAGGGCATGGGAGCCTGGGGCAGGCCTGCCGCGGGATGGTGACGATTCTGATCGGCGGGTTGGGGTTGTACCTGTATTGCCAGGGTGGCGACCGAGGCACGCACGAAGCGATCACAACCACAGCCAATCAGCCCTGCGAGACGTAGACGAAGCGGAGCAGGAAGAGCACGGCGAGCAGGTACAGCATCCAGTGCTGGCGGCGTCCGCGGCCGGTGAGCAACTCCAACGCAGCATAGCTGATGAGACCGAACGAGAGGCCTGTGGCGATGGAGTATGTGAGCGGAATGGTGATGATAGTGAGGAACGCGGGGATGGCGAAGCGCGGCTCGTCCCACTCGATGGAGCCGAGGCCGCCGAGCATGAGCGCTCCGACGAGGATGAGGGCGGGGGCGGTGGCGAAGTCGGGAATGGCTCCGACCACCGGCGCGATAAAGATAGAGAGAAAGAACAGCACGCCGGTGACGATGGCGGTGACGCCGGTGCGGCCCCCGGCAGCGACGCCGGCGGAGGACTCAATGTAGCTGGTGACGGTGGAAGTGCCGGCAAGCGAGCCGACGACGGTGGAGGCGGCGTCGGCAAAGAAGATTTTGTCGAGACGCGGAATGGTGTGGTCGGGGGCGATGAGGCCGGCACGCTCCGTGACGGCAACCAGTGTGCCGATGTTGTCAAAGAGGTCGACGAACAGGAAGACGAAGATGATCTCGAAGGCGTTGAGGTGGAGCGCGCCGCGAATGTCGAGGTGAAGTGCGGTATCGCGGATGGCCATCGGGTTGAAGGTCGACGGCATGTACCGGACCTGGTGCAGCAGGATGCCGGCTGCCAAAGTCGCGAGCACACCAATCAGCATGGAGGCTTTGACGCGATAGGCCTGCAGCACGGCGATGAGCACGATGCCGAAGATGGCGAGCTGGGTGGAGTGCATGTGTAGATTGCCGAGCGTAACCGTGGTGGCGGTGCTGGGCACGATGATGCCGGAGTTACGCAGACCGATGAAGGCGATGAACAGACCGATGCCGCCCGCAACCGCGGCATGGAGCTGGTGCGGGACAGCGCCAAGAAGCTTCTGGCGGATGCCGCCAAAGGTGAGTAGAAGAAAGATGATGCCCGAGAGAAAGACCGCGCCCAGGGCCGTCTGCCAGGGAATGCCCATGCCCTTGACGACGGTATAGGTGAAGTAGGCGTTGAGGCCCATGCCGGGCGCCAGGGCGAGCGGATAATTGGCCAGGGTGCCCATCAGAATGGAGCCGATGGCAGCGCACAGGCAGGTGGAGGTGGTGACGGCTGCGAGCGGCATGCCCGTTTGCGAGAGGATGGCGGGGTTGACGAAGATGATGTACGCCATTGTGATGAAGGTGGTGAGGCCGGCGAGGACCTCCGTGCGCCAGGTGGTCTGGTGGGATGCGAAGCCGAAATATGTTTCCAGGCGGGAGAGCATAGGGCGTGCAGACTCGCAGTAGAGTTGAATTGGAATGGATTGCTTCCAGCATAGCGCGAGAGGACCCAATGACGGCAGACAAGGTAAAGAAAATCCTGGGACTGGTGCCGCATCCGCGCGAGGGAGGGTGGTACATCCGCACGTACGAGTCCGGAGAGCTGCTGCCGCCGGATGCGTTTGCGGACGGACGCTATGTGGGACCGCGGCATACCGGCACGGCGATCTATTACCTGCTGGAGCCGGAGACATTCAGCGAGATGCACCGGCTGAAGTCCGACGAGGTGTTCCACTTCTATGCAGGCGATGCGGTGGAGATGCTGCAGTTGCGCGATGGGGGAGCCGGCAAGGTGGTGCGGATTGGCCAGCGGCTGGAGGAAGGCGAGCGCCCGCAGGTGGTGGTGCGGCGCGGCGTGTGGCAGGGGTCGCGACTGGCGGCCGGGGGAAGGTGGGCGCTCCTGGGGTGCACCGTATGCCCGGGCTTCGAGTTTGACGACTATGAGGCGGGCATGCGCCGGGAACTCTGCGCGGGGTGGCCGGACTTCGCGGAGATGATCTGCGCGTTGACGCATTCTGAACGATGTGCGTGAGGCGGTGCGCAACCGTGGGGGTTGGGCAGCACATTACCAATGGGCACGTGTGTTCGCCGTGGCCTCATGCTTTCATCTCCTTTTCCGATAGGTGAATCAAGAGCTCACATCGAGCGAGAGCAGTCGCAAGCCGCTCGCGAATGCGGGGCCAAATGAACCACTACGGGAGAACTATCCATGATGAAGACTATTCGGCAGATGTTGTTTCGCTTCATGAAGGACGAATCGGGCCAGGACCTGATCGAGTATGCTCTGGTCGCGGGCTTGATCGCTCTGGGCGCGATTGTGGCGATGGGCGGGTTGTCCACCAAGATCGGCTCGGCCTTCAATACGGTTGGCAACAACCTTACCAACGCCGTCTAGGATGCGCTTCAGCAAGTTGTTGGAGACGTCATCGGAGATACCCGATGTGCGGCGAAACAGCGCACGTGAGCGAGTTGCTTCGCCGCATCCCACCAAGAGCGACGGGACTGGTCCGGCCGCGGCATGGCTGCGTTGCGGGCCGCGAACGCCTCAGACAAGGAATGGCTCGCCATGAATCGAATCAGACAGCGGTGTGCGGGCCTTGTCCATGACGAGTCGGGGCAGGAACTTATCGAATATGCGCTGGTGGCGGGGCTACTTGTTTTGGGGACAATCACTGCGATGTCCACCCTCTCCAGCGATCTGGACCTTTCCTTTAATTCGCTAAGTAACTCCTTGTCCGACACGATCTAGGAGGGTCTTGAAAGAGATCGAAGAGCAGGTCAGAGGGGCTAAAGCCCGCATTGATTTCGCAAAGGTTGATGCCGGCACTGAAGTGCCGGCCTATCCAATTCCAATTTTTTCGACAACTCCCTAGAGGACCGAACCGTAGTTTTTGAGTGCAACCCATGGGCACAATTGAGCAGCACGGAATGTTTGTCGGGGCTGCTCTGCTGTGTGCGGTTGTGGCCTCCGTCTTCGATGTTCGCGAAGGGCGAATCCCGAATAGGCTGACGGGCACGGCGATGCTTGCGGGCCTCGCGCTGCATACAGCGGTGGGAGGCGGGCGCGGGCTGGCGAACTCCGCGGGGGCTGGGGTGCTGGCGGGCTGCGTGTTTGCGGTCTGCTACGTGGCGGGAGGCATGGGCGCCGGCGATGTGAAGTTGATGGCAGCAGTAGGGTGCCTTGCCGGAATGCCGGCCGTGGGAACTGTCTTGATTGCGGCGGCAATGGCGGGAGGGGTGTTTGGCCTGGCGTTGAGCGTCGTTCGCGGCAAGCTTCGAGAGACGCTGCACAACACCGGATTGCTGCTGCTGCATCACCAGCGCCACGGACTGAAGCCGCATCCGCAACTGAATCTGGCGAGTGGTACGGGCCTGAAGATTCCGTTTGCACTGCCGGTTGCGGCAGGATGCCTCTTCGCATTCTGGAGCGTGGCCTGGGGAGGACAATCGTGAGCGCCCGACGCATCCTGGTGGCGCTTGTGCTGGCGCTGATGGTCTCTGGCCTGTGCACGTGGCTGGCCTCGAGGAAGCTGGCCAAGGGAGTGCCCGCCACCAGCATCCCGCAGGCTATGTATGCCGCTCCTTCGCGTGCAATGCAGGCTGGCGAAGTGCTGAGGGCGAGCAATACGGAGCTGATCGCGTGGCCCGGCAGCATCCCGATAGACGGAGCATTTCCGCGGATTGCGGATGTGTTGGACCGCGAGTTGCTGTTCCCGCTGGCGAAGGGCCAGCCTATTCTCGATCGCGAACTTTCGGCTGCGGGTTCCGGGACCGGCCTGGCCAGCAGGATTCCGAATGGCATGCGGGCTGTCGCGCTGCGCTCGGACGAGGTGGTTGGAGTGGCGGGATTCCTGGAGCCCGGCTCGCACCTGGACGTGCTGGTGACCTATCGGCCGGAACAGTCCAATGAATCGCTGACCGCGACCGTGCTGCAGAACGTGGTTGTGCTGGCTGCCGGGCATCAGATTGAACCGGACCCGGATGGCAAGGCGTCCGACGTGGCGATTGTGACGCTGTTGCTGACTCCCGACGAGTCGCAACGAGCTGTGCTTGCCAGTGCGCAAGGTGCGATCCACTTTGTGCTGCGTAACGGCGCGGACAGCGCGCTGACGGGCAGCGGTCCAACGCTGCTGTCGCAACTGGGAGACGGAGCCGCTGTACCCAGACACAGTGTGCGTCCGAGGGCGATGGCGGCGGCTGTCGCAGCGCCCACGCCGAAGCCGCATGGGATCGAGATGGTATTCGGCAGCGGGACAAATGACGTCCGGTCCGTGGCGTCGCAGGATGGAGGGGCAGGACGATGAAGAACTTTGCAGGCCTTTCGGCCCAACAATCTGCCCTCAAACGACGATGCAGTGGGACAGGACACGAACTTCTGCTCGCCTGCATTCTCTGGGGATGTTTCGTATCGGCTCACCAAACTGTTGCGCAGACTGTTCGTGAAGGCCCAGGAGCGGATGGAACCGCGGCAGAGACCCTGAGGCTGCACTCAGCGACACCGGGCGACACGATCCACCTGACGGAGGGTCGATCCATTCTGTTCTCTTCAGACACGCTGATTCGACGGGTGTATGTGGGCAACCCAGGGGTGTTGCAGACGTACACCTCCGACACCAAAGAGATTGTGCTGACTGCCAGGAGCGTTGGGGTAAGCAGCATGGTGCTGTGGGACGAGGCTGGCGGGCGGCGCCTCTACACCGTGTTTGCAGACCTTGACCCTGCGGCCCTGCGCTCCTCGTTGCGAAATGCCTTTCCGGGTTTGTCGATCGATGCGGATGCAGGGGAAGGCAAGATATTTCTCACTGGATCGGTCGCGACTGAGGCGTTGGCCGATGCCGCGGCGAAGATGGCCATGCAGTACGGGAAAGATGTGGTCAATTCCATCCGCGTGGTTCCCGAGCACGGCAAGCAGGTGCAGTTGAAGCTGCGGATTGTGGAGGTGGACCGCACACGCATGAACCAATTGGGCATCAATGTCTTTGCTGGAGGCCGCACGGCCGTGCAGACGACGACCGGGCAGTTCGGCGGCACGGTCAGCGGAAGCGGGTCATCGTTGTCGGTGAGCAACCCGTTGGATGTGCTGCTGTACAACTCCAAGCTGGACGTGGGAGTCACAATCCAGGACCTGGAGCAGAAGCAGGTGCTGCAGGTACTGGCCGAACCCACGCTGACAACTCTGAGCGGACTGCCGGCGCGGTTCCTCTCCGGAGGCGAGTTCCCGTTTCCGGTGGTGGAGAGCGGCGCGGGAAACTCCTCGGCGATCAGCGTTCAGTTCCGGCCATACGGCGTGAAGGTTGAGTTCACGCCGACAGTGAACTCCGATGGCACGATCCATCTGAAGCTGGCGCCGGAGGTGAGCACGCTGGACTTCAGCAATGCCGTGACCATCTCCGGCTACACCATTCCAGCGCTTTCCACCCGTCGAACGGAGACTGAGGTTGAGATCCGGAATGGAGAAAGCTTTATCGTCTCCGGTCTGCTGGACCACCGGACGACGGAGATCATGAGCAAGGTGCCGGGCATTGCTGATGTGCCCATTCTCGGCCAGCTCTTTCGGTCGAAGACATTCAACCACTCGGTGGTCGAACTCGTGATCGTTGTGACGGCATCGGTGGTGGATCCGCTCGCGTCGAATCCCCCGGCAGGCTCTGGCGAACCGAAGTTCGTTGTGCCCAATCTGGACGCTCCGTCTTTCGATTCGTCTCTTCCGGCCACCCTAACGGGCGCAAAACCCGCCACGCCAGCATCGACATCGTCAACGGCCGGAGCGCAGCAGGGAAGCCGATGAGCAACGATACGAATCTGCAGGAACGAGCAACTCAGGCCGTCTTCAGCGTCTGCGTGGACGCGACTGTTGTGGATGCAGCTACTGCGGCGGCTGGAAATGTTTCCGGCGCGCAGTTCGCAGGGGAGTTTCATGATTACATCACCTCGGACAAACGTCCGCAGTTCTCTCCATTACTGAAGAATGCGGCTTCGTGCGTAGCGCTGATCGATTTCGATCGCGATCCAGAGCTGGCTCTGATGACCACGGAACGACTGCGCCAGATTTTTCTGAACAAGATCAACATCGTCGGTGTCGGTGCGCAGTTGGATGCCGGCATCCTGCTGCGCGCGGTACGCAATGGCTGCACCGAGTTCCTGACCAAGCCGGTCGATGGGAAGGAAATCGCCGCTGCGCTCAACCGGTTTCATGCCGTGACGGCGGCCGACCCGCGCACCCAGAGCGGCATTGGGCGGGTCATCTCCTTTTTTGGCGCGAAGGGCGGCGTAGGCGCCACCATGCTGGCCGTGCATCTTGCGACTCACCTGGTTCACCAGCATGGCAAGAAGACATTGTTGATCGACCAGAAGCAGCAGCTCGGCCACGTGGCATTGTACCTCGGGCTGCGCGACACGCAGTACCACTTTGATGAGCTGCTGCGGAATGCGGACCGGCTGGATGCTGAGTTGCTGGAAGGCTTTGTAGTCCGGCACCGGAGCGGTCTGGATGTGATTGCATCGCCGGAGATGTGCGGGGGCTCGCACGAGCCCAGGGGCGATCAGTTGGAATATGTGATGGATTTTCTGCGGCGGGAGTACGACTACGTCCTGATCGATGCCGCGGCAACGATTCAGAGTCCGAAGGCATCGCTGATCGACCAGTCCGATGAGATTTACATCGTCTCGACGCCGGATGTTGCAGCGTTGCGCGATCTGGCCCGGCTGGTGGAGAACCTCTCCCTCAGCGAGTCCGCGGCGGGCAAATTGCGGATTGTCATCAACCGCGCGACAGCAACGGATTCGGTGACCTCCGAGCAGATTGAGAAGGCTGTGCGATTTCCCATCTCTATCTCGGTACCCAACAATTACTTTGAGCTGCTGCGCGCCATCAATGACGGCGAGCCCATTCCGCCGCAGCGGCGGTCTGAGTTCAACCACGCCATCGCCCAATGGGCCAATCGCATTGTGTATGGCATGAGCAGCTCCAAACCCGTGGCAGAGAAGAAGTGGAAGCTTTTTGAGTTTCTGCGGTGAGAGCGGCAGCGACGGACAGTGCTGGTGATAACGAGGAAATGCCAATGCCCGAAGAATCGATCTATATGACTCAGCCCGCGCGGCCGCCGGTGGCGGCCGAAGGGCGGGTGACGTTGACTGAACCGGCGCGCAATGATCTAAAGACTCGCGTGCACCACGAACTGATTCGCCGCATGGATCTGGAGAAGCTGGCGGCCATTCAGGAGGACGAACTAAGCGGACGGCAGCGACTGCTTGCCGTGATTCTGCAACTGGTCGGGGAACAGAGTGCGCCACTCAGCGCGCCGGACCGCGATCATCTGGCGCACGACATCCTGGACGAGGTGTTTGGCCTGGGGCCGCTGGAGCCGCTGCTGCATGACCCGACCGTGAACGACATCCTGGTGAATACGTACAAGACGGTTTACGTGGAACGGCGGGGATTGATTGAGAAAACCGGCATCGTCTTCAAGGACGAAGCGCACCTGATGCACATCATCGACAAGATCGTTTCCGCCGTTGGGCGCCGGATCGACGAGTCATCACCGATGGTGGATGCCCGGCTGCTGGACGGGTCGCGGGTGAACATCGTGATTCCGCCGCTTGCCGTGGACGGGCCGCTGGTCTCCATACGGCGATTCGGTTCGACCCCACTGACCTCTGAGGACCTGCTGCGACATCGGGCGTTGACCCCACAGATGATGGAGATTCTACGCAGTGCGGTGCGCGCGCGGCTGAACATTGTTGTCTCTGGGGGCACAGGCTCCGGCAAGACGACGCTGCTGAATGTTTTGTCGGGATTTATCTCCGGCTCGGAACGCATTGTCACGATCGAGGACTCCGCGGAACTCCAGATCAAGCAGGAGCATGTGGCGCGCCTGGAGTGCCGACCCTCCAATCTGGAAGGCAAGGGCGCTGTTCGTCAGCGGGAGTTGGTGATCAATGCGCTCCGGATGCGCCCGGATCGGATCATCCTGGGCGAGGTCCGCGGCGAAGAGGCACTGGACATGCTTCAGGCCATGAACACCGGCCATGATGGGTCCATCACGACCATCCACGCAAACAATCCGCGAGACGCGATTGCGCGCATTGAGACGATGGCGATGATGGGCTCCATTACGCTGCCGGAGAAGGCGATTCGCGCGCAGATTGCCTCCGCCGTGGACCTGATTGTGCAGGTGGCGCGGATGAGCGACGGCACACGGCGGGTGACGCACATCAGCGAGATTACAGGCACCAGCGGCGACGTGGTGAGCTTGCAGGATATTTACCTGTTTGAGAAGAAGGGCCTGGGGCCCAGCGGAAGCGTGAAGGGCCGGTTCTATTCCACCGGCATCGTGCCCAAGTTCAGCGAGCGGCTGAAGGCTGCCGGGATTCCGCTGGGGCTCAACTTACTCGATCATTCCGTCGAGATTTAAGCCAGGAGGCTGGATGGAGTTCGAACCATGAGCGATCTTGCGCTGCCATTCCTCGCGGCCACTGGGTCGAGCTTTGGGGTTCTATTGCTGCTGCTGCGCCCGGCAGCGCCGAGCAAGACCATACGGCGACGGCTGGGGACCATCCAGGATTCGATTCACGTGCACACGGCGAATATGGATGGGTCTGAGTTGGAAAAGACAGCGCCGTGGGGCCATTCTGTGCGGCTCGACGCGCTGTCGGATCGTTATGAGATCGCCAAGCAGGTGAAATTGCTCCTGGTCCATGCAAATAGCAGCATGGGTCTGGGTGGTGCTGTTGCGCTGTCGGCAGCCGCTGGCCTGGGGTGCGGCGTGCTTTGCTATGTTCTGCTGCGGTTGCTGTCGTTGGCCGTTGCCGCACTGTGTGCGGGATGCATGATTCCGTACTGGGTGCTGTGCTTCCAGCGGAACCGGCGACTGAAGGCGTTCAATGCGGCGCTGCCGGACGCCATCGACCTGATCGCGCGTTCCCTGCGTGCAGGGCACTCGATGGCATCCTCGATCGAGATGGTCAGTCAGGAGTCGCCGGAGCCGCTGGCGTTTGAATTTGTCCAGGTCTTCCAGCAGCAGCGGCTGGGTCTGCAATTTCGCGATGCGCTGCTGCAAATGGGGATGCGGATTCCATCCAGAGACGTGCAGTTTCTGATCACGGCGATCCTGGTTCAGAAGGAGACGGGAGGCGATTTGACCGAGATCCTGGCCCGCGCATCCTATGTCATTCGCGAGCGTGTCCGCATCGAGGGCGAAGTGTGCACCAGGACGGCCCAGGGACGGCTGACCGGCTGGATCCTCGGACTACTCCCAATCGTAATGCTGGTGTTCATCAATGTTATCAGTCCGGGGTACTCGGACATGCTCTTTCACGATCCCCTGGGGCAAGAGCTCCTGTGTGCCGGTGCGGCTCTGATAGCCGTGGGAGCCTTGGTGATCCGAAAGATCGTGAATGTGCAGGTATAGAGGTTCCCATGACGCATCTCTTCGATCTCGCGTTTGGCACGACCATATTTTTCCTGGTTGCGCTGGGCTTATGGCTGCTCACGATGCGGAGATCGTACTTCAGGATGAAGCGCATTCTAGAGGTTACCCATCGCGCCAGCATCTATCGATCCGATCGTGCGCGTACGCGCGATGCAGGCCGGCGGCTCTTCGCGATGGTGCACTGGGCCCGCGGGCGGCTCGGTCTGGGCAGCGACACAGAGTTGCCGGAGCGTCTTGGGAATGCCGGGTACCGCGGGACGTTTCCGGCCGACGTCTACAACGCAGCGCGCGTTCTCTGCCCGTTGCTGGGGCTCATAGTGGGAGCGATCCTACCGTGGCACCGCAGTTTCTGGATCATCGCGCTTCCGGCCGCTGCTTATATCCTGCCCAACATTGTGCTGACCCGGCTGGTCAAGCTGCGGCGGGAGAAGATTCGTAGAGGGATTCCCGATACGATCGATCTGCTGGTCATCTGCGTGGATGCGGGCCTGGGAATTGACCAGGCGCTGCTGCGAGTAGGACAGGAGCTTGGGATCAGCCATCCGCAGATTACGCAGGAGCTGCTGCAGATCAACCGCGAACAGCGCGCCGGAAAGCCGCGCATCCAGGCATGGGCGGACATGGCCGCTCGCAGCGAGCTGAGCGACATCAACGCATTTGCCAGCATGCTGATGCAGACAGAGCGGTTCGGGACGCCGATTGCCCGTGCGCTGAGCGAGTTTGCAGATAACATCCGGATGAAGCGCCGTCAGCTTGCGGAAGAGATGGCGGCCAAGACGACGATCAAGATTATCTTTCCGCTGGTGTTCTTCATCTTTCCCAGCATCTTCATCGTGTTGCTGGGACC
>Ga0302267_10000591_pt1 | contig 49148 bp, 48 predicted proteins | sample III_Bog_E1_3_FD_194555 | JGI IMG/M metagenome (GOLD analysis project Ga0302267, IMG submission 194555) | Peat permafrost microbial communities from Stordalen Mire near Abisko, Sweden - III_Bog_E1_3 | ecosystem: Environmental > Terrestrial > Soil > Wetlands > Peat | place: Sweden: Abisko...
TTCTTGACCTAATAGTGAGCGCAACCCGATTGATCTGACTCTTCAATGCAACTGAAAGTGACGAGGAACCACTTTTGAAAGTTCCAATAGCTCCGAACAACGCTGCGAGTTTGTGGCCACTCCATTGCGCGTAGAGAGTTGTCGAACCAGAAAGTTCAAACCCTTGACCCACAGGATATGAAGTGCCTGATCCATTCGCACTGGTATTCCAGTGCGTTAGTTCGAAACCTGCATATATCAATCCGCTCTGGTCTGGCAAAGTTATCGTCGAGCCAGGTGTTCCATTAATTGGATCAATCGAACCACTACCCCCATTCGCATCAAATGTCAGAGTGTCGTTCGGCCCTGCAGTCCACTGCGCGTATAGCGTTTGGCTACCGTTCAACGTCAGACTTGCTCCTTCTGCATACTGCGTCCCACTCCCATCTGATTGCGTGTTCCATCCACTAAATGCAAAGCCCAGCATCGTGATTCCGTCAATTGTGGGCAATATGGCCAATGAACCGCCTTGGCCCGTAATTGAAGCGACGGAGCCAATTCCGCCATTCGCACTGAATGTCAAGACATCGACTGTTATTGATGTCCATTGCGCGAACACCTGAATCGAGCTCATTGGTACATACGAGGTTCCACCAGCACCTATAAGTGTTCCGCCAACTTCAGCGCTGAACCATCCGTCAAATGTATTTCCACTGAACGTTGGATTCGGAAGTGTGATAGCAGTTGAGCCGACGACATAGTTCGCGGAGTCCATCGTCGCCACTCCTCCGTCATAAGAAAAAGTGACTGCGTAGGTGTCTGGCGCCCACTGGGCGTAGAGCGTTTGGTTTCCTGAGATGACATAGGTGGCACCGACTGCGTACTCAGTTCCGCTTCCGTCAGCCGCTGTATTCCAACCAACGAACGTATAACCGAGATTATTTATTCCGGAACCAGATGGCAGAGTTGTAGATCCGCCTAGTTGACTTGATACCGATCCAATAGACCCAGTTCCAGTAGTCGATTCGAAACTCAGTGTTGTAGTCGGAATTGATGACCAAGTGGCGTATAGGACAATTGGGGTCAAGAATGCATACGTTGAACCATCTCCATATGCGACACCCCCTCCGTTGGATTGGGTATTCCAATCAACAAATGACGAACCTGGATTTGAAAGTGTCGGACTTAGCGTCGCAAACATCGTCAGCGCAGTAGATGCGTTCTCCGATTGAATTGCGTACACCGGGTCGGATGGACTGTCATTTTCGACAAATGTGACTGCATGAAAAATCCTCGTCCAAGTGGCATAAAGAACCTCTGCCGCGGTGAAACTATAAGCGGAGCCATTGGCGTATGACGTGCCCGATCCATCTGGCGACGAATTCCAATCGACGAACGAGTAGCCACTGTTCACAAAAGTTGGATTCAGATTGGTGAAAGACGTAAGCGCGGTCTCGACATTCGCCGTTTGTGATGAATACACCGGATCCGATGGACTGTCGTTCTCAACAAAAGTTACTGAGTGAAACATTGGAGTCGACGCGATGGCAACAGAAGATGGGATCGCGCCTTGAATCACTAAGGTTGCGAAAAGAATTGCGACGATGCCGCGAGCCTTCACAACGTGCCCCGACTTGTGGATTGAATTCACGACCGCAGCCGGTCACAGGTTGAGACAGAAATACAGACGGACAGGGTGCGCATGGGACGTCTTTCATAGGAGATGGGCGCTCTTAACCGAACGAGCGTTGTTCCCGCAGCCACCACTCCGACGAGCAAATTTTGCTCGAAACGATTGGCGACGTCTCCAAGTTGAAAATCAGTGACGATAAATTCCTGCTGCAGTCTTTCCCTTGCGCTGCAAGACTAGACATCGAACATTCGAACGTCGTAGGGTCCGAAGTCCCTAATTGAATCTCGCTACGAACGTCGAATTCGTTGACGCGCCACTTCAAAAGCTGCCACCGACACGGCGACACCGGCGTTCAACGAACTGATCTTGCCCAACTGGGGTATCGACACAACGGTCGCGCAACGTTTGCGGGTCAACACCGAAAGACCTTTTTCTTCACCACCGACCACGAGCGCCACGGGCGTGGTTCCCAGATCGAGGTCGTAGATCGAATCGCGTGACTCACCGGCGAGGCCGACCGTCAGCACACCGGCCTTATTGAGCACGTCGAGTGCCGCGGGGACTCCCCCGACGTCGCAGAAGGTCAGGTACTCAATTGCTCCGGCCGCCGTTTTCGTCACTGACGGTGAGATGCGCGCCGAGCGATGGCGCGGCACGACGACGCCGGTCACGCCCGCGCCGTCGGCGCTGCGCAACATAGCGCCCAAGTTGCGCGGATCGGTCACGCCGTCACAGACCAACAAGAAGGGGTGGCGGTGTTCGAGGAGTTCGTCGAGACTCACCGTTTCCAGCCGGGCGGCGATCGCCATGACGCCCTGATGTCCCTCGGTGCGCGCTTCACGATCGAGCCGGGCCATCGAGATGACCTGGACTGGCACTCGCTGGCGCTGAGCCTCGAACTCAATAGCGTCAAGCGTCTCGCTGGCGTCTTGGGCGTCGGCGACGAAGATCTTTTGGATTTGGCGGCGACGGGCCTTGAGGAGCTCGAGGACGGCGTGACGACCCTCGACCTGCTCACCACCGAGTCCTTCTTTTTCGCGTCCGCTCGGCGCACGCCTCGGACCGCCGACCTGACCACCGGTCATCGGACGACCACCCTGACGCGAAGAGCGGCCCGGAGGACCCTTTCGCGGTGCGGGACGCGAACTCACGACACCTCTTCCAAGAGAGCGACCGCGCTCGCGCCAATGCCCTCAACGCGGCCAAGGGCGCCAATTCCTTCGGCGGTCGTCGCCTTCACGGTGACGAGCGCACCTACGACGGCCGTGAGTTCGCCGGACATCCGGGACATGAACGCGGTCAGTTTGGGACGCTCGGCAATGATCGTGATGTCGGCCGAGATCGTGCGCAGGCCGGCCGCCGCGACGAGGGCGACCGTCTCTTCGAGCAGTCGACGAGACGACGAACCCTCGAACTGCGGGTCCGTGTCGGGGAAGTGGCGCCCCAAGTCACCGAGGTTGGCCGCCCCGAGCAGGGCGTCACAGAGCGCGTGCGTCGCGACGTCGGCGTCGGAGTGGCCAACCAGTCCCGGCGCGTCCGGTATCTCGACGAGACCCAGCCAGAGTGGACGCGTCGCGTCGTCGCTCACGCGATGCACGTCGAGCCCATGGCCGATTCTCATCGGCGCTGCGCGATCGACGAAGCCTTGGCGAGATCGCCCGGCGCGGTGATCTTCACGTTGTCAACTTCCCCGGGGACGACGACGACTCGACCGCCGAGGGCTTCAACGAGCGCGGCGTCGTCGGTGGCGTCGTCGTCGGTGGCGTGGGCGCGAATCAACATGTCGCGAGCGAATGCCTGGGGTGTCTGCACGGTGACCAGTTCATCACGCGCCTCGGTCGCGGTGACGACGGTGACGTTGCCGTCGTGTTGGATTCGTTTCACGGTGTCCGAAATTGGCAGGCCCGGAATGGCGCCGTCGGCACCCGCGAGAACCGCGTCAACGACTGACGCAAAGAGTGCCGGCGTGGCCAGTGGCCGCGCGGCGTCGTGCACGACGATGACGTCCGCGTCACCGCACTCTTCGAGGCCAGCGCGCACGGAGGCCGCTCGCGTCGCGCCACCCACCACGACCACGTCGGCGCCCTCGCCGTTACCTTGATAGTTCGTGGGCACGACGAGCACGACGCGTTCGGCGACGGAACGGGCCGCTCGCACGCTGTGGGTCGTCACGGTGTCGTGATTCAAGACGGCGAACTGTTTCGCTCCGCCGTAGCGCTGGCCCTGACCGGCGGCGACGATCACGGCCGCGACCGACATGACTACGGAAGGACCGAGGCGAGCTTTTCTTCAGCCGCTTCCGTGTCCACGTTCAACGCGAAGGTCAGCTCTGAGACGAGGATCTGACGAGCCCGGGTGAGCATGCGCTTCTCGCCGGCCGAAAGACCCTTGTCCTTGTCACGGATCGACAGGTTCCGCACCACTTCAGCGACCTGGTAGATGTCCCCGGAGCGTAACTTCTCCGAGTGGTTCTTGAAACGACGCGACCAGTTGGTCGGCATGCGGGCCTCCTTCTTGCGAAGGACCGCGAAGACCTCTTCGACCTCTTCGTCATTGATGACGTCGCGCAGGCCGACCGATTCGGCGTTGGCGACCGGCACCATGAGCACGAGGTCGGTGTAGGCGACCTTGAGCTTCAAGTAGTCCTGTTTCACGTCAAAAGCGGTCATTTTCTCGATCTTTTCCACGGTGCACGCGCCGTGGTGGGGGTAGACGAGTCGATCGCCCTTTTTGTACTTGCGAACAGTCATAAACGATGTTCTCCTCAAAGAAAATCTGCCTGAAAGGCGTTAGGGGGATTAATTATTCTACCAGAGTTTGCTGATTTCGTGCCTTTATTGGGCGACGGCAATGGCCTGGGCCAGCGTTCGACAGCGAATGACCTCCACGCCCGGAACCTCCTCGAGCTCCCCGTCGCTGGGGACCACGCAGCGCGTCGCGCCGAGGCGCTGGGCTTCGCGGACCCGGCGGGTCAGGCCCGAGACCGCGCGCAGCTCACCGGCGAGCCCTACCTCGCCCATGGCGGCCAACGTGCGCGGCACGGCGAAATCCAGCGCCGCTGACGCGACCGCCAACGCGAGGGCCACGTCGACGCCCGGCTCGTTCGCCGCCAGACCTCCGGCCGTGGCGGCGAAGACGTCGAGGTCACTGGTGTCGACGGCGCAGCGCGACTCCAGTACCGCAAGTAGCAACGACAGACGTTGGGACGAGACCTGGTGGGCGACGCGACGTGGTGAACCGGACCCGGTCGCCACCAAGGCCTGCATCTCGATGAGGAACGACCGCGATCCGTCATTGGTCACGGTGAACACGACACCCGGCACGTCCAGTTCGGGACCGCGCAAGACCGTCGCGTCGGGCATCTCGCGCAGGCCATCAGGCACCATCTCCAACAGTCCGACTTCTCCGGTCGGACCGAAGCGGTGCTTGAGCGCTCGAAGGAGTCGCAGCGATCCGTGGCGGTCCCCTTCGATTCTGATCACCGTGTCGACGAGGTGCTCGAGAGCGCGCGGTCCGGCGAGTTCGCCGTCCTTCGTGACGTGACCGACGATCAGCAACGCGACCCCGGTCTCTTTCGCGACCGAACACAGTCGTTCGGCCACGTGACGGACCTGTGGCACCGAACCGGCGGTACTGCCGAGGGCGTCGTCGCTCATGGCGGAGATGGAGTCGACGACGCACAGCGTCGGTCGTCGCTCGCGCAGCAGTCGTTCGGCGACGTCGACGTCGGTCGAGGCCGCGACGTCGAGTCCGGCCGGCACGTCACCGAGGCGGCGCGCCCGTTGGGCCACTTGCGCCACTGACTCCTCGGCCGCGATCAGCAGCACCGGCGTAGCGTCCGCCGCCAACTCGCGAAGGGACATGAGAGCGAGCGTCGACTTGCCGACGCCCGGTTCGCCGAAGAGCAGTGTCGTCGAGCCGGCGATGAAGCCGCCGCCCACGACGCGGTCGAGTTCGCCGACCCCGGTCGAGTGCACGCTCGTCGTGGTCGCGGCGACGTCGCGCAGCGAAGTGGTGGACATCGTCGCCGCAACATGGGACCGGGATCCGGTTCGTTCTTCGTCGAGCGTGTTCCACTCGCCACAACCCGAACAGCGACCACTCCAACGAGGGGACGTCGTACCGCATTCTCGACAGACGTGCACGGAATGAGACTTCACCTCGATGAGGCTACGAGTCGGCTGTGACCTCAGGCGTTGTCGGAGAGGTCTTCGAAGTCCACCGACGGCGGCAGACCCTCGACGCCCTCGAAGGTCAAGTACGGTCCGTCGGGACCTTCGGCGATGTCGCCGACGATCGTCTGACCGGCGTGGAACTCCTTGAACAGGATCTTCTCGCTGAGTGCGTCCTCGACGTACTGCTGCACGGCGCGACGAAGCGGACGAGCGCCGAGTTCGGGGTCGTAACCCTTTTCGGCCAGGAATCCCTGGGCCGCGGCGGAGAGTTCCAGACCGAGTCCCTGGACCGCCAGTTGGTCACGCAATCGCGCGATGAACATGTCGGCGATCAAGATCACTTCTTCTCGGCTCAACTCGTGGAAGACGATCGTGTCGTCGATGCGGTTGAGGAACTCGGGGCGGAAGTGCGCCTTCAGGGCCGTGTGGACCTTTTCTTTCATCCGCTCGTAGTCCGCGACGTCCGAGGCCTTGCCGAACCCAATGGACGCCTTGCGCAGGTCGGCGGTGCCGAGGTTCGAGGTCATGATCAAGATCGTGTTCTTGAAGTCGACCGCGCGACCCTGCGCGTCGGTGAGACGACCGTCCTCGAGGATCTGCAAGAGCGTGTTGAAGACATCGGGGTGCGCCTTTTCGACTTCGTCGAAGAGCACGACGGAGAAAGGCTTGCGTCGAACGGCCTCGGTGAGTTGACCGCCTTCGTCGTAGCCAATGTAGCCGGGGGGCGAGCCGACGAGACGGCTGACCGAATGCTTCTCCATGTACTCCGACATGTCGAGCTGGATCAGGGCGTCTTCGTCATCGAAGAGGAATTCGGCCAAGGTCTTGGCGAGTTCGGTCTTGCCAACGCCGGTCGGCCCGAGGAATATGAACGATCCACCGGGACGCTTCGGGTCCTTGAGGCCAGCGCGCGTTCGTCGAATGGCGCGACTGATCGAAATGACGGCCTCGTCTTGTCCCACGATGCGCTTGTGGAGTTCGTCCTCCATGCGCAAGAGCTTCGTCGTCTCTTCTTCGGTGAGGCGATAGACCGGGATGCCGGTCCACACCGCGAGCACCTCGGCGATCGTGTCCTCGTCGACGAGGTCGAAGACCGCGCCGCCCGACGCCTGGATCGTGAGATCGAGTTCGTCGCGCTTGGCGACCAGTTCGCGCTCTTGTTCGTCGAGGGCCTTGGCCTGTTCGAGGGCACCACTCGCCATCGCACTCTCTTTGTCGGCGCGAACGCGCATGATGTCCTCATCGAACTTCTTCTGCTGCGGCGGCGTGTCCATGCGACGGATCCGCAGGCGACTGCCGGCCTCGTCAATGAGGTCGATCGCCTTGTCGGGCAGGAATCGGTCCGAGATGTAGCGATCGGCGAGGTTGGCCGCGGCGATTAACGCCTGGTCCGTGATCTTCACCGCGTGGAACTCTTCGTAGACCTCGCGCAGGCCCTTCAAGATGTCGATCGTCATGGCGATTGACGGCTGCTCGACCTTCACCGGTTGGAAGCGTCGCTCGAGCGCGGCGTCCTTTTCGATGTGCTTGCGGTACTCGTCGATCGTCGTCGCGCCAATGGTCTGGAGTTCACCGCGCGCGAGCATCGGCTTCAGGATCGAGGCGGCGTCGATGGCGCCCTCGGCCGCACCGGCGCCCACGAGCGTGTGGATCTCGTCGATGAACAAAATGATGTCACCGCGCGTGCGGATCTCCTTCAACACCTTCTTCAACCGCTCTTCGAAGTCACCGCGGTAACGGCTGCCGGCGACGAGCGCACCGAGGTCAAGCGTGTAGAGCTGCTTGTCCGCGAGGGTGACCGGGACTTGGTTCGCGACGATCTTCTGGGCCAGTCCTTCGACGATTGCGGTCTTGCCGACGCCGGGTTCGCCGATCAGGACGGGGTTGTTCTTGGTGCGACGCGACAACACCTGCATCACGCGCTCGACTTCCTTCTCACGTCCGACGAGCGGGTCGAGTTTGCCCTCGCGAGCGAACTGCGTGAGGTTGCGACCGAACTGGTCGAGGACGGCCGAGCCGCCCGCGCCTTCGGCGTCGCTCTTTTGGCCACTGGAGGCGCTTTGGCCGCCCGACTCCTTGCCGGCTTGACCGGACATCATCTGAATCACCTGTGTACGAACCCGCGCCATATCGGCCCCGAGGTCGCTCAGGACTTGGGCCGCGACGCCGTCGCCCTCGCGCACGAGCCCGAGCAACATGTGCTCGGTACCGATGTAGGAGTGACCCAACTGGAGGGCTTCGCGTAGCGAGAGCTCGAGGACCTTCTTCGCGCGCGGCGTGAACGGCGGCGATCCCGGCGAGGGATTGGTGTTGGCCCCGATGGCCTCTTCGACTTTCTCGCGCACGACGTCGAAAGTGACCCCCAGGGCGTCCAGCGCCTTGGCCGCAACGCCCTCACCCTCGCGAATCAGACCGAGCAGTATGTGCTCGGTGCCGATGAACGCGTGGTTGAGGTCACGTGCTTCTTCCTGCGCGAGCACAAGTACTCGGCGGGCACGGTCAGTAAATCGTTCGAACAATTCTCATCCTTTGTGCGGCAATATCTAAAAGTGTACCGGTGTGGTGTGGCAGTTGAGCCACACCCCTCAGACCACAGAGAATGGCCAACGGACCCTCAATTAGTGTGGAAGCGTGAACCCTCACGAGCGACTGCAACTGGCTTTAGTCGAAGACGACCTCGCAAGGTTGGAGACCCTACTCGCCGAATCGGTCATCTTCGGCGACGCGTACCTCGATTCGGTCACCACGCACCTCATTTACGCCGGTGGCAAGCGTTTACGTCCGATCCTCGCGGTCGCGTCCGCGACGAGCGGCGAGCGCGTGGCCACCACCGAGGACCTGCTCGGCGGAGTCGCCCTCGAACTGATGCACCTCGCCTCGCTCTACCACGACGACGTCATGGACGAGGCCGAAGTGCGCCGTAACGTCGATAGCGTCAATGCCCGCTACGGCAACCTCATCGCGATCGTCGCCGGCGACTACCTCATGGCCCGCTCGGCCGCCATCGGGGCCGACCTCGGTACCGACGTCGCGGGACTGTTGGCGCGAACCCTCGCCGCCCTCACCCGGGGCCAGGTCTCGGAGGTGCGAACGGCCTTTTCCGTCGAGCGCACCGAAGACGACTACTTCTCCGCCATCGAGGGCAAAACCGGCGCGTTGATGGCGTCCAGTTGCCGCGTCGGCGCGCTCACCGCGAAGCTGCCCGAATCGGAGCGCGAAGCACTCACCGAATTCGGGCGCTGCTTCGGCATGGTCTACCAATTGCGCGATGACATCCTGGACGTCATCGCCACGGACAACGAGTTGGGCAAACCGGCCGGCCAGGACCTCGCCGAAGGTATCTACAACTTGCCGACGATCTTCGCCTTGCGCGACGGCAACGTCGGCGAAGAGCTACGCGGGGTCTTGGGTGCGATTTTGGATGACGAGGATCGAGAGCGCGCGCGCAAACTCGTCGTCGCCACCGACGGCATCGAGCGCACGATCGCCTCGACGCAGACCTACCTCGCCCAGTCCAAGGTCGCCTTGGCGTCGCTCCCGAGTGCAAAGTTGCGCGACGCCTTCGTGTCGCTCATCGAATCACTCCTCGAGGACCTGCCGACGTATTAATCGACGAGCGGCTTGAGCGTCGGAAAGGCGATCACCTCTCGGATGTTCGACTCGTCGGCGATCAACATCGCCAGTCGGTCGATCCCGAGTCCGAGACCGGCCGTCGGCGGCAGTCCCCACTCCAGCGCCTTGATGTAGTCCTCGTCGATGTGCATCGTCTCGGGCTCGCCTTCGGCGGCCAATCGAGCTTGGTCCTCGAATCGGGCCCGTTGGTCGAGCGGGTCGACCAATTCGGAGAATCCGTTGGAGAGCTCACGCCCGACGGCGTAGGACTCGAAGCGCTCGACCAGATCGGGGTCGCTCTGGTGACGACGGGCCAACGGCGAGATCTCGACCGGAAAGTCCGTCACGAAGATCGGGTTCCACAACGACGTCTCGCACGTGGCTTCGAACAGTTCGGCGAGACACCGGCCGGCCCCCCAGGCCCGATGTACCTCGACGCCGCGATCTTGGAGCATCGAGGCGAGTTTCTCTCGCGGCGTGTGGACCGACACGTCCTCGCCGACCCCTTCACTCGCCAGTTCGGCCATCGTGCGACGGGGCCACGGCGCCGCGAAGGAGAACGGACGTCCCTGGTATTCGACTTCGGTCGTCCCGAGCACGTCCATCGCCACGCCGGCGGTCAACTCCTCGGTGAAGGTCATCATGTCGTCGTAGTTCCAGTACGCGGCGTAGATCTCGAGGATCGTAAACTCGGGGTTGTGGCGCGGACTGACGCCCTCGTTGCGAAAGACGCGTCCAATCTCGAAGACGCGCTCGAAACCGCCCACGACCAGTCGCTTCAGCCACAGTTCGGGCGCGACGCGCAGGAAGAAATCGGTGTCGAGGGCGTTGTGGTGAGTGGTGAAGGGCCGCGCGTCCGACCCCGACGCGATCGCGTTGAGGATCGGCGTTTCGACCTCCATGAAGCCCTGCGCCCAACATCGCTCGCGCACGGCGCGCATCACGTCATTGCGACGCTTCAGCGTCGTGCGCGACATCGGATTGGCCCAGAGGTCGGCCTCGCGGTGGCGATAGCGCAGGTCGAAGTCGGCGATGCCGGCCCACTTGTCACCGAAGTTTCGCTGCGCCGTCGCGAGCGTCACCCACGTCGCCACCTTCACCGACAGTTCGCCGCGCTTCGTTCGCACGACCTCACCGCTGACGCCGACCCAGTCGCCCAAGTGCAGTTTCGTGAACTCTTCGAACTCCGACGTCACCGACTCCAGCGCGAAGAGCTGGATCTCGCCGCTGGAGTCACGCATCGTGGCGAAGGCCAGCTTGCCCTGGCGCCGTAGGAGCATCAGTCGCCCCGCGACCGTGACCGAGTCACCCGACTCCTCGCCGTCGGCGAGGTGGTCGTAACTGCTCTGCAGCGTCGCGGCGAACGCGTTATGGGCGAATGAATACGGCACTGTCACGAATTGTCTCCCGAATGATTCCGTTCATGAACGATACGCAATCCGTGGAGGGTCAGCCACGGTTCGACGTGTTGGACGTGTTTCGTGTGCGGCGCGATGAGTCCGGCCAGGCCGCCGGTCGCGATGACGGTCGCCTCACCGAGCTCTTCGAGGATGCGCTCGATCATGCCGTCGACCTGGGCGGCGAAGCCATAAAGGACACCGGACTGGATCGATTCGACCATCGAGCGGCCGATGACCGAACGGGGCCGAACCAGCTCGACTGAGCGCAGCGCCGCCGCGTTCGAGTAGAGCGCGTCGAGTGAGATGGCCACGCCCGGGGCGATGGCGCCGCCCAGGTATTCGCCCTTCGCACTGATCACGTCAAAGACCGTCGCGGTCCCGAGGTCGACGACGATGGACGCCCCGGGATAGAGGTCGTAGGCGCCCACGGCGTCGGCGATACGGTCCGGTCCGACTTCGCGGGGATTGTCGTACAGGATGGGCATGCCCGATTTGGTCCCCGGTCCGATGACCGTGAAATCGAGCGTCGAGAACCAGCGATTCGCCATTCGACGCAGTTGCGTGTTGGCCATCGGCGAGGACGAGGAGATCGCGATCGCGCTCACGGCGCTGCGCAGGTCCAGGCCCTCGAGATCGAGTAGTTGCGTGAGCACCATCGCGTGTTCGTCCGGCGTGCGGTCCGCGACCGTGGAGATCCTCCAGTGAAACGCCAAGCCGCGCTCGTCGGTGGCGCGCGCGAAGCCCATGGCGTCGGGTGTTTCCGGCGTCTCGGGTCCGAAGAGACCGATGACGGTCTCGGTGTTACCCACATCCATAGCCAGCAGCATCACTGATCTCCTTTGAGTAGGACCGGTCCATTGTCAATCAGTCGCACGCCGTCGACGATCGCGGCGACGAGCGCTCGCGCCTCGCCCGAATCGCCGTCGCCCGAGGGCGCGAACGTCACCGGGTCGACGACCTCGGCGTACACGACCTCGACGTCCGCGCTCGCCAGGGTCGTGCGCAGGACCCGTCGAAGTTCGCTCGCGGAGGTCGGTGCCTCGCCGGCGCGCGCGACGGCGCGTGAGAGCACGAGCGCGCGACGACGGGCGTCGTCGCTGAGTTGCGCGTTGCGGCTCGAGAGTGCGAGGCCGTCCCCGTCGCGCACGATGGCGCACCCGACGACCTCGACGGCGAACGAGAGGTCGTGCACCATCTGACGGATCACGGCGAGCTGCTGGAAGTCCTTCTCGCCGAAATAGACGCGACAGGGTCCGGTCACGATCAACAGCTTCGCCACGACGCTGGCCACCCCATCGAAATGACCGGGCCGAGCGGCGCCCTCGAGGACGTCGCCTAGAGCCCGCACCGAGACCGTCGTCGGAGTGGGATCGGGATACGCGGGCCACATCTCGACGAGCGACGGCTCGACCAAGCAGTCGACGCCGTGGGTTTCGGCGGCGGCCCGATCGACCTCGGGCGTGTGGGGATAGCGCGCGAGGTCAGCCTGGTCGTCGAACTGTCGGGGGTTCACGAACGAAGTGGCGATCACGACGTCACCGCGTTCTTTGGCGGTGGTGAAGAGTGACCAATGCCCGGCGTGTAACGCGCCCATCGTCGGCACCAGCGCGACGCGGCGATGGGCCGCGCGCTGGGCGTCGGCGAAGGCCCGCCACTCCTCCACGTCGCGCAGAAGGCGCATCAGGCCGGTGTTTGTGAGCGGCGCAGTTCAGAGAGTTCGAAGGCGGCGTTGGCGAGCGCCACGTAAGACGAGCGTTCCGATTCCGGTATCGCCGCCAGATGCGCGTCGATCGTGGCCATGTCGCCTCGTGAGGCCGGACCCGTCAGGGCGTCATCCGGACCGAAGCGTGCGACGTCGACGAGCGACTGTTGCGACAAGGGCAAGAAATCCTCCAACGTCAGCCCGATCGATTCGGCGAGCGTTCGAACCTGACCCATCAGCGCCGTGAGGTGATTCGACGCGACGACGGCGGCCGCGTGATATATCGTTCGCTGATCGTCATCTAGGGTGATGACGCGTCCCGCCAGGGATAGCGCCACTTCGAGCACGAGTTGATCGCCGGCCACGCAGTACGTGGCGCCGATGAGTCGCTCGGCGTCGCTCCCCGACGGCAGGGCCATCAAGGGATGCAGTGACCCGACTCGTGGATGCGGCGCGAGGACGTCAAGATTGCGCGAGCCCGCGACGTGCGCGATGACGCGCTCTTCGCGTGGAACGATCGACGCGGCGACGTTCGCGATGGCGTCGTCGGGCACGCAGAGGATGACGAGCGCCGAGTCACCGATTGACGACAGGTCGTCGTGATGCACTAACTCGACGTCGTGGCCCACGAGCTCGAGGGCACTGGCGAAGGACGAGCCCGCCCGTCCGGCTCCAACGATTGAAATATTCATCACTGCTCCTCTCCGTTCCAGCCCCTCGCGGGTGCCGTTCGGCTTTAGCGCAACGACTCGAGTGTACCGAGTCGCGAGACCGCTCCTGCTCCAGCGTCCAACTGCGCTCGAGTGACCAACTCCGGCGCCAACTCGTGCAACGGGACCAGAACGAAGGACCGCTCGAACATTCGCGGATGCGGCACCACGATCTCGGGGTCGTCACTACGTTCGTCACCCACGAGCAGCACGTCGACGTCGAGGGTTCGCGCACCCCATCGAATCTCGCGGACTCGTCCGCGCGCCTCCTCGGCGCGACGGGCGCGAACGAGCAGCTCGCGGGCGCTGGCGTCGGTCGTGAGTTCGATGACCATGTTCCAGTAGTCGTCCTGGACCACCCCGCCGACCGGCTCGGTCTCGTACACCGACGAGGCGCGGTGGGAGTCGCCCTCAACCACGATGTCGATGCCGGTCGCGAGGTGCTCGCCCCGATCACCGATGTTCGAACCCAAAGATAGATACGCGCGGTGCACTAGGGGCGAAGGACGGTGCAGCGCACGCCGACCGAGGCGACGTCCTCCACCACCGGGGGTCTGACCTTACGCACCGATACCGTGACCGACGCGATCTCTTCGTCGAGCGCGAGGACCTCGTAGGCGACGCGGTAGGCCAACGTCTCGAGCAAGAGGTAGCGGCCCTCGGTCGCGGTGCGACAGGTGAGACTCAAGACGTCGGCGTAGTTCGTGGTTTCGGCGATGTCGTCATTGAGAGCGGCCTCTTCGAAGGGACGAACCAGTTCGAGGTCGAAGACGAGCGGTTGCGCGCGCTCGCGCTCCTCGGCCAACACGCCGACGACCGCGCTGCAGCGCAGTTCGCGCAGCTCAATCACGTCGTTCACGCGGATACTTCGGGCAGGTCGAATAACACGGTTCGACCGTCCGGACCAATCGATCGCTTGAACAGCCGTTCGACGTAGGCGATCGCGAGAGGAACGGTCGGAACGCGTTGGCCCCACACGAGGTACCCCGCGATAACCCCGAGCAGTCGGTCCGACACTTCGTCGCTGTGCAATAGGACCATGGTCTTGTTCGACATCGAATTCGCCAGGTCCAAGTAGCAGGCTTCGAGGACCTCTCGCTGCTGTGGTCCACCGCGCAGCGCGTAGTGACTCGCCGTGAGGCCGTGTTCGAAATAGGCGCTGAGGTTCTGCATCACCGGCAGGATCGAGATAACGCGTCCGAAGCCTTGATGCTTCAACCAGAGCAACTCCTCGTCGCGTCGAACTCGGCGGTGCACGGTGGTGGAGCCGCCCGGGCGCTCTGAGACCGCCAGAATCCCCTTGTACACCCAGGTGAAACTTCGCGGCTCGATACCCGCAGCCCACTTGCCCCTCACGCGACTACCTCCTCGACGGGACGCACGAGCAGCTCACGGAGCTGAACGGCGGCCGCAGCGTCGTGTACTCGTACCATACTGACACCTTGCAAGAGGGCCCACGCCTCGGTGGCGATGGAACCCTCTAATCGTTGGTCCACGTCGAGCGGCTCTCCCCCAAAGTCGCCGAGGAAGCGCTTGCGACTCGTGCCGATCAAGACCCCGGCGTCGAAGTCGCGCGCGAGCGCCACGAAGTGCGACACGTGGGCCAAGAGCGCGATGTTGTGCTCGGTCGTCTTGCCAAATCCGATACCCGGATCGAGCCACAGGGTGGTGACGCCCGCCAGTTTTGCGCGTTTCGCCATCGACGTCAGGAATTGCGCGATCTCGCCCACGACGTCGTCGTAGGTCGGCTTCACCTGCATCACCGTCGAGTCGCCTTGGCGGTGCATCGCCACGTAGCCGACGCCCAGTTCGCCGGCCACGTCGACCAACGTGCTCGACACGTCGTTGAGCACGCTCGCGCCCGCGGCGACCGCCGCACGGGCGACCGACTCCTTTTGCGTGTCCACCGAGACCGGACCGTAGGCGCCCAACGCGGCGATCACCGGGACCACGCGCGCTATCTCTTCGTCGACCGCGACCGGCGTGGCACCCGGACGCGTGGATTCGCCCCCCACGTCAACGATGTCGCAGCCGGCCTCGAAGAGCGCCCTTCCACGCAGTACGGCGTCGACCGTGGCGACGGTGCGTGAGTCGGGAAAGAACGAGTCCGGCGTCACGTTCACGATGCCCATGACGCTGGGGCTCAGCGCCATGCAGAGCGACGTTGGTGGATGAATTGCAGCGCTTCGTCACGGCTCGCCGCGTCGGTGCGAAACGATCCGCGAACGGCCGAAGTGACCGTCGTCGCTCCGGGCTTTTTCACGCCGCGCATCGACATGCAGAAGTGTTCGGCCTCAATCACCACGATCGAGCCCCGGGGGCGCAGTTCGCGCTCCATCGCCTCGACGATGTCGGTGGTCATGCGCTCTTGGACCTGTAGGCGACGCGCGTAACCCTCGACCAATCTCGCCAACTTGGAGAGCCCGGTGATGTTGCCTTCGGGACCGGGCAAGTACGCCACGTGCGCGAAACCGACGAACGGGACGAGATGATGTTCGCACAGCGAGGTGAAGGAGATATCGCGAACCATCACCATCTCGTCGTGTCCGGCTTCGAAGGTAACCCGGAGGTGCTCGCCGGGATCGGCCTCGATCCCCTGGAACAGTTCGACGTACATGTCGGCCACCCGTCGCGGTGTCTCGAGGAGCCCCTCGCGCGACGGGTCTTCGCCAATGGCTTCGAGGAGCTCACGCACGAGGCTCTGCACGCGCGCGTGATCGACCACGACTAGACCTCGCCGGTGAAGGTGTAAATCGCGTCGAGGTTGCGGTAGCGCTCGTTGACGTCGAGCCCGTAGCCCACGACGAAATCCGAGGGGATCGTGAAGCCGACGTACTTCAAGGACTGCTCGACGCGTTGCTCACCCTCCTTGAGCAACAGCGCGCACACTTCCAGGCTCTGGGGACTTCGTGCTCCGAGGTACTGGCGTAGGTAGTTGAGCGTGAGCCCGGAGTCGACCACGTCTTCGACGATCAGCACCTCGCGACCGAGCAGGTCGACGTCGAGGTCCTTCACGATGCGCACGACCCCGCTCGTCTTGGTCGCCGCGCCGTATGAGGAGACCGCCATGAAATCGACCTCGACCGGGAGTTCGATGGCGCGCATCAGATCGGACATGAAATTGATGGCGCCCTTCAAGACACAGACGAGCAGCGGTGGATTCTTGGCGTAGTCGACGGTGATCTGACGACCCAACTCGAGGACGCGATCGTGGACCTCTTTGGCCGAGACGACGACCTCACCGAGGTCGTGTTGCGCCCACAGAGCGGTGAAGTCGTTGGAAGGATGGCTACCCATGTCCCGCCAGCGTATCTGCTGTCGCTACTCCAACGTCAGGTGCTGGTCCCGTCGTGAGAGTCGACGCCCGCCACTCAACTCCGTCGCGACGACGCCACCATCGACGACGTCGATCGCGCGTTCCACTTCGTCGGCACTCGGCGGGTGGCTTCCGTCACCCCCGTCGGCTCCGCGTAGTTGCGCCCGAAGCCAGCGCCGCAGGCGAGCCCGCGGCCAGGTTCGCAGCACCCGACAGTCCGCGTCCTCCAGCGACACGGCTCGATCGTCCAAGGCGAGATCGTCCAACCACGTTCGCTCATCGTGCAACAGGGCCGCCTGTCGAGCGAGGATCGGCACCACGTCACGCCCGGCGACGTCATCGAGCAGTTTGATCAGCTCGTGACGGACCCGATTGCGGCGAAAGGCCCGGCTGTCATTGGTCTCATCGTGCAACGCGACGAACGGTGTCGAGTCGACGAATTCGTGCAGCGCGCTTCGACGCAGGTCGCGCAGCGGCTTGGTCGGGTCGTTCACCATCGGCGAGAGTCCGTCCAGCCCGGCGCCGCGGAGCATGTTCAACAGCACCGTCTCAGCGAGATCGTCCATCGTGTGGCCGGTGAGTACTCCCCTCGGCATCGCGGCGCGCCGCGCCGACCGGGCGCGGGCCTCAAAGTTCGCGCCCACGGTGACGGCGACGTCGTGACGAATGAAGCCGACGTCGAGTTGGCGACAGATCTCCCGAACGTGATCGGCGTCCTCGCCGCTCGTCGCACGCGCGTGGTGATCCACGTGGTGCACGGTGACGAGGAGTCCCGCCTCCAGAGCGAGCAGGAGCAGCCCGAGGGAGTCCGGTCCACCGGAGACGGCGAGATCGGCGGGCGTTCGCGCGTCGGCGAAGTGACACTGCGCCAAGAGACCGGAGCTCATGGACTTGAGGTTAGGCAAGGGCTCGTCGTACGTGACGGACACGGTTGCGATCAAAGAGCCTCGCGCCGAGATAGCTCGACGCGGCGAGGGCCGTGATCCAGAAACTCACCGGCCCGCCGATCCACACCCCGAAGAACAGGCCGGCCCACGCGCTCACCAAGGCGATCGTCATGGCGAGTGCCACGGCGTGCTGCGGACGACTCGTCAACACTTCGGCGGCCGCGGCCGGTGCGACGAGCAACGAGAACACGAGCAGCACGCCGACGATCTGAATGGCGACCACGGTCGTGATCGCCAGCAACGCCATGAAGAGCAGCGACATCGCGCGAATCGAAAGACCCCGGGCCGCCGCGGACTGGGCGTCGACCGACGCGAAGAGCAACGGCCGATACGAGAGTGAGACGACGAGCAGCACGCCGAGCGAGAGCGCGGCGACGAGACCCACGTCGTCCCAGGTGACGCCCAGTATCTGACCGAAGAGGATCGAGTACGTGGCGTTGGCGTAGCCGCTGTAGAGCGAGATGAAGAGGACGCCCAAGCCGAGGGCGGCCGTCAGCGTTACACCGACGACGGCGTCGCTCTCGTCGAGCGACGCACCCCCAACGCCGATGAGCAGTCCCGCCCCGAGACAGAAGACCAACAGTCCGACAATGGGCGAAAGACCCAACAACACGGCGCCCGCGGCGCCCGCGAATCCGACGTGCCCGATGGCGTGCGCCGCGAAGGCCTGGCGACGAAGGACGACGAAGTACCCGACGGCGCCGGCCGCCAGGGCGACCGCGGTTACCGCGTAGAACGCGTGCTGCACGAACGACGTCGAGAGGAGGTCGCTCAGGCTCACGAGGTCTCCTCCTCGTAGAGCTCGCTGAGGTGTTGGTGTGCTTCTTCGTTGTGCTCGAAGCCGTGAGGGTGCGGATGGGGATGGGGGTGCGCGAACTCTTCTTCGAGGCCCACGATCACTCGACGGCCCCGCGGCGTGACGATGATCTCGATCGGATGTCCGTAGAGTTCACTCAACACCGATTCGTTCACGACCTCGTCGACCGAACCGCTGCGCACCTGTCGCCGGGCGATCCACAGCACCTGATTCACGATCGACGAGAGAGGGTTGAGGTCGTGCGCGACGACGATGATCGCCGCTCCGGTGCTATCGCGCACCAGGTTGACCAGGTCGACAATCTCGGCCTGGGCGGCGAGGTCGAGTGCCGCCAACGGTTCGTCGAGCAGCAACAGTTCCGGGCTGAAGACGGTTGCGTGCGCGAGCGCGATGCGTTGACGTTGGCCCCCCGAGAGGCTGTGGAGGGGCTGATCACAGAAGGCGGCCGTGCCCGTGAGCGTGAGGGCACGACGAATGACCTCGCGTTTCGTCTTGTCGCGACCCCATCCGAAGCGTGGGCCGTCAAAACCGAGTCCGACGTAGTCCCGTCCCGTCAGGGTCGACGTGGCGTCGGCCGCGCGAGACTGGGCCATGTAGCCCACGCGTCGATTCCCCCGCCGAGGCGACTGGCCGAAGACCCGCAACGATCCCTCGCTCAGCGGGACCAGACCGAGGATCAGGTTGAGCAGTGTCGACTTACCGGACGCGTTCGGTCCGAGGACCGCAGTGATCGTGCCCGGCTCCACCACGAAGGACGCGTCACGCCAAATCGTGCGCCCGCCCAGCACGACGGCACCGCCTCGCATTTCCAACGTGCTCACGTCAGGCAACCTTCGATCTTCAAGTCAACCTTCATCTTCGTGACGACGCCGTTGATGAAACGCACGTAGTTGGTACCGCGCATGGTCTCGGTCACTTTGATGACCGGCACGTGTGAGGACTTCGCCTGGGCGACGAGTTCATCCGTCAGCGGCGTGGCGGTCTGGATGTTGTCGATGAGGAACGCGGGATGCTTCTTCAACTGATCCAACGCCGCGGCGAGGTCGCGTACCGACGGGTCGACGCCGTTGCCGACGGCCAATCGCAGCGCCTCGGGCGTCACGATGTCGAGTCGCGCATCCTCCAACAGGTACGACGTGACGTCTTCGGTCGCGGCGACCTTGACGTGATCGCAACGGGTCGCCATCGACTCGACGGAACTCTGGATCGCGTTCAGTTGCGCCAAGAGTTTCGTCGAGCGAACCTCGATATTGGCGTAGCCGCGGCGGTGTGCGAGCAGCTTGGTCAACGCCTTCACGAATTTGATGGCGGCCAATGGGTTGTAGAACAAATGGGGGTTCTTACCCGACGCGACGTTCATCAGCTTGCCGACGTTGATGACCGCCGCCTTCGAGCCCTGGGCGCTCACCAACTGTTCGAGCCACGTGTCGTAACCGGCGCCGTTCTCCAGGACGACCGACGCCTGGGCCACGCTCGCCGCGTCCGAGATCGTCGCCTCGTGCTCGTGCGGATCGGCGTTGGGGTCCGTCAAGAGCGACACGACTTTGGCGTCGGCGCCGACCAACTGATAGGCGAGAGCACCCCACTCCGAGACCCCGGAAACGATCAGGGGCTTGGTGGAGGCACCAGCGACGCCCGCGCTGAATCCGAAGGACGCGACAGCGACACTCAAGACCAAGAATAGTCTTTTTGGAATCATTCCAATTATGCTACTTGGAATGGTTATAGAAAGCAAGTCGCTCACGGATAGGCTTCGGGCGTGAGCACCTCGCGAAACACCGTCCAGCGTCGAGAGGTCATTGGGGTCCTGAGCCAGGTCCCTGGCTTCGTCAGTGCCCAAGACCTGCACACGCTCATTGAGCGCGAAGGCGGCCACATCGCCCTCGCCACCGTCTACACCCAGCTCAAGAAACTGGTCCACAACGGCGACGTCGACGTCGTGATGACCGATCGCGGTGAGAGTCTCTACCGGCGCTGCGTCGTGGAATCCCACCACCACCACCTGTCGTGCCGTCTCTGTGGCGCGACCGTCGAGGTCGACGCTCCCGAGCTCGAAAAGTGGGCCCACGACATCGGAGAAGCGTTCGGCTATCGAGAACTACGTCACGTCGTCGAATTCAACGGGGTCTGTTCGTCGTGCCAATCGAACTAACCCTGACACCGTCGACGCTCGGGGTACTCAACGTCTACCCCATTGAATTCGCTCGCCACTTTGGCGTCCGGGCATTCGTCACCGACCGCTCCGGAGGCGTGAGCCCCACGCCGTACGACTCATTGAACCTCGGCGACCACGTCGGTGATGAGCCCGCGAACGTCCTGGAGAATCGCCGACGCGTCGCCGACGCCATCGGCGTTGACGCGAACCGCCTCGTCATCATCAACCAGGTCCACGGTCGCAACGTCGTGAACGCGAATGAGGCGACGCCCGACAGCTCTGGCGACGTCATCGTTGACTTCGGCGACGGATTCGCCGTCGCCGTGCTGATCGCCGACTGCCTACCCATTCTCTTGGTCGACGAAGACTCACCGACGCTCGCGGTCGTGCACGCCGGTTGGCGCGGACTGGAGAGCAACGTGATCGAGAGCGCGCTCGCGCACTTCGAACATCATGACGCGGTGCACGCGTTTCTGGGTCCGTCAATCTCCGGCGCCGCCTATCAGGTCGGTCCGGACGTGGCCGAGCACTTCGCCAAGGTTCCGGGAGCGCTCGCGCCCGACGCGGGTGATCGTTCCCGGCTCGATCTGCGCGCCGTCGCCGTCGCCCAACTCCTCGCGCTGGGAATCACCGAGGGCCACCTCACGCTCGCGAGCCAAGTGACCGATGGCGGCGCCCCGTTCTTCAGCGACCGTGCGACGCGACCGTGCGGAAGGTTCGCGCTGGTCGCGCGCCGGGTCATCGCGTGAAACAACGCGCCGAGCTCTTTCGGTACGTCGGCCTCGACGTCACGTCCGACACGCTGACGGGTTTCTACGAGCTCGATGGTCGGGGCTTCGTTGAGACGGTCACGTTCGAGGGAGTGAAGTCACTCGAGGCGCCAGCCGTCGTCGCCCTCGCCCAACTCTGGTACCTCGTCGCCGGACTCTCGTACTACAAGGCCGGGGCCGCTCGCCGTATTGATGTCGGGACGACGCCGCTCGGCACTCACGGACGACGACTCTTCAAGGCCGCGCTCTCTGACGGACTGGGCGAGTTCGCGTATCGTAATCAGCTCCCACTGAGCGACGTCACGATCGAGGGTCGAGTCGGCGTCGAAGCCTACGAACCATTCGTCGACACCGGTCGCGTTCTCACGCCCTTCGGCGGCGGCATCGATTCGGTGGTGACGGTCGAGCAGTTGCGCGCCCACGTTGATCAGGCGCTCTTCGTCGTCAGCCCCTCCACGGGTCGCTTCACGCCGCTCGAAGAGACCGCCGCCGTCACCGGCCTCGACATCATTCGCGCCTCGCGAACGCTCGACCCCCAGATCGTGCGAGGCGACGATTCCTTCTTCAACGGCCACGTGCCGGTCACGACGATGGTGACGTTGTTGGCCGCGGTGGCGGCGGTCGCCTCGGGCCGCGGTGGCGTCGCGCTCAGCAACGAACACTCGTCGTCGGTCGCGAATCTCCGTTGGTACAACTCGGACATCAACCACCAATGGAGCAAGTCCTGGAACGCGGAGAACCTCATCGCCGCCGCGCTCGCCGAACGCGTCGGCGACGAACTCGTGGTGGCCAGTTACCTGCGCGACCGCAGCGAACTGTGGGTCGCTCAGGTGTTCAGCGAACTCGAGCAATACCATCACGTCTTTCGAAGTTGCAACCGCGCCTTCGCCCAGGCACCGGGAGAACGCGCGACACAGTGGTGTGGCGAGTGCGACAAGTGTCTCTTCGTCAATCTGGTGCTGGCCCCGTTCCTGTCGCGCCCGGCGCTATGGGACATTTTCTCCTGCGAACCGTTGAGCGACCCCGCGCGCGCCGAGCAACTGCGCACACTCGTCGGACTCGGCGCCGAGCACAAGCCGTTCGAGTGCGTGGGCGACCCCGACGAAAGCGCGGTGGCGCTCACGGAAGTGAGTCACCACGAGGGGTGGCGCGAGGTGACGGCACTGGACGAACTAGCGAAAGAGTTACGCACCGAGAGCGAACTCTCTGACCTGCTCGAAGCTCTAGGACCAAGTCGTGTTCCGGCCCACTGGCTTCGCTGAGCTCGCGGGCAAGCGCGTCGGGATCTTCGGCTACGGCCTCGAAGGTCGCGCGACGCGACGACGAGTCGAGGACGTCGCGGCGGAGATCGTGGTGGTGGACGACGCCTCCGACTTGGGCTCGGACGTGATCGTCTCGAGCGAAGGCGGCCTTGAGGCGCTTCTCGGATGCGACGTCGTCTTGAAGAGTCCGGGGATACCGCGTCGACGCGCGGACGTCCTCGACCTCGAACATCACGGTGTCACGGTCACGTCATCACTGAACCTCTGGCTCCACGACATCGATCGATCGCGGGTGGTAGCGATCACCGGCACGAAGGGCAAGTCGACGACGACGGCCCTCACGACCTTTTTTCTTCAGCGTCTGGGCGAAGCGGCACTGCGCCTGGGCAACTTCGGCCAACCGCCGTACGACCCCGACCTCGACGTGTCGAAGGGCTGGCTCATCCTCGAGGTCTCGAGCTTTCAGTGCGTCGACATCGACGTGGCGCCCGGCCTCGTGGTCGTGACTTCACTCGGGGCGGACCATCTGGATTGGCACGGCACGCTCGAAGAGTATCGGCGCGACAAACTCTCACTCACGCGAGCGCCGGGAGAGCACCGCACGCTCGTGCCCGAGAACGCAACGATGCACGACTACGCCGCCGAGATCGGCGGTGACGTGATGTTCGTAGCCCCCGACGAGACCGGTCTCGCGAGCTCACTCGGGCTCCTAGGCGCACACAACGACACCAACGTCGCCCTCGCGCTCCACTGCGCTGCCCGCCTCGCCAACCGGAGCGTCGACGAGGTTCGTGCGCGAGCCTTCGACTCGGCCCCAGCCTTCGAGCCGCTTCGCGGTCGACTCACGGCAGTGACGAGCGAAGTCGTGGACGGCGTAACGACGCGCTACGTCGACGACGGACTGGCGACCTCGGCGTTGCCGGTGGTCGCCGCGCTCGAGGTATTTGACGACGAACCGGTCGCTTTGATTGTCGGAGGATTCGACCGCGGCGTCGATTACGCGCCCTTGGCCGAGGCGATTGCGGCGCGACGACAGCCAATGGTACTGATCACGATGGGCGAGGCGGGAAAACGAATTGGCGACGAGGTAACCCGGCTCGCACCGGTGATCCTTCAGATCGCGGTCTCGTCAATGCGCGACGCCGTCAGCGAGGCTCGCAACTCACTCGAGGGCGGCGTCGTACTGCTCTCGCCCGGCGCCCCAAGCTTTGACCAATACAAGAACTGGGAAGAACGCTCCGAGGACTTCACGACGATCGTCCATAAACTCACGCGGAAATAGGGACGAACTCACGCCACCGAGATTGGAGCCTGGGAGGAGATTCGAACTCCTGACCTACGCATTACGAATGCGTTGCTCTACCGACTGAGCTACCCAGGCGCAAGAAGCAACTCTACTTGATGGGTCGCCGTGGGCGGCCTCGAGATACGTCAGAACTCCATCAACGACAGCATCAGGTCGTTCAATAGCAGCGTCTCGTCGGCGTTGGACGCGAGGCGTTGCGTCGCTTCGGCTAAGACGCCAATGGCTCGAATCGACGCCCCAACGCGGTACTCATCACGCGCCTCGCCGAGTTCGCTGCCCTCGAGGCTCTCGACCATGCGGTCGCGATACACGTTCGTCAACGCGGTGAGCCCGAATCGCAATTCGTCGATCCGAAAACGTCGCTGCTCCCGCTTGAACTGGGCCTCGGTGTCTCGTCGATTCGCCACCGAACGCTGACCCATGAGGCGCGCCTCTCGAACGCGCAGCTCCATCTCCTCGTCCTGGATCTGTTGCAGGGGCGCGATGGCGTCGTCGAGCGCCCGAGCGATCTCAGTGGCGAGCGCGGCCGAGGTCGCCGGCGTACCGTTCAGTCGATCGGGCACCGAGCGCCACTGCGCGATGCGCTGGGCCAGTTCGTCATCACGCCCGAGGATCCGCGCGCGTCGCAAGTTGCCGTTGGCCGCGCTGGCCGCCGCGCGCGCAGCGAGCGCCGTGGCACCTTCTCGAATCAGCACTTCGGCGATGTCCTCTTCGCTCAGGCCCTTCAATTTCAGTTCCACGCATCGAGACGCAATGGTGTCGAGCGCCGGTGGCACGTCTTCGGCGCTCAGCAGGAAGATCGTTCGACTCGGCGTCTCCTCGAGCGACTTCAACAGCGCCGCTGCGCTGGGCGAGGCCCCCGTCGTCGTGAGTTCCACGTCTTCGATGACGACGATCTGATAGCCCGAACCCAGGGGACGTCGCCGACTCACGCGGTCCGCTTCACGCAACTCGTCAATTCGCCATGACAGACCGGCGCGCTCGGCGAAGTAGACGTCGGCGTCAGCGTCGCTCAGCACCAAGCGACACGTCTCGCAGGTGCCGCACCCGTTCTGGGGACACTGCAAGGCCGCCGCGAACGTCAGCACTGCGTCGTGCAGGCTCGATCCGACCGGTCCGCTGATGAGATAGGCGTGCACCGGCGCCTTGACGTACTGGCGCATCGCGGCGACGGCGGTCTCTTGACCTACGAGCGCATCGAAGACGTCAGTCATCTCACCATGGTAAAGAGGCGAGGCGTTCGTCGACCGACGCAGCGACCTCGGACTCGCTGCGTGAACCGTCGATCACGCACCAGCGATTCCCCCACTTGGCCGCGATCGCCAAGTACCCGCCGCGCACGCGCTGGTGGAAGTCCAGGTCGGCCGATTCGAAGCGGTCGCGCACGTCGGGGGCTCGGCGTTCGTTGGCCACGTCGAGCGGCGTGTCGATCAACACCGTCAGGTCCGGCAGGCATCCACCGATGGCCAGTTCGGTGGCGGCCTCGAGGCGCGCGAGGTCGACGCCGCGGCCGTAGCCCTGGTAGGCCAACGTGGAGGCGAAGTACCGGTCACTGACGACGGAGCGCCCGGTGGCGAGGGTCGGTTCGATGACGGTGCGCACGTGATGCGATCGATCGGCCAGCATCAAAAGAGCCTCAGTAATCGGCGTCATGGGCGTAGCGGCGTCGAGGACCCAGCGCCGGAGATCGACGCCCAGGGGCGTGTCGCCCGGCTCGAAGGTGAAGTGCGCGTCGCGCAGTTCCGCGACGCGTCGGGCTTGGGTGCTCTTGCCGCTCGCGTCGATACCTTCGAAGACGACGAAGGAACCACGACGCATCATTCGTCCGTGTGCGTCGCCGCGATCAAGGCGGCGTTGGACTTCTCGCCCTGGGCTACCGCCGCCCGCTTGGCGGTTCCGGTCGCCTTTTTCGCAGGTGATTTCTTGGTCGCCTTCTTCGCGGGCTTCTTCGTTGCCTTCTTGACCGCTTTGCGGGGACGACTCGACGGTTCGGCGTTGCGCCGTTCGGCGAGTAACTCGCAGGCGCGATCGAGGGAGATGGTCTCGGGGGTGTCGCCGAGACGAAGCGTCGCGTTGATCTCGCCGTCGGTGACGTAGAGACCGAAGCGACCGGTGCGCACGACGACGTTTCGCTTCGTGACCGGGTCCTCGCCAAGTTCTTTCAACGGTCCCGCGGCCGCGCGGCGGCCGCGCTGCTTGGGTTGGGCCAACAGCGCCAGCGCGCCGGTGAGGTCGATTGAGAAAATCTGTTCCTCGTCCTCGAGCGAGCGGGTCTCCTTACCCCACGTGAGATACGGCCCATAGCGGCCATTCTGGGCAATGATCGGCTCGCCCTCGGGGTGCTCGCCAACGACGCGCGGCAACGACAGGAGTCTTTTGGCGTCAGCGAGTGTGAGGGTCTCGGGCGACATGGTCGTCAGCAGCGAGGCGGTCTTGGGCTTTTCCTTCGGGTCGGTCATCGCCCCGACCTGGACGTAGGGGCCGTAGCGACCGGCCTTCAAGAAGATCGGCAGTCCCGTCTCCTCGTCCACGCCCAGTTCACGGTCGTTACTCGGCGCCGAGAGCAGCTCGAGGGCCCGTGCCACACTGAGTGAATCGGGCTCGGTCGCCTCGGGAATCGAGACACGGTCGTCGCCGTGCACGAGGTACGGTCCGTAGCGGCCCGAGCGCACGCTGATCGCGACGCCATCCTCGGCGATGCCGAGCGGAATCGAATTGATCGCGGCGAAATCGAACTCGTGCGGCTCGTGCGTCATGTGTTCCAGACCGAGTTTGGCCAATTCAGTCGTCGCCGAAGGATCGCCGAAGTAGAACTTCTGCAACCACGGCTCCAGGTCCTGATTCCCCTTAGCGATCTCGTCCAGTTCGTCTTCCATTGCGGCCGTGAATTGGTAGTCGACGAGGTCGGCGAAGTAGTGCTGGAGGAGGTTGACGACGGCGAAGGCGCGAAAGGCCGGCACGAGGGACTTCCCCTTCTTCCACACGTACCCGCGTCGATCGATCGTCTTCATCACTGACGCGTAGGTCGACGGTCGTCCGATGCCGAGGTCCTCGAGCTTCTTGATCAACGTCGCTTCGGAGTAGCGGTCGGGCGGCTGGGTGTCGTGGCCCTTCGCTTCGGCGCCCGTGACGGGCACGACCTCGCCTTCGGCGAGCGGCGGCAAGATGCGCTCCTGGTCGGCCAGTTCGGCCTCGGGGTCATCGGTCCCCTCGACGTAGGCCCGTCGAAAACCAGGGAATTCGATGCGCAGTCCGGTGGCGCTCAAGCCGACGAGCACGTCGGCGTCGAAGCCGACGAGGTCGCGCAACGTCGACTCCAGACGAACCTTGTCCTGGGTCAAACGGGCATCGACCATTTGGCTGGCGAGCGTGCGCTTCCACACGAGGTCGTACACGGCGAGTTCGTCACCACCGAGTTGGGAGTGCGCCTCGTCGAGGGAGCGAAACGACTCGCCGGCGGGACGGATCGCCTCGTGCGCCTCTTGCGCGTTCTTCACCTTGCGGTCGTAGCGTCGCGGGACATCCGACACGTAATCGTCGCCGAACATCGAGGCCGCCGTCGCGCGCGCGGCCCGGATCGCCTCGTCCGAGAGCGTCGTGGAGTCAGTACGCATATAGGTAATCCAGCCCTGTTCGTAGAGTCGCTGAGCCGCTCGCATCGTACGTTCCGGGTCGAAGCGAAGTTTGCGACTGGCTTCGATCTGCAGCGACGACGTCATGAACGGTGGCTGCGGGCGCTGTGTTCGCGGCGTGGAGGCGACCGACATCACCGTCACCCTGGCGCCGGGCAGGGACTGTGCGATCGACGTCGCCGACGCCTCGCTCAAGACCTGCACGTTCGCCTTGGCGTCGAGCACGCCCGCGGCGTCGAAGTTCTTGCCGGTTGCCAGTGACGAGCCGTTCACCGACTCGAGGGTCGCGTCAAAGGCGTTGCCCTTCGTGTCCAGGGCGGCCGTGACGTCGAACCAGGTCGCTGAGGTGAAGTCCATTCGCTCGCGCTCACGCTCACACACCAGTCGAATCGCGACCGACTGGACACGGCCGGCCGATCGGGCCTTGTCGACCGCGCGCCAGAGTACGGGAGAGACTTCGTAGCCGACGAGACGGTCGAGGAAGCGGCGGCCCTCCTGGGCGTCGACGAGACGCAGGTCGAGGTCCCGGGTCTCGCTGACCGCCTTGGCGATGGCGGCGGGCGTGATCTCGTGAAAGACCATGCGCTTGACGGGCACCTTGGGGTTGAGCACTTCTTGGAGGTGCCAGGCAATGGCCTCCCCCTCGCGGTCTTCGTCGGTGGCGAGGTAGAGCTCGTCGACTTGCTTCAGGGCGGCTTTGAGTTCGGCCACGATCTTCTTGCGGTCACTCGAGACGACGTAAACCGGTTTGAAGTGGTCGTGGACGTTGATGCCGAGGCGCGCCCACTTCTCCCCCTTCACCGAGGCCGGGATGTCGGCGGCGCTCTGGGGGAGGTCACGAATGTGACCAATCGACGGCTTCACGATGTAGTCGGGACCGAGCATGCCCTGAATCCGTGTCGCTTTCGCGATCGATTCGACGATTACGAGGGCCCGGGCCATGCTCCTCCTTTCACGGATTGACTTCGCGGCGCGTACGCCACCTCACCTTGCGCTCTACAAGATAGACAGGTCTTCGACCCTACCGGCGTCATGCCCGGCGTCAGCGACCCATCGGTCGCGCCAATCACCGGGCGGATACTGGCGATTCGATGTCCGACGATTTTTAGCTGTCACCCGCCGGCGCGGCCACAATCTCGTACTGCGGATTGAGGATGACCGCTTCACGTCGAAGCGACGTCACCGTCCCTCGAACGAGTAATCGCGTACCGCGCTCGATGCCGGGGATAGTCGAACGGCCCTGGAACACGAGCGTGACCGAACCCGAGTTGTCGGCGATGACGCAGCGAAGTTCGTGTCCGCCGCTCTCGTGGTTAATCGCCATCGAGCGAACTCTCCCGGCGATCTCGGCGAATTGGCGCTCGACCAAACCGCCGATCGGTTCGGAGTCGGTCGAACGCTGGGCCAGCTTCACGTCCGCGACCAAATGTGCGCTGTCGCGGATTCCGCCGCGCACGACTTCGTCGCTGCGCGGTGCCTCTTGCATCGCGCCCTCGGAGATCCTGCGGACCGCGCGATAGGGCACGATCGTCGCGGCGGTGCGCGGCACGTGCATGATGGCGCCGGCGATCGCGTCGGCACTGCGGTCGTGCAAGAACCGCTGCAGTCGAGAGACGTAGCCCCGTCGCGGCAGAATGACCATGCAGAAGACTTCGGGGTCGCGCACGACGTCCGCGACGAGTTCCAACGCGGCCCGGTCGACACGGCGGTCGTCACACTCGACGATCTCGAGCGTGATGCCGGCCGACGCGGTTCCGGGCGCGCCCCACTTCTCTTCGAGGTGTGCAGTGACGATCGGGTCGATGTCGAAGTGAACAGCGCGAATGGAATAGGCGTTGAGAGAGAGGCAGTACAGCAAGGACCTTTCGGTGACGAGGTCGTAGGTGTCGACGAAAACCACGACTCGGTTCATCCGGATGTTCATGGTCGCGGCCCGCCCACTCACGGCTTCGAAGGCGCGCTCCTCGCGTACGTACTGCTTGTTCAGTCGAATCAACGCGATGTACATGAAGGGCCCAACGACCGCGATGATCCACGCGCCCTCGGTGAACTTGACGATCAGAAAGATCAGGACCACGATCGAGGTGACCGTCGCCGAGAGCGCATTCACGAAGACGCCGAAGCGCCACTTGCCGGTTCTCTCGCGCAGGTGTCTCGCGACCATCCCCGCTCCGGCGAGCGTGAACCCCGTGAACACGCCGATCGCGTACAGCGCGACGAGCGCGTTCACACTGGCGTTGAAGACGATGATCAAGGTGAGCGCAACGATGCCGAGCACGATGATGCCGTTGGAAAAGGCGAGTCGATGCCCTCGTTTCGTCAACTGACGCGGCAGGTATTTATCGGTCGCAACGTAGTTCGCGAGGAACGGGAAACCGTTGAAGGACGTGTTGCCGCCGGTATAGAGGATCAAGATCGTCGCCAGCAGCACCAGGTAATAGATGATGTGTCCCAGCCCATGACCACCGAAGACGTCGAGCACCTCTTGACTGACGACGGTCGGCGAACCCTTCTCGTAGGGAATCGCGTGGGTCCACGCCGCGAGGAACGTGATGCCGAGCAAGAGGAACGCCAGGATGCTCGACATCGTCACGAGCGTCTTACGCGCGTTCGGCGACTCGGGACGGCGGAAACTAGCGACGCCGTTGGAGATCGCTTCGAGTCCGGTCAACGACGAACCGCCGTTGGCGTAGGCGCGCAGCAAGGAGATGAACGCGAGACCCATCAAGACCCCGGTGCCCTTCGCTCCAAGGTGATGATCGATGAGGTCGTTCTGCAGGGGCAGCGGGATCCGATGGAGCGATCCGGCGATCTTCTTCGAGACCCCGAAGATAATCGTCGCCGACATCATCACGATGTAGAAGTACGTCGGGAGGGCGAAGTAGCTGCCCGCCTCTTTCAACCCGCGCAGATTGCCGTAGATGAGGATCAAGACCACGCCGACGGTGATCAGTAAGGGATCGGGCGCGTGACTCAGTCCCGGGATGGCACTCGCCAACACCGCGGTGCCGGCCGAGCACTGGACCGCGACCGTGACCGTGTAGTCAATCAACAAGGCCACCGCCGCGATTTGGGCGACCTTGGGACCGAAGTTGTCACGCGCCACCACGTACGAACCACCGGCGGTCGTGTAGTACTTGATGACGTCCATGTAGCTGGTCGTCACGAATAACAACACGCCGAGAATCACGAACATGATCGGCACGACGAGGGCGAAAGCGGCGATCCCGATGTAGGGCGTCATCTGCGTGAGGATCTCTTCGGTGCCGTAGGCCGAGGACGAGATGCAGTCCGGCGCCAAGACACCGAGCGCGACCGCGCGATTGAGACGTTCGCCGCTCAACTGTTCAGTGACGAACGGCCTTCCCAGGAGGATCCGCTTGACCCGGTAGCCCAGCGACTCGGGGTACACGTCAGCCAAATTGGCGTGGGACGTCAGAAGTGGCGAATTTTTGGAGATCTGCTTATCGGCTTCTGACACTCATTCGATACTAAACGAGGCCCCTGAACCGCTTTGGCGACGCCACGCGCCGTCGTGCGTTAGTTGCACCTTCGTCAAGAAGTGTGTTCAGATGACGAGGTGCATATCGTTGTCGTCGGCTGTGGTCGAGTGGGATCAGAACTGGCGATGCAACTAGCCGAAGAAGGTCACTCGGTTGTTGTCGTCGACAAGAACCGCGATGCCTTCAGGCGATTGCACCACTTTCACGGCAAAACCATCGTGGGCTCGGGATTCGACCGCGACGTGCTGTTTCAGGCCGACGCGCGCCGCGCCAACGCGTTGGCCGCGGTGACGAGCGGGGACAATACGAACATCCTCTGTGCGCGCATCGCCCGCGACAACTACGAAATCAAGAACGTCGTGGCGCGCATCTACGACCCCGCTCGCGCCGACATCTACATGAAGCTCGGCATCCCGACGGTGGCGACGGCCCTCTGGACCACCCAGCAAGTGAAGCGATGGCTGCTGCCGGCCGACGATTCGGTCGAATGGACCGCGAGCTCGGGCACGCTGCACTTGGTCGAGCGCATCGTCCCCGACGTACTCGCGGGCAAGCCGATCAGTTACTACGACCACGGTGACAGCGTCCGAGTCGTCGGACTCATTCGCGGCGGTCAGGGGCGCGTGAACATCGACGGGCTCTTCGCTCAAGAAGACGACGTACTCGAGTTCCTCGTGACGACCGAAGGGCTCGAAGAGTTGAAGTCACTCATCGAGAGCGGACAACGATGAGGGTGATGATCGCCGGTGGCGGATCGGTCGGCGTGTCGATTGCGTTAGACCTCGTGGACCGTCATCACGACGTCACCTTGCTCGAGCAGGTCTCGACGACCGCCGAACGCCTCAAAGCCATGTTGCCGGGCGTTAACGTGATGGCGGCCGACGCGTGCGAATACGCCAACCTCGCCGCGGCCGACCTCCGCAGCGTGGACGTGGTCATCGCCGCGACCGGCGACGACGAGGACAACCTCGTGATCAGCTGGCTCTCCAAACAGGAGTTCGGCGTTCCGCGCGTCATCAGTCGCATCAACAACTCGCGCAATGAATGGCTCTTCAATGAGAGCTGGGGCGTGGACATCTCGGTCTCGACGCCGGCCCTCATCACCTCGCTGGTCGACGAGGCCGTCGAAGTGGGCGCGATCATTAATCTGATGGACCTCGCGCAGGGTCGAATGCGACTGATCGAGGTGACCCTCGCGGCCAACGCGCCCGCGGTCGCCAATCACCTCACGCTCGACGAACTGCACCTGCCCGATTCGGTGCGCGTCGTGGCCGTGGTGCGCAGTGGTCAACCGTTGGTGCCCTCGGCGCCGATGCACTTCTTGGAACACGATCACGTGATTTTGATTACTCGAGCCGACGCCGCGCAAGATTGCGCATCGGCCTTCGTCGCGTGATCCCGGGGCATCGCAAATACAACCGGACCTAGCATGGATAGGTGCGAGCGGCCTTTTTTGACTTAGACAAGACGGTGATCGCCAAGTCATCGCTCGTGGCCTTCGGCCCGGAATTCCACGCTCGCGGGCTCCTACATCGGCGCACCCTGATCTGGGGCGTACTGAGTCAGACGATATTCATGCGATTCGGCGCCGACGAGGAGAAACTCGAGAAGATTCGCGAATCGGTATTGCAGATCACCAAGGGCTGGGATCACTTGGAGGTGAAGAAGCTGGTCGCCGAGACGATCAATGAGGTCATCGAGCCGCTGATCTTTGAAGAGGCCCTCGAACTCATTGACCATCACATGGCCCAGGGCGACGAGGTGTGGTTAGTGAGCGCCTCGCCCGCCGAGATCGTCGAGCCCTTCGCCGAACTACTCGGCGTCACCGGCGCCATCTCCTCGCGCGCGAAGATCGACGAACTCGGGAAGTTCACTGGCGAGATGGAGTTCTTCGCCCAGGGCGAGAATAAGGCGATCGCCATTCGCGAACTGGCCCAGAAACGCGACATCGATCTCAATGAATCCTTCGCGTACTCCGACTCCGAGACTGACATCCCCATGCTCGAATCGGTCGGCCACGCCTACGCCGTCAACGCCGATCGTCAACTCGCCAAGGCGGCCCACGAAAGTCAATGGCCGATACTGAATTTCAAGCATCTGGTGCGGGCCCACGACCGAACGAGGTCGAACGTTCCCTACCTACTCAGTGCTCTCTTGATCGGTGTCGCGGCCGTACTCGGTCGCACGTACCAACGCCGCTAGAGCGTCAGCAGGTCGCGCGCGCCGGTGTCCGAAGACGGGTGACGCAGTTTGCTCATCGCGCGCGCCTCGATCTGGCGAATCCGTTCGCGCGTCAAGTTCATCTCGGCGCCGACGTCTTCCAGGGTACGAATCTCCCCGGCGCCGTCTAGACCGAATCGCATGCGCAGGATCTTCTGCTCGCGCTCGTCGAGCGGCTGCAGGAGCTTCTCGATCGCGGCGGGCATCATCTTGACGGCGGCCACGTCGAAGGGCGACTCGGCCGAGCGGTCCTCGACGACGTCGCCCAACTCGGCGTCGCCGTCTTCGCGCAGCGGCTCGGAGAGGGAGATCGGCTCGGAGCGGAATCGCAGTGCCTCGATCAACTTGTCCTCGGGCATCTCGCATTCGTCGCACAGTTCCTTGATGGTCGGGGGGCGCCCGAACTTGAGTTCCAGTCGAGACTGCGCCTTCTGCACCCGGGCCAACGTGTCCCCGGCGTGCACCGGAAGTCGGATCGTGCGACCGGTATTGGCGATACCACGGGTGATCGCCTGGCGAATCCACCAGGTGGCGTAGGTCGAGAACTTGAAACCCTTGCGCCAGTCGAACTTCTCGACCGCGTGCATCAGACCGAGGTTGCCCTCTTGAATGAGGTCGAGTAACGGCAAACCGGAGGCCTGGTACTTCTTGGCGATCGACACGACGAGGCGCAAGTTCGACTGTACGAAGTCACGTTCTGCCTGGTCACCCCGGTGTACGGAACGCTTCAGGGCCAGCTTCTTGCTCGGCGTGAGCTTGATCTTCTTGTCGGTCTCCGACGCGTCGAGCTCGGCCTTGGCTTCGCGGCCCTCTTCGATGGTCTGGGCCAGTCGTACTTCGTCGTCCTTGGTCAGAAGGGTGTATTGACCAATATCAGAGAGGTAGAGACGTACGAGGTCCTCGTCATCCCTATCGACGCGATCTTTTGCCATGGCTCTCCCTTGATACCCGACACCGGAGATTCCGGTACTACTAGTTATACGGGGCTATGCAACTTACCCGGAAATGCCCAGACTCTCTGCGTTTCCAGCCAAATCGAGTGTCGTCGAGAGATCTCGGGCCAGTGTCTGCCACTCGAGGTCGTCGATCGGGGCCTGGTCCTTCGCGACCTCACCGGTCGCGCGAATCTCCCTCACGCAGACCATCGAGGCGTGGTTGAAGAGTTCCGTCAGTTGAGAGCCGCTCGACAGTGCCGTTCGGGCGTCGAGCAAGGACACCAGGAGCCTCGGCCCCACGACCATTGCCATGGCGTAGAGCACCAGAGCGCCCGAAGCATCGCCGGCGAGCGCTCGACGCAGGACGTCATCGAGGATCGGAATCGCCGCAATCTCCGTCTCTCCAAGGTGCTCTCGCAACTCGAGCGCCAGGGCGCCGTAGGCGCGGGCGCTCTCGTAGGTGCGCACCACGTAGGCGTCGTGGGACAATGTCGGGGCACTCTCGCCGAGGACAATATAAATAGTGTCGTAGCACGCGAGGAGGTGTTCGGCGATCTCGCGATTCGTAGGCGTCACAGGGTCTCTTGGCGAAACGCGTTGGTTATCGGCATGCGCCGGTCCCGTCCGAAGGCCTTTTTCGAGATCCGAACTCCCGGTGCCATCTGGCGACGCTTGTACTCACTGCGGTCGACCAATCGGGTGATTTGGAGCACGAGTTCGGGGTCGTGGCCACTGGCGATCATGGTTTCCGCGGTGGCGTCGTCTTCGACGTAGAGCTCGAGCAAAGGATCGAGCACGTCATAGGGCGGCAGTGACTGGTCGTCTCGTTGGTCCGGTCGTAGTTCGGCCGACGGGGCCTTGGTCAGCACCGCCGCCGGGATTGGCTCGGGGTCACCGTCCTTGGCGGCGAGGTCATTGCGGTAGCGACAGAGTTCGTACACGAGTGTCTTGGGCACGTCCTTGATGACCGCGAATCCTCCGACCGAGTCGCCGTAGAGCGTCGAGTAACCGGTCGCCATCTCCGACTTGTTGCCGGTCGTGAGTACGATCGCCCCCGTGTCATTCGAGATGGCCATCAAGAGGACGCCGCGAATGCGCGATTGCAGGTTCTCGTCGGTGATGCCTTCCGGTTCACCGTCAAGCACGTTCTCGAGCGCCGCGCCGAATGCCACGTGGGCGCCCTCGATCGGAATCGTCGTGATCTCGATATCGAGGCGCGACGCGAGCTCTTCCGCGTCCGCGATGGAGTGCCCCGATGAATAGCGCGACGGCATGGTGAAGCCGCGAACGGCGCGCGCGCCCACGGCGTCGACGGCGATCGCGGCGACCAACGAGGAGTCGACGCCGCCCGACAGCGCAATCACCGCGGTTCGAAAGCCGTTCTTGCGCAAGTAGTCGCGCGTCCCCATCACCAAGGCTTGGTAGACCTCTTCGACTTCGCTCAGGGGCTCGGCGATTCGATTCACGTGCAGCGCCGTCAGACGCTCATCGTCGCTGGCGTAGCCGATGTTGAGCGGCACGCCCTGGGTTGAAGCGCGCGCGTCAATCTCGCACACCAACAACTCCTCGCTGAATGCCGCGGCGCGCGCAATCACGTCACCCTGAGCGTTCACGACGACGCTCTGGCCGTCGTAGACGAGTTCGTCCTGACCGCCTACGAGGTTGACGTAGGCAATGGGACAGTTCGTCTCGAGTGCGCGCTCACGCAGCACGGCCTCACGCTCCTCGCGCCGTCCGCGCGCGTACGGTGACGCGTTGGCGACGACCAACATCGTGGCGCCCTGGCTGGCCAATTCGGCGGCCGGACCGTTGCGGATCCACACGTCTTCACAGATCATCAGACCGACGGCGACGCCTCGAACGTTGATGATCGTGTGCGGTCCGAGGCCCGGATGGAAGTACCGCTGCTCGTCAAAGACGTCGTAATTCGGGAGTAGTCGTTTGGTGGCGATAGCGACGACACCGTCATCACTCAGGGCCACCAGGGCGTTGGCGATATGGGGCGAACCGAGTTCACCGAAGGCCGGTCGCGCCTCGTCGCGTCCGTCGCTCGAAGGCGCCAACGCGATGTCTTCGAGACCTTCGCTCACGACGGTGCCGACGAGGACCGGGGGCACGTTGTCCAAGAGCGCCATCTCGATAAGGGCGACCCGCGACGCCTCGATGAAGCCCTCTTTCAAGAGCAGGTCCTCCGGCGGATAGCCCATCAGGGAGAGCTCGGGCGTCAGTACCAGATCGGCGCCGGCCGAGGCGGCCTGGGTGCGGAACCGACCGAGGGTTTCGACGTTTTGCGCGAATCCGCCCACGACCGCGTTCATTTGGGCCATGGCGAGTCGGATCACAGGCACGGACGTGAGCCTACCGGTGCAGGACCGTGGAAACCCTGGCGAACGTTCACACGCGGTTAACAAAACTGGGGGTGTCGCACGATGCCGCTGCACCAAACTGGATGGGAACGCGCGCGGTGCGCAATGACATCTGTGAGGAGCGATTTTGAAGTATCAGGCCGAATACATTTGGATTGACGGAAGCGAGCCAACGCGAAAGCTGCGTAGCAAGACCAAGATCGTCACCGTGGGACAGAAGCCCCCCGTGTGGGGCTTCGACGGCTCGAGCACGAACCAGGCGACCGGCCATTTCTCGGACTGCGTGTTGCTGCCGGCCTTCACGGTGCCCGACCCACTGCGCGGTCCCAATGACGTCCTCGTGATGTGCGAAGTCCTGAACGCCGACTTTACGCCCCACGTCACGAACGAGCGCGCCGCTACGGCCGCCGTGGCCAAGAAGTACGCCAGCTTCGAGCCCAAGTTCGGCATCGAGCAGGAGTACACGTTCTTCCAGGACGGTCGACCGTACGGGTGGCCCGAGGACGGATTCCCCGCGCCGCAGGGTCCGTACTACTGCGGTGTCGGTGGTGCGAAGATGCCCGGTCGAGACATCGTCGAAGCCCACACGCTGGCCTGCATCCGCGCCGGCATCGGCATTGAGGGGACGAACGCCGAAGTCATGATGGGCCAATGGGAGTTCCAGGTCGGGGTGCTCGGACCGGTGGAAGTCGGCGACCAACTGTGGCTCGCGCGCTGGTTGCTCGAGCGCATCGCCGAAGAGTTTGGCGTCGACGTCAGCTTCGACGCCAAGCCGGTCAAGGGTGATTGGAATGGCGCCGGTGCTCACACGAACTTCTCGACGAAGCAGATGCGCGCCGCGGGCGGCTACGGCGCCGTAATCGCCGGGGCCGAAGCGATCGGGACCCGCGTCAAAGAGCACATCGCCAACTATGGAGTCGGCATCGAGGAGCGTCTCACCGGAGCTCACGAGACTGCGCACTGGTCGAAGTTCTCCTACGGCGTGTCGGACCGGGGCGCGTCAATCCGTATTCCCGGACAGGTCGCGCGCGAGAAGAAGGGCTACCTCGAAGACCGTCGTCCCAACGCCAACGTCGACCCCTACGTCGTCGCCCGACTGATCACCGAGACGGTGTGCGCCGCCGCGAGCGCCAAGAAGACGCCGGCAAAGAAAGTGGCCGCCAAGAAGACGCCGGCGAAGCAGGCCGCCGCCAAGAAGGCTCCCGCGAAGAAGGCGGCTGCTCGACGCTAAGGACGTGAACGAAACCCGCCGCGTGAATGCGGCGGGTTTCGCTGTTTGTGGACCAAAAGTGCGACGGACGGGAAGGTGCGAGAATGGTGCATATGCAAAGCCAAGCTCAGTACGTACTGCGAACCGTCGAGGAGCGCGGCGTTCGCTTCGTCCAACTGTGGTTCACCGACGTGCTGGGACGCCACAAGGCGTTCCACGTCACCCCCGCGGAACTCGAGGATGCGCTCGACCAGGGCATGACCTTCGACGGCAGCTCGATCGACGGCTTCTCGCGCACCCAGGAGTCCGACGTCCTCGCCCGACCGGACCTCACGACTTTTCAGCTCCTCCCTTGGTACGACGAGGGCGCCGGGGTGGCGCGGGTCTTCTGCGACATCGTCAACATCGACGGCACGCCCTTCGACGGGTGTCCTCGCCAGCAACTGCGCCGAGTCCTCGGTGAGGCCCGCGCCCAGGGCTACACCTTCTTCGTCGCGCCCGAGATCGAGTACTTCTACTTCGAGGGCCTCGAGACGGCGACGGCACCGGTGCCGATCGACCGCGGCAGTTACTTCGACCTACTGCCCGACGACACCGCGAGCCAACTGCGACGACGAACCGTCCTGACGCTCGAAGAGATGGGTATCGGCGTCGAGCACGCCCAGCACGAAGACGCGCCCGGACAACACGAGATCGACCTGCGCTACACCGACGCCCTCACCATGGCCGACACCGTGATGTCGGTGCGCCACGTGGTAAAGGAACTGGCGCGCCAGGCCGACGTCTCGGCGAGTTTCATGCCCAAGCCCCTCGCCAACGTTCAGGGTTCGGGCATGCACACGCACCTCTCGCTCTGGCGCGACGAGCAGAACGCGTTCATCGGTGATGGTCCCTACGGTCTCAGTGACGTCGCCGCCAAGTTCATCGCCGGACTCGTTCGTCACGCGCCGGAGATCACCGCGGTGACCAACCAGTGGGTCAACTCCTACAAGCGACTCGTGCCCGGGGTCGAGGCGCCGGTCGAGGCCAAGTGGGCGCGCTACGACGCCGCCGCGCTCGTGCGCATCCCGTCAGTGAAGCCCGGACGCGTCGATTCGACCCGCGTCGAATACCGTTCGCCGGACCCGGCCGCCAATCCCTACCTCGCCTTCGCCGTGATCCTCGCCGCGGGACTACGCGGCGTACGCGGCGGCTACGAGCTGCCGGCTGAGGGAGAGCGCACGGCGCCCCTGCCCCAGTCCCTCGCCGAGGCCTTGGATCTCATGGAATGCTCCGCGTTATTGCACGAGACGTTGGGCGAACACCAGGTGGAGTGGTTTCTACGCAACAAGCGTTCCGAATGGGACGCCTACCGCGGGCAAGTCACGCCCTTCGAACTCGAGCGCTACCTCCCGTTGCTGTGAACATCGACGTCGTGCTCTGCGTGCCCTCGTGCGAGGGGCCGGTTCGAAAGGCATTCGACGTCACGGGCGTGACCCCGGCGGTCGCCGTGACCGGGCGGCTCAACGAGGTCACCGCGCTGGAGCCGACTGACGGCTTTGCCGGCGCGGTCATCAACGCAGCCGCCTTCCCCTTCACCGAGGCCATGAACCTCTGTCGCCAGTTGCGCTCGCGAAGCCGCGGTGTCGGCCCGATCATCTTGTTACTCGACCACTACCAACTCGACGAGCTCACGTTCCGCGAGGACCTGTTCGACGACTTCGTGGTCGGGCCCTTCGACGTGAGCGAGTTGGCGACCAGACTGCGTCATCGTCTTCGTCGCGCCGGCAACGAGAGTGTCGCCCCGCGCGTCGAACACGGCGGGCTGTCGATGAACTTAGAGACCTACCAGGCCTCGATCGCCGGACGCGTCATGGACCTCACGTACATGGAGTACGAGTTGCTGCGCTTCCTCGCGACGAACCCGAATCGCGTCTTCACCCGCGAGACGTTGCTCAGTCGAGTCTGGGGCTACGAGTACTACGGCGGGGCGCGAACGGTAGACGTGCACGTTCGACGACTGCGCGCGAAGTTAGGCGAGGAGTACGCCCATCTGATCCAGACGGTGCGTTCGGTGGGCTACAAGTTCGGCACGTCGCCGAACGAATACTCGGTCTAGTCGAGGGGCGCGTACGCCCAGAGCTCAACTTCCGCGAGTGCGCCGAGCGGGAGTTGGTGGACGGCGACGGCCGAACGCGTGGGACGCGGCGGTTCGAACGCCTCGATCCACACGTCGTTGCACGCGGCGAACACGCCCATGTCGGTGAGGAAGAGCGTCGCCTTCACGACCTGATCGAACGTGGCACCGGCCTCGGCGAGCACGGAGCGCGCGTTCACGAGCGCCTGGCGAAGTTGTTCGGGCGCGCCCCCTTCAATCATGACCGGCTTATCGGGTCCCGCGACGACACCAAGTTGACCGGAGATCACGACGAGGTCACCCGCGCGACGCCAGGGGGAGTAGGGGCCGAACGTCACCGCCATGATGATCTCTTAACTGAAAGAGTTGCCGCAACCGCAGGTGCGAGTCGCGTTGGGGTTCGTGATGTGAAATCCGGCCCCTTGGAGCGAGTCGGAGTACTCGAGGGTCGAGCCGTTAAGGAGTTCCGCGCTCGAAGCGTCCACCACGACTTTGACGCCACCGAATTCGCGCACGATGTCGTCGTCGGCGAACTCGGAGTCGAAGTACATGTCGTAGTTGAAGCCCGAGCAGCCGCCCGGCTTCACCGACACGCGAAGCGCCAAGAGCTCCTCGACGCCCTCGGCGGCGATGAGCTCGGCGACCTTCTCGGCGGCGCCATCGGTCAAGTTGATCGGGTTGGGATCCTTCTTGGTCAAGTTCACGGTGGTGGTGGTCATGTTCGACATGGCGCTCCTTCGAGAGTTCTTCGTTCCATGATAGTGAGGGTTTTGCGCAATGAACACCCCCCTTCATTCACCGGTAGCGTTTCAACGTGCAAGCGTCCGATCGACTCAGAGAGCGCCTCAGCCAGGTGCTGGACCCCGAACTCGGGGCCTCCATCGTCGAACTCGGCATGGTCGGTGAAATCACCGTTTTTGAACGTCACGCTGTCGTGCACGCCTCGTTGACAACCGTCGGCTGTCCCCTACGGAGCCAGATCGAACGCGACGTCAAAGAGGCCGCGCTGACCCTCGAGGACGTTGACACGATCGATCTCGTCATGGGCGTCTTGGACGCACCGGCGAAGGCCGCACTGATGAAGCGCGCGAGGACCATCGCCCAGGCGAGTGCACCCTCGACCTCGATCCCCACCCATACGCCGGTCCTCATGATCGCCTCGGGAAAGGGCGGCGTTGGAAAATCGTCGATCACCGCGAACTTGGCGGTCGCCCTCGCCGCCACGGGTCGTTGCGTCGGCGTGTTGGACGCCGACATCTGGGGATTCTCGCTCAGTCGACTACTGGGCATTCATGGCGATATCGAGGCGAGCGGGGGCAAGATGCAACCACTCGAGCGCAGCGTCGGGGCCGGATCGATCAAGTTGCTGTCCATGGGTCTGCTCGCCGACGAGGATCAGGCACTCATGTGGCGTGGACTCATGGTGCAAAAGGCCGTCGCCCAGTTCATTGAGGACGCTGATTGGTCGGGCATCGACTATTTCTTGATCGACACTCCTCCGGGGACCGGCGACATCGCGATGACCCTCGCGCGGCTCTTGCCCCAAATGGGTCAACTGGTCGTGACGACGCCGACGATCGCGGCCCAACGCGTCGCCGCGCGAGCCGCCGATTTCGCGCGCAAGTCCAACATCCGCGTCCTGGGTGTCATCGAGAACATGAGCGGATTCATCTGCACTTGTGGTGAGCGACACGATGTCTTTGGCCAAGGCGGCGGTCGCTCGCTCAGTGAAGAGCTGCACGTGCCGCTCCTCGCCGAGATCGAACTCAACGCGGCCATTGGCGAAGGCGGTGATCACGGTGAACCGGTCGTCATGGCCGAATCCGACGAAGGCGTCTTTCATCGACTGGCTCGGCGAATCCTCGATGACGTCGCCCCGCCCTTTGGCGCCGTCGGCTGCTCGGCCCGAATGCTCGACTCCCTTTCGAAAGCCGTTGCGAACGTTCGTCAGTCGTCGTAGCCGACGTCACCCGGAAGCAGAATCTGAATCTCGCCGTTTCGATTCACGATCCGCGGCTCCACGCGAACGATGTCCTCCAGTGACCTCGCGTAGTCGAGGACTTCTCGCGAAGAGCGAAAATGGGCGATCGCCTCGAGGTTGCGGATCGTCGGAAAGATCATCTCGAGTTCGCCGCGGGCGTGCGCGTCGAGCGCGTCGACGGGCCGTATCCACTGATCGGCGACGGTTTCGCCGGCGTCGTGCGTGGCCAACTGATCCGGCGGCGTACGTACCACGAAAAAGCGCGTGTCGTAGCGACGAGGTGGTCCCACCGGCGTCACCCAATGCGCGACGTACTCGAGACCCCGTAGGTCCAGTAGCAATTCCTCTCGCTCCAGCATTTCAATGAAGTCGTGCGTGCCGGCATTCACCGCGCGGCGACTGGCCGCCAGTCGTCGAATCGATTCGGAGTCGCTGAGTTGCACGGGCTGACCCAGGCGGTCGCACACGATCAACAGTCCGGCCTCTTCGAAGAGCTCGCGCAGACACGCGACGTAGTAGGCGAGGCCCCCGCTCTCCAGTCCGAGACGTCGCGAAGCCTCGACGTCATTCAGACCGAAGGAACGACCTTGGGCGGCCGGTCCCGCGTCCGTTTCGTCGACGCCGCCGCCGGGAAAAACGTACGCGCCACCGACGAAATCGCTGTTGAGGTTTCGACGGAGCATAAGAATTTCATAACCATTGGCGCCGTCACGTACCGTGATGACGGTCGCGGCCGGACGGGGACTCAAGGTTTCGGCCATAGTGAAAACTACTCAGCACCGGCCCTGCAGTCGACCTCGATGTCCCTTCCACTAAGTTTGTTGTCCTAAGCGCAACAAGGAGCATTGTGGCCAAGTCCCCCGCATCGAAGAAGAACGTCGCGTCAAGCCGTCCCGCGACTCGAGCAGCTAAGCGAACACCGGGCCGAGCTCCCGTCAAGTCCTCGAGTGGTCGACCGGCTGGACTCTTTACGTGGCTCGCCGTGGGACTCGTCGTGGTCATTGTGGCCACCCTGGTCATCATCAAAGTCGCGAGTGGTGGTCCTGGTTCGACCAGTGGCACAGGAGCATTCACGCCGGTTGATCCCACGACGTTCTCCCAAATAACGAAGGTGCCGGCGTCAGTCTTTAACGCGGTCGGTGCCACGTCCCAGGTCGTGCAGGTGTCGCCGCCCATCACGTTGAAGGATCAGCCAGCGTTAACGGCACAGAACAGCTCGGGAAAGACAGTGCCCGAGATCTTGTACGTCGGCGCCGACTATTGCCCCTACTGCGCCGCGCAGCGCTGGCCGACGATTATCGCTCTCAGTCGCTTCGGCACCTGGTCGGGCCTGGGCAATATGACCAGCTACGCGCATGACGTCTACCCGAGTACGCCGACCTTCACCTTCTCGAGGGCTTCGTACAAATCCCAGTACCTCGTCTTCAAGAGCGTCGAGGAGTACACCAACTACCTGAACTCGGCGGGCACGAACTACCAACTCCTGCAATCGCCGACCAAGGCCGAGGTGGCGTTGGTGGAGAAATACGACACGCCGAAGTACGTCACGGGCCTCTCTTCGTCTGACGGCAATCCGATTCCATTCATCACCATGGACAACAAGTTCATCATCTCGGGTGCGAGTTACTCCCCAGACACGTTGACGTCACTCACTCGTTCCGACATCGCCACGGGCCTCAGCGATCCGACGAGTCCGGTCACCGACGCGATCATCGCGTCGGCGAACTATCAGACCGCGGCGATCTGTTCGATGACGAACAACGAACCGTCCAACGTGTGCACGAGCTCCGGAGTGATGGCCGCAAAGACAGCCATGAACATTAAATGAACCGAACGCTAGGGCGCGTTCCCACCTGGGCGGTCATAACGACTTTCGCCTTGAGTTTGATCGGTCTGGCGCTCTCCACGTATCTCACGATTACGCACTTCAACCCTCAAGCCCTCATCTGCTCCAACAAGGGCTTCGTTGACTGCGGGGTGGTCACCACGTCCGCGCAGAGTCGATTGCTCGGTATTCCCGTCGCGTTTCTCGGACTCGGAACGTACGTTGTGATGACGGCGCTGAATTCACCGTGGGGATGGCGGGCGAAAAACTATTGGATTCACGTCGCGCGCTTTGCGATCGCCATAGTTTCGATGTGCTTCGTGCTCTGGTTGCTCTACGCCGAGCTCATCATTATTGACAATCTCTGCTTGTACTGCACCGGCGTTCACTTCGTGACGTTCGCACTCCTCATCGTCCTCACCCAAGTGAGCCCGGCCCAACTCGGCTGGGTGAAGTCACGCGCGGAGTAAACCTCGCCGTTCGATTTCATTCAGTCCGCCCCAGATTCCGTAGGACTCGTGGCGGGCGAGCGCCGCTTCCAGGCACTCTTCACGAACCCCGCAACTCGCACAGATGCGCTTGGCCACCAACTCACGCTCCAGCCGATCCTCTTTGCGCTCCGCGCTATCGGCGGGATAGAAAAGCGCGCCCTCACTGTTGCGACACGCGGCGGCATCAGTCCAATCCAAAGGCGTAATCGCCATAAGTCGCTCCCCCTCGGTTTGACCCAGAACCGCAGGTTAACCACTCACCAGCGAACGGGCAAGAGTAATTTTCGCTCCGCACTTCGAGCCAACAACGGGCCATTTTGCTGCTCCGCTACGCTGAACCAATGGCCATTGTTCTTCTGGCGAGCGACCTCGCCTCCTTGCGCAAGGAGCTGCGCACCACGCTCGAAGGGCCGGACCTCCTCATTGAGGAAGTCGCCAACGGCCCCGAAGTCATCGCCCGCGTCGAAGAAGGCGGCGTCGACCTGGTGGTCCTTGACCTGCAGATCGGCACGATGGGCGGAATGGCCATTTGCATGGAACTGCGACACGAGGAGTCCTACGGCGCGGCCGAACCGGTCGCCGTGTTGATGTTGCTCGATCGTCGTCCGGACGTCTTCTTGGCTCGCCGCAGCGGCGCCGAGGGTTTCCTCGTCAAGCCGCTCGATCCCCAACGGCTGCGAAGCGCGGTGCGAGCACTGCTGCGCGGCGAAGAGTACGAAGACGAATCGCTGCGCCCCTCGACCGTCCGCGTCGGGAGCACCGACATTCAATGAGCGCCCCACAGCCCCCTTCGTCGGGACTGTCTCGGCTTCGAAAACGCATCGTCGGACGAGAAGAGACACGACCGAAATCGCCCGAGGCCATCGCCATCCACGAACGGGTCGACCAACTGAGCGAGCTCGAACTTCGCGACGTGATGACACCGCGCACCGACGTCGTTTTTCTCACCACGCCGGTGACGCCCGAAATGATCGCCGAAGCGATTCGCGACACCGGTCACACCTGTTTTCCAGTCGTCAACGGCGACCTCGATGAGGTCGAGGGCGTCCTCTTCGTGAACGACCTATTTCGCAGCACCACCGCCAAGCGCGCGATCGGGGTCTCACTGCCGACGGCGACCGAGATCGCGCGCAAGATTCGACGTCCGTTCATGTTGCCCGAGACGATGGACCTCTTGGAGAGTCTCGGTGAGATGCGAGAGAAGCGTCGGACGTTCGCGCTCGTCCTCGACGAGCACGGCGGCGTCGCGGGCGTCGTGTCGATCCGCGACATCCTCGAACAGCTGGTCGGCGATCTGAATGACGAGTTCGACGAAGACGAAGAGCCGACAATCGTTCGCATTCGTCAAGACCGCTGGCTCGTCGACGGACAGACCCACGTCGACGAGGTGGAAGAGGCGCTCGGCATTTCGATTCCCGAGGGCGAGTACGTCACCTTCGCCGGTTTCATCCTCGATCTGGCGGGTGTGATACCCCAAGCCGGAACGATCTACACCTACAAGGACTGGACGTTTCGAGTGCAGTCGGTCGAACGTCGACGAATCAGCGAGGTCGTGGTCGAGTACCACAAGCCCGCCGCACCGGAAGTCCCACCGGTCATCTGAGCATTGTTTGAATCACCAGCCACCGACTAGGATTAGCGGGCTGCGAGGCAACTCGCTGCGGGCTGTAGCGCAGCTTGGTAGCGCGCTGCGTTCGGGACGCAGAGGTCCCGGGTTCAAATCCCGGCAGCCCGACCACCAACGAAGTACCAGGTGACATGCAGTGCAGGCCCCCATCGTCTAGCGGCCTAGGACACCACCCTTTCAAGGTGGCGGCACGGGTTCGAATCCCGTTGGGGGTGCTCTGGAAAATCACCCCAAAACCCTTTATTTACAAGGGTTTTGGAGTGACCGCGAGTGACCAGTAGTGACCGCGAATGTCCGCCATTTACCCCTGCTACATGCCCGTTATATGCCCGCAGTATGCCCGAGAACGGTGAGGTCAGTCGCGATTGGCGCCCGCTCCAGATCTCAGAGACGACGCTCGAATGCACGCCCTGGGCAGAAAATTGCCCGTCGCAGCGAGCGACCGGATTAACTGAGGTCGGAGTCGGAGTCTCCCACCCGAGGCAGCCGAATCACTGGGGCTGGCCATTCGAAAGACTTTCGAAACACTCAATTATCTCAGCGCGAAAGGGTCAATCTGACTGGACACGAAAGCGCTTGCGAACTCTAGGGTCCGTGTTTATCGGCACCCGTTGGCTAAATAGCCAGCTGAAAAGTTCCTGCATTGCGGAAACGTATACGACTACGTCATCTCGAAGAGCTGGGCCATCACTGTCGCCGAATGAGACAAGGTACTCTCGCGATTGCCTATTCCACTCACGCCATTCCAACAGGCGTGAAGCCTTCAGTTTGATGTTGTGATTCCACTCGGTCACTTCTTCGGTCTGGCGAAACGATATTGACTGAATGATCGGTGCGACACCGTAGTGGAGCAGGTAGTTGCGCAAATCTCTGAGAAATCGAGTCTCGTTGAGAGCCATAACGCCCGCGTTTCGCTCGCGATAACTGGCGACCACGTCAGGAACATCGGATTCAAAATGCGTGAGAAGACGTCTTGTGTGATCGACAAGACTGACGGCGGATGCCAGCTCGTTGTGCAGACGCTGATCCACTTCATCCCAGAACTCAGCTGTTTCCGTACTGTGGTCAGAGGACAATTTCAAGGAAAATCCAATGTCGGCTCTTGGCCGATCAAGAATGCGCGTCAATTCTTGCGAGTTACGCCTGAATACAACGAATGAACGACTGACCATGTTCCAGTAGTCCGCTCCGGTTCGCACCCATTCGCCCCAGCGAGCCGCGTCTACCGGAATCCGCTCGTCGCTCATTCAGTTCTCGCAGTAACAGCAGCGATCCCAGTTCCAAGTCAGTTCCGATGACCGCTTTAAGTAGGACTTAGCCGCAACTCCAAAATCACCTTCTTGGGTGGCAGTGAAGTGACGACCGATGCACATCACACCAACCGTTGCGGCACCTGCTGACTTCAGCGCGGATGAGGCGCTCTGCACCCTCGAACCCTTCGTAAAGGTATCGTCAATCACAAGCACTGACGTTCCCGCCTGAATATTCTCCGGCACACGAAACCTCTCAGTTGAGAATTCGCGGTCGTCTGGATAGTCAGGATTCGGATTTAGAAGGGAGCGATATCGGTCAATCGTTACACCGATCTTCTCACTGACCATTGTTTCGAGGGGATGCCCTTCGCGATTTCGCGTACTCGGAATTGAAGTGACGACAGAGAAGGACGGGACACCGGCTGAACGTGCCAGACATTCTTCGTGAACTTTAAGCCACCTCCAAAGAATGGCCGTAAGACCGGCGATCTTCCTCAACCTCTTTTCAAAGGCGTAGCGCTCGTCCTTGTAAAACGCCAATTCGTGTGCAAGTTGATGCTGTTTCACCGCAAGCGATACAAATCCAATCGAGTCAGCAACGCTCGGAAGTGCACTCCTCGCCGATCTACACGGTATGCACATTGTGAAAGTGCCGATGACCGAGGTGTGGCATGAAGAGCACACGCCTGGGCCGTCCGGCAAGACGGGACGAAGAAAATTCGCATATGGCTCACTGAGTTCATCAATGGTGGGCACAGTCCGAGGTCAGGTATCTACTAGATGATCTGTCCAAAGATTTGATCGGTCTAGCTGCGACAAGATCTCATCAACTGAGGACACGAAGTGAGCGCCGGGTCGTTCACCATAATCGCGAGCCCAGTCGTGCTGTCGAAGTTGTTCCATCAGAAAAACTTGTCGTCCGTGCTCAAGCGCAAGGCGGGCCTGCATTCTTGCACCACTCTTCCAGTCGGCCTCAATTACGACGGTCGCAGAAGCGAAACCACTCATCACCGCATTTCGCATCGGAAAGGAGATTTTCGTGGGAGCTGCTTCGGGCAGGAATTGAGAAAGCACCATTCCCGTATTGGCGATTCGTTCTTGGAGGGCAGCGTTTTCTTTCGGATAAGTTCGCATCAGCCCTGTCCCTATGACAGCAACGGTTCGCCCGTTCGCATCCAGGGCACCCAGATGCGCAGCGGTATCAATTCCGGAAGCGAGACCGCTGACAACTGTGACTCCGCGGCCAGCAATTTCGGAGGCAAGCCGGCGAGCGCGCTGCACCCCATCAGGGCTTGCCGACCGCGTGCCGACAATCGCGACACCATCTGCGTCCTGACTCGCCTGTGACCCTCTCCATGTAATGAACGGCGGGCGCTGATGAATTCCAAGTAGTTGCGACGGAAAATCAGGCTCTAGGAAGGTGGCGAAATGAATACCTTCAAGTGACCACCTCGCTAGAAGATTTTCGGCCGTCGAGACTGCCGTGTGGAGTTCGTTTCCTTCTTCGAACAACCTCTCACCCTGGAGTTGGGAGAGAAGTGCCTCTGCGCTACCCAGATCGTCAACCAGGACCCCTACCTGAGTCCAACTCAACTTTGTCCCTAGAAGGATGGCCAGAAGTGCAGCTCGTTCTTCCATGCCCCACCTCCTTTACTAGACCGTAGCGAACATACGTTCGCATATGGGTGTTACACGATACGAGGCTCAAGTTACCTGGTATTCAAGCGAAATATTCCATAGTCGGTTCAGTCGAAGTCTGCTTTAACAGGCCTATGCCTCTCACCAGTCTGGTCCAAACTCAGCCATGGTGCTGACCTTCAAAACCAGTAATCATGCCCTCCAACGCGTCTGAAAGGCGTCGGTCGCGATCTCTGGTCGCATGCTGATACCGGAGTGCAGCGGGTGAAGAAGCGTGGCCCGCTCGATGCATCAACTCTGCCGTCGTAGCTCCGGTGGCCGCGGCGAATGTCAAGCCCGTGTGGCGCATGTCGTGGAGCCGTAGGTCAGGTCGCCCGACAATCAGCCTCGCCCTCTCCCATGAACCTTGAAGAGCGTCCCTCGAGAGAATCGAGCCTCCCCTCCCGCTGACTACCAATGACTCAGGATCGCTCGACGTAAATGTCTCAAGATGTTGCATCAGTGACTTCATGACAGATCGAGGTACGGAGATTGACCGTCGCCCAGCTGCCGTTTTCGGCAACTTCA
>Ga0302267_10000593_pt1 | contig 49035 bp, 42 predicted proteins | sample III_Bog_E1_3_FD_194555 | JGI IMG/M metagenome (GOLD analysis project Ga0302267, IMG submission 194555) | Peat permafrost microbial communities from Stordalen Mire near Abisko, Sweden - III_Bog_E1_3 | ecosystem: Environmental > Terrestrial > Soil > Wetlands > Peat | place: Sweden: Abisko...
GCTGGCGGCCGATGTCGGCGACGAAGAGTGCGAGCCCGATGCGCCAGGTGAGGGTGAGTAGCGTGCGGGCGTAGGCAGTCCAGAACCAGCGGCGGCCACGGGTGGCGGCCATTTCGGTCAGGTCGCCAAGGATGGCGGCGGCGCGGGTGCGCCCGGCAGCGAGGGCGAGGACGGATTCGGCGAGGGACGTATGCGGCATGCGGCTCCTGTCTAGAGTGCGGCACTCGAGTTATGCGATGACGGCCTACACGATGACGGCGCGTGGACGAAGCAGACGGCGGTGCAGAACCACGCAGACTGCGGCGGCGATGGCGAAGCCGATGGCGTCGCTGACGACGACCCAGGAGGCGGGCATGCGGAAGACGTGCGGGTAGCGGTGGATGGGGAGAAAAAAGAGGTAGGTCACTTTGACCACAAAGGCGGGGAAGAGTGTGGCCGCAAGGATGGCCAAGGGGCGGCGCCAGGGCGGAGCGATGAGTGCAGCGAAGAGCACGAGCACGGTCAGCAGGCCGGACAGGTCCATCACCCAGGGGCGCAGCATATAGACGGGCAGGGAGATGAGAAACAGCGTGCAGGCGAGGCGCGTGAGGCGATCGCGCAGGCCGAAGCGAATCCATGCGAACGGAAAGGCGAAGACCAGAAACTGGGTGGTCACCATCGAGAGATTCCAGCAGACGATTCTGGCGTGCGGGCTGTTCTCTCCGAACAGGCCGGGGTCCGACAGGCTTGCGGTTCGGTGGCTCATCAGCCACGGAAGGATGGTCCTGAACATGAACCTCAAGCAGAGGAAGGCCAGGATGAACGCGGAGCCTCCGGTGCGCCAGCCGAAGGATACCAGGGTGCGCAGGTAGGCGGTCCAGAACCAGAGACGGCTGCGGGTGGCGGCAAGCTCTTCGAGATCGCCGAGGATGGCGGCGGCACGGTCGGGGGTGGTGAGGAGGGCGAGGAGCCATTCTGCTCGTGTGGTCTTAGGCATGCTTGCCTCCTGCCAGTGCTGCCCGGCCGACCTCTTTCGGTCGTTCCAGCATCCAGCGGTGCAGAAGGGAGCAGACGACGGCTGCGATCAAGAGGGCTACTCCAAAGGTCAGGCGGACGATAAACCAATTGACCGGGTTGAACGGGACTGGAGAGGCCCCCATCGCGACTGGTCCGGCTGTGAGATGAAAATGCGGGTGATAGATCTTTGAGGAAAGGTCGCTGCAGGTCGTGAGGCAAAAGACAACTGCGACGGACATGGTTGCGATAACAACCACTGGCCTGCGCCAAGACTTCGAGAAGAGGGCAGCGAAGATTACTGCCAACGTCAGTAGAGTGCATACCAACGAGACTGGACTGCTGTGAAAGAACACTGGCGCAGCAAGCAGGAAGAAGACGCCGTAGAGTTGGGTCATGCGATCGCGGTAGCCAAATCGAAGGATGGTAAAGGGCGCCGCGAACCAGAGACTCAAAGAGAAGGAAACGAGAAACATGGTGGCAAGAAAAGCCAGCTTGGCGGGGATGTTGGCTGGCGGCTGGTGTGCCGTGACGCTCGCGCCGGGATTTCGCACCCACGCCGAGAGGAAGTACATCATGGTGAAAAAGCCTGCGAGCCCGGCGAAGAACGCAACGGGTGTGCGCCAGCCGAGGGTGATGAGGGTGCGGGCATAGGCGGTCCAGAACCAGAGGCGGCTGCGGGTGGCGGCCATTTCGGTGAGATCGCCGAGGATGGCGGCGGCCCGGTCGCGACTCGCGAGGCGGGCGAGGAGCCATTCGGTTGGTGGGGTCTTATGCATGCTTGCCTCCGGAGAAACTGTCGCAAATTCCACGTCTCGCAATCGAGACGGCCTGGTTAACACGGATAGTGCGCGCCCGGCTCACTTGAGAACCTTGATCTCAGGATAAAGAGGAGATGAGAGGTTGAGCTGCGAGGTGCCTGTGCCCTTGAGATATGTGTCGAAGAAGGCGCTGATGCAGTGTGTTGTCACGGCGATCTGGCGGAGGCCATCGAGGTGCATGATGCCCAACACACGCAGCACGCGCATCACTGGCGGACTCCTTATCACAGCTTCGTCGCTGAACATGTAGTGGTCCGACCCACGGATCGTGATTTCCGACCAGCGGTCACGCGGCAGCCGGGCGAAGATGGAGCCAAAGTTCGCCATGATTTGGGCATCGTCAGGATCGGCGGCGTCGCCGGTGTGGTCGCTCATAAGAAACATTGACGGCTGTGTGACACCTTCCTGGACGACGCTGCCAAAGGGAATTCCGTCCAGGTCGAGGACCGCTTTGCAGCGAGAATCGTCATGGCAGAACTGCAGGGCTTCGGCGCCGCCGAGCGAGTGGCCGAACGCCCCGACTCGCTGCATGTCGAGCCGCCCCGTGAACCAGCCAGTCGGATCAGATGTGTTCAGTTGTTCGAGTTGATCCAGTGCGAAACTCATGTCTCCGCTCCATGCCTGAACGAGTTTGTTGGCGAGTTGCTCCTCAAGACTCCCGCTGACAGCGTCCAAGTCGTTCTGGGGTGCCCTCGCAATGACTCGCCCATCTGGGAAGACGACCAGGGAGCTTCGATAGGGAGCGTCGAAACCGACTACCACATAGCCGTGACTCGCGAGGTCCTCGGCGAGACTGGTATAGCTTATGACCAAGCTCGCAAGTCCCCCTCGCATCAGAACCACGGGATACGAGGACTGTTGGGACGACACCTTCCCATCGCGAATGCTATGCATCTGGATTCGGGACAAATCTCGTGTCAAAAACTTCGTAATGCCCCACAGATGTTCAACGGCTGTTCGCCATGGAGCCGGCAGGTAGTCGTCGACTGTCTGGGACGGTTGTCTAGATTCTGCGGGATACCAAATCCAGACAAAAAGCTCCCGTTTGGAACCTCGCGGCGCCAACGGGTCAAGATGCGCGGGGTCAGTCCAAACGTACGCCCTGCGACTGACAGCGAACGAGCCAGTAGGCGTGGGCAACGCCGTCGCTCTTGTGTGGTCCAGCCACAGAAATGCGAGGAATAGCGCGATCCCAGCGACTGCGAGCAGGGCCAGCCGAGCTAGAACTTTGATCACGCGCAACATTGACGATGTCTCCCTTTGCAACGGCTAAGTAAGGCTGGGGGCGGTGAGCAGGTCCAGGCCCTGGAGCAGGCTGTGGTAGGCGGCCTGGGCGCTGGCCAGCGCGTTGCGGCCTTCGCGGGTGACGGTGACGAAGCGCTTGGCGCGGCCGCCGCGCTCGGGCGTGGGGCTGCCGTCGCGGAAGGTGACCAGGCCCTTGTCCTCCATGCGGTGCAGCGTGGTGTAGAGCGCGCCAGGAGCGGGGTTGCGGCCGGTGTGCACGGCGATCTCGCCCAGGATGGTGACGCCGTAGGCCTGGTCGCCGAGGCGCAGGATGGCGAGCAGGACGATCTGCTCGAATTCGCCGAGGGAGCGGTCGGAGTTGGGTGCGGGCTTCATATGAACTACAAAGTAGTACTAAGCCGACACAGTGTCAAGATGTATTCTCATCCTGCGATGGCAAATGAGACGCGGCGGTTGACTCCGTCGCAGACGTCGGTGGTGCGGAGGCTGCGGTTCAGCACGGACCTGAAGCTGCGTCGGCACTTTCTTTTGACCGATGAGCCGGTGCGCAGCAACTTGCGCTTTGGGCTGCTGCTGGAGGTGCTGGACAAGCTGGCGGAGGACTGCGCGCTGCGCTATGTGCGGCGCAGCTATCCGGCGGCGCGGGTGGTGACGGCGGCGATGGACTCCATGCGGGTGCGCGGCGTGCCGGACGAGACGCTCGACATGGTGCTGCGCGCGCGGGTGAACCTGGTGGGGACCACCTCTCTGGAGGTGGGCATACGGATCGAGCAGCCGGGAGCGGGCGCGGGCGATCCGATGCTGCACATTGCGTCGTGCTACTTCACCATGGTGGCGCGGCTGCGGGAGAAAGACGGCACCGAGCGCAGCGTGCCGCTGCCGGGGCTGGAGTATCGCAGCAAGCTGGACGTGGAGCGGGCAGGCCGGGCGCGACTCCGGCGCGAGAGCTATCGCGAGTATGTGGATGCAGCCGAGGCGCCGCCTTCCGCGGAGGAGTACGCGCTGCTGCGGCGGCTGCACGAGGCGCAGGAGCAGCCGGACCCGGCGGTTCTGCTGGCGTCTCCGCTGAGCGCGGGCGGCTGGGAGCGGACGTACGTGGAGCACGAGAACGTTCCGCACAAGATCTTTGGCGGCTACGTCGCCCACCGCGCGTATATGTATGCGCACATCTGCTCGGAGATGGTGGCGAGCCACCGCGCGCTGCTGGTGAGCGTGGACCGCATCAACTTCTACCAGCCGGTGCGCATGGGCGACAAGCTGCACTACATCAGCCGCGTGGCGTTTACCGGGCATACTTCGATTACGGTGGAGACGTCGATCCAGCGGATCAGCCGCGACCGCAAGAGCACGGCCCTGAGCAATGTGTGCAGCTTCACGTTTGTGAATGTAGACGCCGGGCTGCATCCCAAGCCAGTGCCGCAGATCTACCCCACCACCTATGCGGAGGACGCCCGGTATTTGGCGGGGTACCGGCGGCATCGGGTGCACCTGGCGATGCAGGCGGCGGCGAAGTAACGGCTGGCCTTCCGCCGCCGCGACACCAATATGTTCCCTTCTCCGGGGTCGGGGCGCGGGGGTGGGAACCGCTTGCGCTTTGGCTGCGTACAATCGGAGCAGACCCGGATGGAATTCAAAGAGGCCATCAAGCTCGCGTTGCAGTCGCTGTGGCAGAACAAACTGCGCACGGTGCTGACGCTGCTGGGCGTGATGATTGGCGTCTCCAGCGTGATTGCCGTGGTGACGCTGGTCAATGGCGCCAACACCTTTGTGACCACCAAGTTCACGCGCTATGGTGCGGATGTGTTCACCATCTCGCGGTTCCCCGCGTTCATCACCAGCCCCAAGCAGTACGAGGCGCTGCAGCGGCGCAAGAACGTCCTGTACGACGACTACACCTATGTGCGCGACAACTGCCAGCGCTGCGTGGGCATGGGCGCACAGCAGACCACGGTGGCCAAGGTGACGCGCGAGACGCACTCCATTACCGACACCACCATCCGCGGCTACACGTGGGAGATGCCGCAACTGCAGAACCTGGACATTGCGGAGGGCCGCGGGTTTACGCCGCAGGACGACGAGCACGCATCCACGGTGGCGGTGATCGGGTCGGACGTGCGCGACGAGCTGTTCCCGGGCATCGATCCTCTGGGGCAGGAGCTGCGCGTGGACGGGCAGCCGTACACGGTGATCGGCGTGGCGGAGAAGCAGGGCAGCACCTTTGGCCAGAGCCAGGACAACTGGGTGGGCGTGCCGCTGCCCGCGTTCATGAAGACCTATGGCACGGCCAAGTCCGTGACCATCTACATCAAGGCGGGCTCCGCGGGGCCGCAGCTGGAGCAGGCGGGCGACGAGGTGCGCGTGCTGATGCGCTCCAAGCGGCACGACGCGCCGGGCCAGCCGGACAGCTTCGAACTGGACATCAACAACACGCTGGTGGGATTCGCGTCGATGGTGGCGGATTCATTCGGCGCAGTGGCGCTGGGGATTGCGGGCATCTCGCTGGTGGTGGGCGGCATTGTGATTATGAACATGATGCTGGTAAGCGTGAGCGAACGCACCCGCGAGATCGGCGTGCGCAAGGCGCTGGGCGCGCGTGCTCGCGACATCATGTTGCAGTTCCTGGTGGAGTCCGGCGCCATGGCCACGCTGGGAGGCTTCTTCGGCGTGCTGGGCGGCATTGCGGTGGCGCAGACCGTGACCCTGCTGGTCGGCTTCCCCTCCACCGTCGCCGTGTGGAGCGTGATGGTGGGATTGGCGATGGCGTCGGGGACGGGCATCTTCTTTGGTGTGTATCCAGCGTGGAAGGCGGCGCACCTGGATCCGATTGTGGCGCTGCGGTCGGAGCTGTAGGAGCAGCAGTCGGTCGGCAGTAGACGATAGGCAGAAGAGGCGAGGGCGGATGCGAAGCGGCGATATCAAAGAGACGGTGGGGATGGCGTTGGATACGCTGCGGGCGAACAAGCTGCGCAGCAGTCTCACCATTCTGGGCATCGTCATCGGCGTGATGACGGTGATCACGATCTCGTCGGTGGTGAACGGGCTGAACCAGCGCGTCTCCGGCCTGGTGTCGTCGCTGGGCTCGAACATCCTGTTCGTCTTCCGCTTCCCGGTGATCGGCACGCGGCCGACCACGGAGATGCTGACCCGCAAGCAACTGACCTATGACGATGCCGAGGCGATGCGTGCGCTGCCCCATGTGGTGGCGGTGTCGCCGGCGCTGCAGTATACGGACAACAATGCTCCGGGCCGCATGGGCGTCACCTCGATCAAGGGCAACGGCCACACCATGCAGAACACGGTGCTGACGGGCGTGTCGCCGGACGAGGATAAGGTGAACGACCTGAACGTGCGCGAGGGCCGCTTCTTTACCCAGAACGACGAGGACCGCGCGGCGAATGTGACCGTGCTTGGGTCGGACACCGCGGCGCAGCTCTTCCCCGGGCAGAGCGCGCTGGGCCAGGATGTGGAGGCGACCGGGATGGTGTTTACCGTGGTGGGCGTGCTGGACAAGCAGCCGCAGGCGTTTGGCGGCGGCGACAACCCGCGCGACAACCAGGCGTTCTTCCCGCTGACCACCTTCCACAACATGCATCCGGAGATGCTGGACTACTGGATCACGCTGAAGTATGACGATCCTAAGAACCGGCTGGCGGTGGAGGACGAGCTGACGGAGCTGCTGCGGCGGCGGCGCAAGGTGCTGAACGATAAGCCGGATAACTTCGCCATCTTCGGGACGGACACCATCCAGCGGCTGTGGGACGAGGTGACGTGGGGGCTGTTTCTGCTGCTGTTCTCGCTCTCCACGGTGGCGCTGCTGGTGGGCGGCGTGGGCGTGATGAACATTATGCTGGTGAGCGTGACGGAGCGTACGCGGGAGATCGGCGTGCGCAAGGCGATTGGCGCCACCAAACGGACCATCCTGACCCAGTTCACGCTGGAGGCGGTTACGCTGTGCGCGCTGGGCGGCATCATCGGGATATTGCTGGGCAGCGGGATTGCAATGGGCCTGAACTTCCTCCTGCCCACGCTGATGTCCACCGGCTGGGTGATTACGGCGTTCCTCAGCTCCTGCGCCATTGGACTGATCTTCGGCATTTATCCGGCGTGGAAGGCGGCCAACCTGGACCCGATCGAGGCGCTGCGGTACGAGTAAAGCGGCTGGATGGGGAATCGCCCCCACATCCGTGACCAGACTCCCCTAGAACCTTTCTCGATATTGCCGATAACGATATCGCTTACTCTGGTGCCTGTACTGGCCGGTGGGAGCGGTGGGTCGTGCCAGATGCCAAATGAAGCGACGACAATTAAAGAGCAGACCCAGCCGCAGCAGAGCGACAGAGCGGCCGCATTTCCGTGGGCGACCTTCCGTTTTCCTCCGTTCCCGGAGTCGGCGGTTCGTGCGCTCAACATGGTCAACGACGAGAACACGTCGATGCGGCACCTGAGCGATCTGATCTCCTCAGACCCGGCGCTGAGCTGCGAGGTCCTGATCATTGCCAACTCTGTGCTGCTGGCGCAGCGGCATCCGGTCACCAGTGTTCTGCAGGCCACCGTGCTGCTGGGGACGCGCACGCTGAAGGGCGTCTGCCTGACCATCGCCGTGCGGGCCTATCTTGGTCAATCCATGAGATATCCTGCGCTGCGTGCCATCTGGCGACACAGCCTGGCGACGGCCCTGATCGCCGAGCAGTTGACCAGCACGACCAGCGTGGAACAAGGCACTGCCTACACCGCCGGCATCGTTCACGACATTGGCCGGTTTGCGCTGGCCGCCCTGCGCCCCCGGGAATACGCACAGTTGCTGGAGCAGCACAGCGGGTGCGCCGACAGCGTGCTGGAGCAGGAGCGGACCCTGTTCGGGTTCGATCATCGCGAGGCCGGGCTGCAGCTGATGAAACAGTGGGGCTTGCCCGACGAGTTCGAGCCGATGCTGCATGGGCCGTCCGGGGTCAAGACACTGCACGATGCGTGGCAACTCGGCGATCTGATCGGCATGAGCTGCCAACTGGCCGATACTGCGGGCTTCGCCGTCTCTCCCAAGGACGAGGTGACCCCGTACGAGGAGCTGATGGCTGCGATGCCGGTGCGCGTGCGCAGCCTGTTCCATGCCGATGTGAAGCGGCTTACCTTCGATATTCATACCAGGATGGCCAGCATCGAAGGGCTTTAAGCCGCGATTGTGCAACTTGCGGAGTCAGGCGACCGCGCGCTTGGGTAGACTAAAGAGATGGCGACGTCGGTAGAGGTGGTCACGACGCTACTGACTGTTGGCGGCCTTGTGTACATGCTGCTGGCATTGTGGGGAGCGCGCGATTTTGGGCACTACTGGGTGCGGATGGCCGCGGCCGGCAAGGATGGTCTCGCCTACGCGCCGGACGTCACCATCCTGAAGCCGGTCAAGGGCATCGACTCGCGTATGTACGCGGGCTTTGTGAGCCATTGCAGCCAGCGCTACGCCGGCCGCTTCGAGATCCTGTTTGGCGTCAGCAGCCTGGACGATCCCGCCGTTGCGGAGATCGAGCGCCTGCGCGCCGAGTTCCCCGCGGTCGCCATCCGGCTGCTGGAGTGCCCGCAGCGGCTGGGCACCTCCGGCAAGGTGAGTAACCTGATCCAGATGCTGCGCCAGGCGCAGTACGACTACGTGCTGATCAACGACAGCGACATCCGCGTCTCGCCCAACTACCTGACGCGGGTGATGGCCTGCTTTGCAAGCCCACCCAATACCCCACCCAAGCGGAGCTTGAATGGGGCACCCGTGGCGCAGGTGGGCATGGTGACCGCGCCCTACCTGGGCCGGACCGCGACCGACGGCAAGGCGCTGACGCTGTGGTCGCGGCTGGAGGCGCTGGGCATCTCCACCGATTTTCTGCCCGGCGTGCTGACGGCGCGCAAGATCGAGGGCGGCATCCGCTTTGGGCTGGGGTCCACGCTGGCCGTGTCCAAACAGGCGCTGGCGGCGGCCGGCGGTCTGGAGCCGCTGGTCGATTATCTGGCAGACGACTACGAGATCGGCGTGCGCATTGCCCGCGCCGGCTACCGCGTGGAGTTGTGCGGCGAGACGGTGGAGACGACCGTGCCGGCGTACGATTTTCGCGGCTTCTGGGACCACCAGTTGCGCTGGGCGCGGTCCACGCGCGACTCGCGCCGCTGGGGCTACATCGGGCTGGGCATTACCTATTGCATCCCGTGGGCGGTACTCAACTGCATCGCCTCCGGCTTTGCGCTGTGGAGCTTTACCCTGCTGAGCCTGGTGCTGCTGGCGCGCGTCTGCGTGGCGCTGACGGTGGGCGTGGGCGTGCTGCGCGATGAGCAGGTGCTGCGCGACATCTGGCTGCTGCCGCTGCGCGACTTCGTCGGGCTGGGCTTCTGGGCGTGGAGCTTCGCGTCGCACACCGTGGTGTGGCGCGGCGAGCGCTTCGAGCTGGAAAACGGCCGCATCGCGCGCGCGTCCAGTGGCCATTAATTTAAGTGGCCAGTAATTTGCCCTCGATAGAGATGTCCCCTGGTACCGCGACTTTGACATGACGGCGATTCGGAGTGGCGCGGGCGGCTGCGACGATTTATACTTCTGGCCATAAGGCGCGGCCCAAGCGGCCTGGAGCGCCGACCGAGCGAGGTGCATCTTCAGCGAGTGCCTGAATGAGAGTACGCTCCCAGTTTCACCCGGTGTTGCGGCTGGTTCCCAGGCCGCACCGGACGCGGGTCGCGCTCCCATACGTCTGCTGCTGAAGGTTGCCGGACGCACTGTCCATTCGCTGCGATCCACCCTGGACGACCTGGCCACGACTGCATTTCCTTCCGGCTGCCGCGTATGCGAGCGGCCACTGCTGCGCGCAGGGATGCTACCCATCTGCGACGACTGCCGCGCCCAGGTGCGACCGCAATGGATGCCGCTGTGCCGGCGCTGCGGCGAGGCGCTGGATGTGGACCTGGAGAGCGCACGGTTTGCGCCCGCCGAAGAGTTGCTGTGCCATGTGTGCCACGCAGTGCCGCCGCTGTTTGAGCGTGCAGTGGCGTACGCCGTGTACGAGGACCAGCTGCGCAGCATGATCCACCTGCTGAAGTACGAGCAGATGCGCGGCGTGGCCGGACTGCTGGGCGGAATGCTGGCCGAGGCGATGTGGACGCTGCGGGGCGAGGCGGCGCAGGAGCTTGCCGTGGTTGCGGTGCCGCTGTTTGGCGGCAAGCAGCGGGAGCGCGGCTACAACCAGGCGGAGTTGCTGGCGGATGCCGCGATTGCCGCGCTGGCCGTGCGCGCGCCGGAGTGGAGGCTGCGGCGCGTGGCGCATGCGCTGCTGCGGCTGCGCGATACGCAGAGCCAGTTCGAGTTGACCCCGCGCGGACGGCGGCGGAATCTTGAAGGTGCATTTGCCGCGGACCCGAACCTGCTCGTGCCGGGCTGCGAGGTGCTGCTGGTGGACGACATCTACACCACCGGCGCGACGGCGCGCGAGTGTGCGCGGGTGCTGCGGCGAGCGGGAGCGCACAAGGTCTGGGTGGCAACGCTGGCGCGGGCTCAGACTCCGAGAGTGGAGCAGTGGGACGATGCTCTGGTGCATGGGGCGCACGGATTCGGCTAAAGCAAGTTTCCCATAGCTCAATCAAATTTCCCATAGAGGTGCAGATCGTCTTCTTTCCCATAGCTAAAGCAAATTTCCCATAGAGGTGCAGATCGTCTTCATAGGGCCGAAGGCCCGACACATACCAGCCTAGGCCGAAGGCCTAGGTTGGTGACCCCCGAAACCCCGAGGGCTGAAGGCCCGACATATCGAAGGTCTGCACATCATCAGGAAATTTTGCTCTAGCGCGCAGGCAACGGCTTCCATCCATGCAGTCCACATCCATGCAGATCCAAACCGAAGGAGCGAGGCGATGCAAGGCTCACACACGGCAGCGAAGATGAGGAAGCAAAGGACGATCGGCAACCGGCACGCGAGCCATGCCAGCGGCCACTCGCCGCGGCTGACCACGGAGCTGGATGTGCGGATCGGCGTGTTTCGCCAGCCGGCGATGCAGACGCCGGTGCTGGTGCTGAATGCCTCGTACGAGCCCATCAACATCTGCGGCGCGCGGCGGGCGCTGGTGCTGGTGCTGAAGGGCGTGGCGCGCACCGAGGAGGAGCAGGGCGCGGTGCTGCATGCGGCGCGCATGAATGTGGCCATGCCCAGCGTGATCCGGCTGCTGGAGTATCGCCGCATTCCGCACCAGACGCGCGCGCTGTCGCGGAAGAATATCCTGCTGCGCGACCGCAATGCGTGCCAGTACTGCGGCATTGTACTGACGGCCGGTGAGCTGACGCTGGACCACGTGATTCCGCGGTCGCGCGGCGGAGCGTCGACGTGGGAGAACCTGGTGGCTTGCTGCCACGACTGCAATCGGCGCAAGGGCAACCAGTTGCTGCACGAGCTGACCGACATGAAGCTGCAGCGCGAGCCGCGGTCGTTCAGCCTGCACACATCGCGGCACATTATGCGGATGATCGGGTCGGCGGACCCGAGCTGGCGGCGGTATTTGTACTTTGAGTCGGAGCCGGCGGCTTGAGTCGTCTCCGGGGCTGAAGCCCGCTGCTACTCCAAAGTGCAAATGCGGGGATTCTTCGCTGCGCTCAGAATGACAACCTCATAACCCATGACAGCCATGACAACCTCATAACCCATGACAACCTCATAACCCATGACAGCCATGACAACCTCATAACCCATGACAACCTCATAACCCATGACAGCCATGACAACCTCATAACCTATGAGAGCCGAATAGCTATCGGAATGACTTTTGAGGGAACGTCATTTCGGTGGCGTGGCGGCGGGTGGCGGTGTCGTCTGGGGCTTGTCTGGCGTGATGTCCTGGCCGTCGTAAATGACGCGGCTGGTGGCGCGGAACCGTTTGTAGTCGGTGTATTTGACGGTGGAGCGCATGTGCACGTCGTTGGCGAGCGCGCCCTGCTGCGCGGCGAAGTGGAGGATGCCCTCGGCCTTGGTGTAGGTGGGGAACCAGTTTTTGCCGTCCACCTGCTCGTAGTAGGTGGTGAAGGGCGGCTGCAGGTCTTCATGGCCGGGGCGCGTGTCCTGGGGGACGGTGGTGCCGTTCACCAGGACGATCTCGAAGTCCTGCTGGTCCACCCAGACGCGGCCCTTGAAGTAGTGCTGGTTCTTCTCCAGGCGCTTTGGGGCGGCGTCGAAGACGTAGGTGTCCAGGTCGTCGACCTTCTGGCGGCCCACGTAGGTCACGTCGTACTTGGGCAGGTCGCTGGTGGTGAGGATGAAGGGCAGGCGATGCTCAATCTCGTCGAAGTCCGCGGGCGACATCAGGATGTTGGCGTTGTCGAGCGTGTTGGGCGGGGCGAAGACGACGTGCTCGGCGCGGCGGCCATCGCTGTTGAAGGTCACGTCGGTGACCTGCTGATACTCGCCGATGATCTTCTTGGTGTCGTCGTCCAGGCAGTCGACTTTGACGGTCTGGCGGAAGATGTAGTCTTCGCGGGCCTGGGCGAACTCGGCTTCGCGCTCGCCGAACTTCTTGACGATGGCGTCGACGGCGAGGCTGGGCGGCGCGGGGTCAAGCTTGCTGAAGCCGGAGTCCTGCGCGGGGGCGGGCGCGGTGGCGAGGGAGAGCGCGAGGAGAGCAATGACGGGCGTGGCGGCAACAAACTTCATGGGAAGCGGCTCCGGCGGAACTGTCTGCTATCCGTTAGACGAGTGACGGGGCGATGGAGGGGGCCCCTACCCCTACCCCTCCACTGATCTTTGGTCCTAACATCTTGCAGGCGCTGCCATTAGGTGTGGACCGGGGTCTCCCGTCGATCCCTGGGATATTGAATCGATGGGACTTATACGGAGACCTGGTGCGCCTGTGGGACGGATTCGAGTGCGCTTGCCCAGATGGTGATTGTCCATGATGCCCCCCTCCGCGATCCCGCGTACTGCGGGATTTGGCCCTGTTTCTATTCTACTCCTGTGGGTGGTTGAGTTTTGGCGTGTATCCCCAGTGGTTTGTGTTGGATAGAAGGAATTTATTGACAAGGGGGACGGCGGCGGGGGAGAGAGGCGACGACGGAGATTCTGACCGGAGGTCCGAATGACGAGTCTGTGGGGAATGGGGCTTCCACGGGAGGTGGAGGCGCTGGACCCCACCCGTGACGATACGGCCGTCACGAATGGGGCACCCGGGGGCGGTGGCGGGGCAAATACGGGGATTCTTCACTGCGTTCAGAATGACAAGCGAAGAGGAGCAGGCATGACAAGCGAAGAGGTGCAGGCATCACAAACGAAGAGGAGCAGGCGGGAGTGCTTTAGACTGGCGGGATGAAAAGTTCCTTGTGGCGCGCGCTTCTGGTTGCGGTGGTGGGGGTTTGGACTGGGCAGGTTGGGGTAGGTGTGGGTTGGGGGCAAGGGAGTGCGGGCGCAAAGCGGCCGATGACGTTTGCCGACCTGATGGCGATGAAGCGGGTGAGCGATCCGCAGATCTCGCCCAGCGGCAAGTGGGTGCTGTTCAGCGTGACGGATGTGAGCCTGGAGAAGAATACGAAGGTGAATCATCTGTGGGTGGTGGCGCTGGACGGGAAGTCGCCCGAGCGGCAGGTGACGTCGAATATGGGCGAGAGCTTTGGGCGGTTCTCGCCGGATGGGAAGTTTGTGTCGTACACGGGCGCGCCGACGAAGGACGATCCCGTGGCCCGGATCACGATTGCAACGTGGGACGAGGCCGCAGGCACGATCGGGGTGGGGCGGACGCTGAAGGCGGTGAGCGGGGATGCGGACGGGGCGATCTGGTCGCCGGACTCCAAGCATTTCCTTTTTACGACGGATGTGTATCCGGAGTGCTCGGACAAGCCGACGTGGGCGGAGGAGGATGCCTGCGACGCGGCGAAGGACGCTGCGGCGGAGAAGAGTCCGGTGAAGGGCGAGGTTTGGGAGGGGTTGCTGTATCGGCATTGGGATCACTACCTGGGGGCGAAGCGGAGCCACGTTATCGAGGCGGATTTCTCGCTGGCCGGGGCGAACCCGCGCGACCTGACGCCGGCGAGTGCGGTGGGGGATGCGGAGGTGCCGACGTATTTTGTGAGCGCGCCGCAGGAGTATGCGTGGGCTCCGGACTCGAAGGAGATTGCGTATGTGGCGAATCTGGATGCGGTGCCGGCGGCTTCAACGAACAACGATGTGTTTACGCTGAGGCTGGATGAACCAGGGGCGAAGGCGGTGAAGGTAAGTACGAGTCCGGGTAGCGATGATGGGCCGGCTTATTCGCCGGATGGGAAGTGGCTGGCGTTTCGGTCGCAGGCGAGGGGCGGGTTTGAGAGCGATAAATTTCGGCTGGTGCTGGCGCAGCGGCTCAGCCAGTCAGCAGGTCAACGGGTCAGCGGGCGGGAGTGGTCGGATCCAGTGGAACTGATGCCGAAGTACGACAACTGGATCGATGAGTTTACCTGGGTTCCGGATAGTGCAGCGATCGTGTTTACGAGTGGCGAGGAAGGCACGGAGTCGGTTATCAGCTGCAATATCCCGCCGCCGGACTATCCGTTTGAGGCTGAACCAACTGTTTGGCTTGCTGATGGCGGCGAATACAGCGATCTACGAGTTATCGAAAGAAAAACTCGTGAGGGAGGTATTCGCATAACCGAAGACTGGGTTGTTGCAGATTTGATGAGCGTGTCTGCGCCGAGTGGAGTTGTTACCTTCAACGGGGGCGAGCTTGGACACACCTTCTACGATGAGAATGTGCTCACGTCACCTGATTACCGCGATCCTAAAGAAACGGGAGAGTTGATCGAGCCAGGGCCGGAAAATGTAGAAGGCCAAAAAGCGCTGACCCATCTCAATGACTCCGTCTTGGCTCAGTTGTCACTCTCCCGTCTTGGCTATTTCTGGTTTACGGGGGCGGAGGGGACGAAGGTTGAGGGCTTCTTGTTGAAGCCGCCGGGGTTTGATCCGGCGAAGAAGTATCCGGTGAAGTTTTTGATGCATGGGGGGCCGCAGACGGCGTGGGGAGATGGGTGGAGCTATCGCTGGAACTGGGAGTTGATGGCGGCGAATGGGTATGTGGTGGTGGGGATCAACCGGCGCGGGTCGACCGGGTATGGGCAGAAGTTTGTGGATGAAGTATCCGGCGACTGGGGCGGGCGCGCGTATGTGGACCTGATGAAGGGGTTAGATTACGCCGAAACGAAGTTTCCATTTATAGACAAGACTCGGGAGTGCGCCTTAGGGGCGAGCTATGGCGGGTTCATGGCGGACTGGGTGCTGACGCATACCAACCGCTTCAAATGCATTGTGACGCATGACGGGATGTATGACCCGGTGGCGGCGTATGGGGCGACCGAGGAGCTTTGGTTCAACGAGTGGGAGTTTCGGCGGCCGGAGGATTTTCCGAAGGGGTGGGACGGGTTTAGTGCGGGGTATGATCCGATGGGGCGTGCGAACCCAACCCATCGCGATACGGCCGCGATGAATGGGGCATCCGGTAGCGGTGACACGAAGGCAACGACGGAGATTCTGACCGGAGGTCAGAATGACGAGCGGAGTGGGGCCGGACATGCGGCGGAGCCTTGGCGGTATCAGAATCTGCCGGCGGATGAGGACCCGTTCCGGAGGTGGTCGCCGATGCGGTTTATTGCGAATGCGAAAACGCCGACGCTGGTGATCCATTCGCAGCGCGACTATCGGCTGGATGTGTCACAGGGGTTTGAATTGTTTACGGCGCTGCAGCGGCTGGGGGTGCCGTCGAAGATGCTTTACTTCCCGGACGAAGGCCACTGGGTGCTGAAGCCGCAGAATGCGGAGATGTGGAACGCGGTGGTGGGCGACTGGTGCGACCGCTGGACGAAGACGGGCAAGTATGCGGAGACACGGAACGGGGATCAGGGATCAGGGATCAGGTAGGCGATGATGTTCAAGCAGGCGAAGAAGCGGGAGGCGCTGGGCGAGGCGGGGTTGATGGAGTATGCCGTGCGGGCGCTGGCGGGGAGGATGCGGACGGAGCGTGAGCTGCGGCGGCTGATGAAGACGCGCGCGGCGGAGGGCGGGGACGGTGAGCGGGCGATGGACGCCGTGGTGGCTCGGCTGAAGGAGTTGAAGTACCTGAGCGATCCTCGGTTTGCGGCGGACTACACACGGCTCCGCATGGAGGGGCAGAAGTTTGGGCGGCGGCGGGTGCAGCAGGATTTGGCGGCGAAGGGTGTGGCTCCGGAGACAGTGGGCGCGGCGGTGGGCGCGGCCTACCAGGGCGTGGATGAGGTGGCGCTGGCGCGGGAATACATCGCGCGGAAGCGGGTGAAGCAGCCGACGGGGGAGAAGAAACGGCAGGAGTGCGCGCGGGTGGTGGGGAGGTTGCTGCGGGCGGGGTTCTCGGCGGGCACGGTGTTTAAGATTCTCCGGGAGTGGGGGGTGGAAGTGGTGGAGGATAGCTAGTAGCTGTTAGCTTTTAGCTCTTAGCTAAAGACTGAGGGCAAAGGCAAATGGCTAACAGCAAATGGCTAACAGCTAATGGCTAACAGCTAATGGCTAACAGCTAAGGGCTAACTTGGGGCCTGAAATTGAGCGTGGGTGGGAGCGAAATACGGGGATTCTTCCCCTGAGCCAAGCTCAGGGTCAGAATGACAAGCGGTCAATCAGACACAATCGAATCCAAGGAGGGACGTATGCCGAAGAACATAGTTTTCTGCGCGGATGGGACGTGGCAGGACCCCAACGATAACTCCAACGTGTGCCAGCTGTACAACGCGCTGGCCAAAGTTGATGGCGTGCAATACACCTCGTACGACTCCGGCGTGGGCGCGGCGGGCGGACTGCTGGACAAGCTGCTGGGCGGCGCGTTCGGAGTGGGCGGCGATGGATTGTTCGACAAGATCAAGGACGGGTACGCAGATGTGTGTGCGCACTACCAGCCGGGCGACCAGTTGTTCCTGTTCGGCTTTAGCCGGGGGGCGTACACGGCGCGGTGCCTGGCAGGGATGATTGCGATCTGCGGGCTGCCGACGGTGAACCAGGGCGATCCGAAGGTTGTAGACATGGCGTTTGAGGCGTATCGCAACACGGAGCAGCGGCCGGCGCTGCTGGACACGCTGAACCAGACCTATACGATGGATGACGCCAAGCTGCAACTGGTGGGCGTGTGGGACACGGTGGGCTCGCTGGGCGTTCCGGCGATCTTTGGCGGGACCGATGCGAACCAGTTTGGCTTTCTCAGCACGACGCTGCATCCGGATGTGCTGAATGCGGTGCAGGCGTTGTCGATTGACGAGGAGCGGCAGCAGTTCCAGCCGTGCCTGTGGGACGGGCCGGTGAGCGACCAGCAGTCGCTGACGCAGGTATGGTTTGCAGGGGTGCACTGCGACGTGGGCGGCGGCTATAAGCCGGACGCGGACGGGTCGATCCTGGCGAACGTGACGCTGCGCTGGATGGCGCAGTATGCGAACAACTTTGGGCTGGTGTTCAACCCGGGAGCGTTTGCGAACCTGACGCTGCCGTCGCCGGCGGGGATGGCGCTGGCCACGCTGCATAACTCGCGGACGCCGCCGTTTGGCGTATTGCCTGCGTTTACGAGGAACATTGTGGCCTCCTCCGCGGTGGCCAGCAGCGTGAACACGCGGCTGCGCCATCCGGACCTGGCCTATACGCCCAGCAACCTGCACGTGGTGAGCGGGCAGCTCTCCGCGAGCTACAACCTTGTGAACGTGTAACCGCGCGGGAGTAAGGTGAAGGTGGGCTCCCGATGCCGGGCGCGAGACGAAAGGTTGAAGCACGATGAAGTCGAACATCGTTACGTTGGTGGCGTTTCTACTGGCTACGGCGTGGCTGGCGTGGCACATGAACTTGATTGCGTGGACTCCGCTGAAGATGGCTGGGGCGGCACTGGCGGCTGCGTCGGTGGCGATGCTGGTGCTGGCGCGGCTGCAGTTGGGGGCGTCGTTTTCCGTCAAGGCGAAGGCGAAGAAGCTGGTGACGACGGGGCTGTACGCGAAGATCCGGAACCCGATCTACGTGTTTGGCGGGCTGTTCCTGGCCGGCATTGCGATTGTGCTGGAGAACTGGTTGCTGCTGATCCTTGTGGGGGTACTGGTGCCGGTGCAGGTCGCGCGTGCGCGCAAGGAGGAGCAGGTGTTGCACCAGGCGTTTGGCGAGGAGTATGAGCGGTACAAGGCAGGCACGTGGTTCTGATGGGTGTAGTTTGACGGCCAGGGGATGATGGGTTCTCGATGATCGAATCGGCAGGGATGAAGGTGACTTTCGCGGAGCGGCTGCGGGCGCATCTGGCCATTGCGCGGCTGGACCACTCGATCAAGAACCTGTTTGTGCTGCCGGGGATCATCGTTCCGCTGAGCGTGGGCGCGGTGCGGCTGGACTGGCCCCTGCTGCGGACGCTGGTGTGGGCCTTTGTGGCGATCACGCTGGTGGCGTGCAGCAACTATGTGATCAACGAGGTGCTGGATGCGCCGTTCGACCGGCTGCATCCGACCAAGAGGACCCGGCCGGCGGCGCTGGGGCTGGTCAATATCCCTGCGGCCTATGCGCAGTGGATTGCGATGATGCTGGTGGGCGTGGCGATTGGGTGGCGGGTGTCGCAGCCGCTTGCGCTGACGCTGGCGGCGCTGTGGCTCATGGGCTGCGTGTACAACATACGCCCGCTGCGGACCAAGGACGTGCCCTACCTGGACGTGCTGACGGAGAGTGTGAACAATCCGCTGCGCATGATGCTGGGTTGGTATGCGGTGGCACCGCTGCTGGTGCCTCCGCTGAGCCTGCTGATGAGCTACTGGATGATTGGCTGCTACTTTATGGCGCTCAAGCGCTTCAGCGAGCTGCGCGAGATTGGCGACCAGGGCGTGGCAGGCAGCTACCGCGCAAGCTTCCGGCGGTATACGCAGGAGAGCCTGCTGGTGAGCGTGGTGTTCTACGCGTCGACCGCGATGCTGTTCTTTGGGGCGTTTGTGATTCGCTACCGGATTGAGCTGCTGCTGGGGTTCCCGCTGGTGGCGCTGGTGATGGCCATCTACTTCCACCTGGCGTTCCAGCCGCACAGTGCGGTGCAGAACCCGGAGAAGTTGTACCGGCAGGGACGGCTGATGCTGTGGTTCAGCGCGACGGTGGTGGTGATGGTGCTGATGCTGTTTGCGCGGCTGCCATGGCTGGAGAGGGCGTTTATGCCGACGATCCCGGTGGTGCAGCCGACGACAATTGTGGCGCCTGCACGCATGTGAAGCGTGGGCCGGCAAGACAGGGTATTTCAACAGGCTCTTAGATGGAGAACTCGGAGATCGGGGAGACCTTCCGGCTGCTGGCCTTGGCGACATAGAGGGCTCGGTCGCCGAATTTCAGCAGGTCTTCGAGCGTGAGTTTGCCGCTGTCGATAGCGGTGATGCCGATGCTGGCGCGAAGGCCGAATTCGCCGGTGTCGCAGGAGATGCGGAGCTTGGCTAGATGCGCGCGGACGCGGTCGGCGGCGAGCTCGGCGGGGGCGGCGCTGGTATTGGGCATGATGACGAGGAATTCATCTCCGCCGAGACGAGCGATGAGATCTCCGGCGCGCATGGCGCTGCGGAGGCAGTCGGCGACGGCGCAGAGGGCAAGGTCGCCGGCATGGTGGCCGTAGCGGTCGTTGATCTGCTTGAAGTGGTCGATATCGAGCATGATTGCGGCGATGCTATCGCTGCGCTGGCGCCTGGGATGGAAGACGCGCTCGGTCTCGCGCTCGATGGCGCGGCGGTTGAGCGTACCGGTGAGAGCGTCGGTGTCAGCCAGCGCTGCGAGGCTGTCGTGCAGCCGGGCAAACCTCATCCAAAGGAAGCCGAAGCTGAGGCCGGCGATGATCGTGCGGTCGAGAAAGATGTGGTAAAAGCTTTGTTGCTGATATCTCCAGACGTCGAAGAGGCGGATGGTATTGGTGATGGCATACAGGCTGAAGAGGGAGCCCATGGCGACGGTTGAGATTCTTGCGCGGCCGCGGAGCGAGAGGAAGAGGAGCGTTGCGCTGCAGGCAGCGGTGGCGACGGCGACGATGGAGATAAAGGCGATGCGGAGGGTATGGTCTGCTGGCCAGAGGGTGTAGCGGACGGTTGCCACCGTCATAAGGATGGAGAGCGCAAGCAGATACAGCCAGGTGCGGCGGCCCCGGTCGACGAACTCGGCGATGGCCTTGTTGAGCAAGGTGAGTTCGACGAACAGGAAGAGGTTGGCGAGAACGACGTTGATGAGCGCGGGGGCGTTGGGGAGAGCGCCATGCAGCAGCAGGCCGACTCCCCCACAGAAGTTGGAGGCTGCGAACCAGTAGCCTCCATTCTTACCCGATTGACCATTAGAGCCGGCTAGCGTGGTCAGACTGAAGAGAAATAAGATACTTGCTTCGACGAAGAATAGAGTGAGGACATCCACGGGTGAACCTTGACCGGCCGTTTTCGGGACTTCTATGGAGTTTCAGGCTCGAGCTTGGCATGCGCGTACGGGGGATGCAATGGCTGAGTTGAGTTGGAGCACAGGCCGTAAGTTGTAGAAGGTTTCCGGAAACCCTTGCCGTTCTCTACGCTTCGTGTGAAAACCTGCTGGAATTCATCCCGGGAGGCTGGGTTCTTGCTTGGCTGATAGACTTTTAGGCCTATGGAATATCGTTCGGGAAGCGTGCGTTCAGTCTCTGGAAGCCAGATCAGGGAAGATTTTCTGCGGTTTTTTGAGGGCAAAGTGTCGGCTGCCACGGGGCAGGGACACCGGCGCGTGCACTCGTCCAGCCTGGTGCCGGCGAACGATCCTACGCTGCTGTTTACCAACGCGGGGATGAACCAGTTCAAGGACGTGTTTCTGGGCGCGGAGAAGCGCGACTACTCGCGGGCGACGACTTCGCAGAAGTGCGTGCGCGCGGGCGGCAAGCACAACGACCTGGAGAACGTGGGCTTTACGCGGCGGCACCATACGTTCTTCGAGATGCTGGGAAACTTCAGCTTTGGCGATTACTTCAAGCGCGATGCGATTGCGTATGCGTGGGAGTTCCTGACCAGCGCGGAGTGGTGCGGGATCGATCCGGCGAAGCTCTATGTAACCATCTTTGAAGGCGACGCCAAGGTGCCTCGCGATGCCGAGGCCGAGCAGCTTTGGATCGAGACGGGCGTTCCGAAGGAGCGCATCTTCGGCTTTGGCGCCAAGGACAACTTCTGGCAGATGGGCGAGACCGGGCCGTGCGGACCATGCTCGGAGATCTTTTACGACTTCGGCGTGGAGGCGGGTGAGGACCCGTCGGTCGACAGGCCGTTTGGCGAGGACGACCAACGGTATGTGGAGATCTGGAACCTGGTGTTTATGCAGTTCGACCGCGCGGGCGATGGGACGCTGACGCCGCTGCCGAAGCCGAGCATCGATACGGGCATGGGGCTGGAACGGATTGCGTGCGTGCTGCAGGGAGTGCTGTCGAACTACCAGACGGATTTGTTTTTGCCGCTGATTGCGAAGGCTCGGGAGGTGACGGGCGAAAGGCATGATTCCAGAGTTGTCAGCGAAGAGCAGCTTTCAGCCGACAGCTTGAAGCAGCTTGCGGGAAGCGAGGAAAAGGGCGACGCGAGTTTGCGGATTATTGCGGACCATGCGCGGTGTGCGACGTTTCTGATTTCGGATGGGATGGTGCCTTCGAATGAGGGGCGCGGGTATGTGCTGCGGAAGATTATGCGGCGCGGGATTCGGCATGGACGGCTGTTGGGGCAGGAGAAGCCGTTTCTGTTCGAGATGGTCTTCGCGGTGCGGGATGAGATGGGCGTGGCGTATCCGGAGTTGAAGGAGACTGCGGAGCGGGTGAGTAAGGTGGTGTTGGTGGAGGAAGAGCAGTTCGCGCGGGTGATGGATGTGGGTTCTAAAGAATTGCAGAAGGAGATTGATGAAATCCTTGCCCTTCACGAAGAGGCCGAGGAGATTCTTCTCGGGGCTGAAAGCGGTACGTTGCAGGAATTTCTGCAAGAAGGTGGTGGATTAAAAGACTACTTTCTCGAGAACGGGAAGCCTTTGGATACGGCTCGCGCGTTGCTACAAGAGGGTAAGAAGCTTCGCGGCAAGGCGGCGTTTCATCTGTACGAGACGTTTGGCATGCCGCTGGATTTTATGGTGGATGCGGCGCGGGATGCGGGGATTGCGTTCGACATGGAGGGGTTTGATCGCGCGAAGGAAGAGGAGCAGGCGCGGGCGCGGGCTAGTTGGAAAGGTGGGTCGCAGAAGTCGGCGGCGCCGGTGTATCGCGAGTTGGCGAAGACGGAGTTTGAGGGCTACACGGCGCTGCGGGTGGATGGGGCGAAGGTGCTGGCGTTAGTCAAGGAAGGCGTGGGTGTGCCGGAGTTGAAGGCCGGTGAGACGGGCGAGGTGGTGCTGGATGCAACCAGCTTCTATGCGGACTCCGGCGGGCAGGTGGGCGATCTCGGTTGGTTGTATTCCGGCGACCACAATACCGTGGTTGCGAACGTGGCCGGCTGCACCAAGCCGGTGCAGGGCGTGTTTGCGCACAAGGTGAAGGCGACGCAGACGATTGCCGTGGGCGACACGGTGGACACGGTGGTGGACGCGGACAACCGGCGCGCGACCGAGCGCAACCATACAGGCACGCATCTGCTGCATGCGGCGCTGCGCGAGGTGCTGGGCAAGCATGTGAAGCAGGCGGGCAGCTTGAACGATGCGACGCGGCTGCGCTTCGACTTCTCGCACTTTGCGGGCGTGGCGGAGGAAGAGCTGCGCGAGGTGGAGAGCATTGTGAACGCGCAGGTGCTGGCGAACAGCAAGGTGGAGACGCTGGTGGATGTGCCGATCGATGTGGCCGTGAATGAGTATCACGCGATGGCGCTGTTCGGCGAGAAGTACGGCGACAAGGTGCGCGTGGTGAAGATTGGGGATTTTTCCACGGAGCTGTGCGGCGGGACTCATACGGGTGCGACCGGAGAGATTGGGCTGATCAAGGTCGTCGGCGAGGGCAGTGTGTCGAGCGGTGTGCGGCGCGTGGAGGCGGTGAGCGGGATGGGCGCGCTGGGCGAGTTCCGGCGCGACTACGAGGTGGCGCGCGTGGTGGGGCAGATGGTGGGCGGCGAGGCGGCTTTTCCGGCGGACGCGCTGCGGGCGAAGATTGCCGCGCAGGAAGAAGAGATGAAGAAGCTGCGGCGCGAGTTGGACGGGATGCGGATGAAGTCGGCGAGCGCGGCGGCGGGCGAGGCGAGCGCGGTCGAAGTGAAGGGCGTCAAGCTGCTCGTCCAGAGAGTGGACGGACTGGAGCGCGGGCCCATGCGCGACCTGGTCGACCAGATGCGCGGCAAGCTGGGCAGCGGGGTGGTGGTGCTGGGCGCGGCTGATTCCGACACGGGGAAGGTTTCGTTGATCGTTGGCGTGACCAAGGACCTGACCGGCAAGGTTCAGGCGGGCAAGATTGTGGGCACGCTGGCAGGGATGGTGGGCGGCAAGGGCGGCGGGCGGCCGGACCTGGCGGAGGCCGGCGGCAGCGATGTGGGCGCTCTGGATGGCGCGCTGGCCAAGGCGGCGGATGTGGTGGGGGCGCTGCTGGGCTAATCGCGCGCGGCTGGGGAGTATCGCGGGGAGTACCGGGTGGGTTTTCACAGGGACGCGCGGGATGGCGCGACTTAAACTAGGGAAGCGATGCGCTTCGTAAACCCAGGTCGAGTGGTGCGGTATCTCCTAGGGATGCGCTGCGCTGGATGCGTTGCGGGCGCGGTGTGCGTGGCGCTTGTGTGTTGGCAGGCCGCGGGCGCGGCGGTGGATACCACGGCGCCGGCCCGGAGCCATGCCGCGAAGACCGCGAAGATCGTGGCGCTGTCTCCGTGGGAGCAGGCGGAGCGCGGACGCGAGACGCTGGAGGCGATGGCGGAGAGCGACCGCACACGCGCGGACTACACGCGGGCGATGGATGCGTATCGCGCGATCTACCATGCGAACCCGGCGGACGTGTATGCGCCAGCCGCGGTGAACGCGGTGGCGGAGTTGCTGGCGGAGCAGGGCCGCACGCTGCACGATGCGAAGGCCTCACAGGCGGCGGTGGGGCAGTATGAGTTTTTGCGCAAGCAGTATCCGGGCAGTTCGCTGCGGGTGCAGGCGCTGCTGGCCGAAGGACAGATTGAAGAGGACGACCTGGCCGATGCGGCGGCGGCGAAGGAGAAGTACGCGCTGCTGCTGAAGGAGCATCCGAGGAGCGAACAGGCGGAAGAGGCGAAGGCGGGGCTGGAGTCGTTGCGGCAGGGAATGGAGAGCAGGGAGCAGGGAACAGGAAAGATGGCAGGCCGGACGGCGACGATTGCGCCGACGGTCGGCGCAAATGCTGCAAGCGCGGGGACAGAGCGCAACGGAAGTAATTCGTCCGCGCCGCGCAGGGCGAGTGCAAGCAACGGCGACCCTGGAGTGGGAGCAGATCAAAGCGAGTCGGTCCCGAAGCCGACAGCTGGCGGTGCTTCGTCGCTGCCAGCGACGGCACCGACTTCGGGAAAGATGGACCCCACCCATCACGATAGTGCCGTGATGAATGGGACACCCAGTTCGGTAGCGGTTCCATTGGCCCGCCGCGATGAGGTTGCGAGGGATGTGCCGCCAGTTGCGGTGGTGGATGTAGAGGCGGACCCGACTGCCGCGAAGCGCAGTGGCAAGCGGGCGGTGGTGACGGGCATTCGGCACTGGTCGACGGCGACGTATACGCGGGTGGCGATTGACCTGGGCGATGATGTGACGTATGAGGCGGCGCGTGTGCCGAACCCGGACCGCATCTTCTTCGACCTGCATGGCACGCGGCTGGCGCAGGAGCTGGTGGGCAAGAGCTTTGCGGTGACGGACGATGGGTTCCTGAAGAAGATTCGCGCGGCGCAGTACTCCGACGATGTAACGCGGGTGGTGCTGGATGTGAACGACGTGACGGAGTACTCGGCGTTTCTGCTGCCGAATCCGTACCGGCTGATTATTGATATCCACGGCGGCAAGCAGCAGGCGGCAAAGGATCAGGCCTCAGGGATCAGGGACCAGGGATCAGCCGGCACGGGCGATGGGATGAGCTCTGCAGATGTGCCGGCTCCCCATGCGGCGGGGGTGGCGCGGCCGACGCCGGCGCGGCCGGTGCCAAACACCGTGGCGACGCGTACCTCCACCAGCGACGTTGCCAACCTGAGCGAGCTGCCGGGGAAGGTGGATGCGACCAGCAAGCCGACGTCAAAGCCCATCTCCGCGGTGGTGGCGGATGCAGGTCCGAGGACGGACGCGGCGCAGCCCGCGCATGACGACAAGGTCGTCATGAATGCTGCGGTGAGCCCGGCCAGGACGCGAAAGGCGAAGGCGAAGGCGGCGAGCGCGGATGCGGTGGTGGCGGATGCCACGCCGGCGCGTGCGGCGGTGCCCACGGCGGATGGCGAGACCAGCCTGGTACGCGCGCTGGGGCTGAAGATTGGGCGCATCGTGATTGACGCCGGGCACGGCGGGCACGACTCCGGCACGCTGGGCGCGGACGGGATTGAAGAGAAGGACGTGGTGCTGGACGTGGCGCTGCGGCTGGGCAAGCTGCTGCACGACAGGCTGGGAGCGGAGGTCGTCTACACGCGTTCGGACGACACGTTTATCCCGCTGGAGACGCGGACGGCGATTGCGAACAAGGCGCAGGCGGACCTGTTCCTGTCCATCCATGCGAACTCGTCCAGCGATCCGACGGCGCGCGGCGTGGAGACCTACTACCTGAACTTTACCAGCGACCCGACGGCGCTGGATGTGGCAGCGCGCGAGAACGCGGTGAGCGACCAGTCCATCCACCAGTTGAGCGACCTGGTGAAGAAGATTGCGCTGAAGGACAAGATCGAAGAGAGCCGCGAGTTTGCCGCGGATGTGGAGAGCTCGCTGTACGCGGGCCTGCAGAAGGGCAATGCGGGGTTGAAGGACCGCGGTGTGAAGAAGGCGCCTTTCGTGGTGCTGATTGGGGCGAACATGCCGTCGATTTTGGCGGAGATCTCGTTTGTGACCAACCCGAAGGATGCGGACCAGTTGCAGCAGCCGGAGTATCGCGAGCGTGTGGCGGAGAGCCTGTACAAAGGCGTGGCGCGCTACGAGGGTGGGCTGAGCGGAATGCGTGTGCCGACGGAGCGCGCGCAGGTGGGGCAGTAGAAGCAGTAGAGAGTAGGCAGGAAGGGCGCGGTGGCGTGCTATCGAAGCGGCTGCGGTGGTAGTCTGAGCGAGGTATGGGTGCGACTTCGCGGAGATCGAGACGAACGGATTGCAGACGCGTAGATTCCAGACGCGCAGCGTGGATGTTGCTGGCTGCGGTGTGTTTGTGCGCGGTGCTTCGCACGCAGGCGCAGCCGATGGCGAAGACGATGCTGATGGAGCCGCCGGCGCCGCTGCTGCCGGCCACACTGGGCAAGCTGCAACGCGTGGCGGAGGGCGACTCCGGCGATGGGCTGGGCCAGGTGGACTTGGCGGACAAGCCGGTGCTGACCGAGGATGGGCTGAAGCGGTTTGCGCGCTCGGAGTACACGCAGGGATCCACGCATGGCAGCGTGACGGCGTACCAGTTTATGGATGTGAGCGGCGCGCTGGCGGCCTACGACTACTGGACGAAGCCGGGAATGCGCGCGGAGAAGATGGGCGACAACGCCTCCTCCGATGCGAATGAGCTGCTGATGCAGAGCGGCGTGAATGTGGTGGTGGAGCGCTTTGGCTTTGGGCATGACGAGACCGTCGCGCTGACGAACGAGCTGATCGACCATCTACCCAAGGCGCACGGGCCCGCCGCGATTGCTCCGCTGCTGCCGAGTCTGCTGCCGGCGAAGGGGCTGGATGCGGAGTCTGTGCGCTATGCGCTGGGACCGGCCGGCTACCAAGCGACGGGCGGCGCGCTGCCGGCGCAGGCGCTGGGCTTTGAAAAGAGCGGCGAGGCGGTGACGGCGAGGTACAAGAGTGGCGGCGTATTGACAGTGCTGCTGTATCCCACGCCGGAGATTGCGGGCGAGGTGGCGCGCGCAATTCCCGCAGCGGCGAAGCAGCAGGGTCCGGCGGCGGGGACAGTGGTGCTGCGGCGCGAGGGGCCGCTGGTGGCCGTGACCACAGGCGCGTGGCCCGCGGCCGCGGCGCAGGCAATGGTGGAGAGCGTGCATCTGCCCAGCGAGGTGACGTTCGATAAGCCGATGCCGGTGGAGTTCCACGCGGAGATTCGCAAGACCTACTCGCTGCTGGAGAGTATTGCGATCTTCTCCGGAGTTGGCGCGCTGGCGGCGATTACGCTGGGGCTGTTCCTGGGCTTCGGCCGCGCGGGGATTCGTGTGCTGATGGGCAAGCCCGCGGCGACCGAGCCGGAGTTCCTGCGGATTGACCTGCGCGGTGTGGCGGGCAAGCGGCTGCGGATGCCGAAAGGGTAAGCGGCAGCTGGATTTCGCCGGTGGGCTTGACAAGCGGCTATTCTGCACCTTGGCAGGTGCAGGCCTGTGGATAAAACCCGTATTTTGTGACCAATTCCGATTCAGCAGGTTTTTGCGTGGCGAATAAAATGCGAATGTTATGAGTTCGACACGGGTTGTTAAGGCGTTTTGTTTTCAGTCAGTTGCGATTGCTGCGTTTTAGCCTTGACACCGGTTTGGGCCAAACTTAGTATGCAGCCAGAAAGTTCTGATGGCTTTGCCTCCGTTGGAACTATTCTCCCTAAAGAAAGGGCCGCCCTGTTGCCGGGCGGCCTTTTCGTGTTTGCGGACGCCGTTTGGGTGCGCCTCCGGGGTGGTTTTGCATCGCACGCACGGGCGAAAGGTTGAATGATTTGAGCGGTCATTTTGCGACGGGGAAGGCCGGCGGTGAAGTGCAGGCCTGTCCAGTTCCCGATTTTTCAGCCGCTCCTAAACATACGGACGCGATGTGCCGATAGAGCCAAGACGGGCCCTCTCTCGCGGGGAGGGCCGGCATGGAGGCAGAGCGTGATGCATGACTTTCTTATGGGTGTGTTCTTTGTGGCGATTGTGATGTCTCCGTGCGTGATGGCGCTGACGGTGAAGCTGGACCGGCACAAGTAACCATGTGCGATCGCTGACTCCGGCGCCCTGCATGTGCTAGGTTTGCAGGGCGAAGCTGGAGGGCTGTGCGATGACGAAGAAGCTGGTGTGCGGGCGCGTGTGGGTGGCGTGCGGATTGGTTACGATGGCAGCGGGCGCGCGGGCGCAGGACACGCGCATGGTGACCGAGCCGAAGATTCCCGCTACATGCGTGAAGCTGGAGGCGAAACTGGCCGCGGCAGGCGATGCGCTGCGGGAGGCCGACGAGGCGAAAGAAGATACGGCAGCGATTCAGGCAGCCATCGATGGCTTTGCGGCGAAGTGCCAGCCGGGGCAGGCGATTGAGCTGGCACCGGGTGCGAAGGGCGCCGACGCGTTCCTGAGTGGGCCGCTGGAGTTGAAGGAAGGTGTGACGCTGCTGGTGGATAAGGGAGTGACGCTGTTTGCCTCGCGCAATCCTGCGGACTACGACGTGAGCGGGCCGGGAACGTGCGGCACGATTCCGTCGAAGGGGCCGTGCAAGGCGTTCCTCACCATCCGCGCGAAGAATGTCGGCATCATGGGCGATGGCACCATCGACGGGCGCGGCGGCGCGAAGCTGCTGGGGCAGGATATCTCGTGGTGGGGACTGGCGGTGAAGGGCGAGCCGACCGCCGCGCTGCCGAACGGGATTCCGTACAGCGACCCGCGGCTGATCTCGGCCAGCGACGCGGACGGCTTCACGCTGTATCGGATTACGCTGCACGATTCGCCCAACTTCCACGTGGGCGTGTCGCGGACCGATGGCTTTACGGCGTGGGGCGTGCATCTGAAGACGCCGGTGCATGAGCCGGGGCCGGGCGACCCACGTCCGCGCAATACGGACGGCATCGATCCGGGGTCGTCCACCAACATCACCATTGCGCATAGCTGGATCGACAACGGCGACGACAACATCGCGATCAAGACCGGCGTGACCCACATGAGCGTGCTGGACAACCACTTCTACAGCGGGCACGGCATGTCGATTGGCAGCGAGACGAATACGGGCGACAGCTTCCTGCTGGTGGACGGATTAACCGAGGACCACACGACCAGCGGCATCCGCATCAAGAGCAACGCAACGCGCGGCGGGCTGGTGGAGAACCTGGTGTACCGGAACATCTGCATGCGCGACGTTCCGATTCCGATTGCGATCAGCCCGTACTACAACAACCAGACGGTGGAGGCATTTGTCGATCCGGGCATCAAGGGCGACCGCATTCCGGAGTACCGGAAGATTGTGCTGGAGAACATTACGTCGCTGACTGCGGGCGATGTGCTGATTGCGGGCTATGACGAGGCGCACCGGACGCAGGTGGAGTTGAAGAATGTGAACCTGGAGGGGATAAGGCCGGCGCAGGTGCATGTGAAGCTTCTGGATGTCGTGAGCGAGGGATCGAACGTGCCGTTCACGAAGCTGGATGGGAACGCCGAGGGGAAGGCGGTCTTTGTGGATACGCAGACGAAGCCTTATGCGTGCGCGGGGAAGTTTGTGCCGATGCGGTGAGGGCGGGACTCCGTCCTGCCGGACGGGCACCCTGCGCGGGCGGCGGTCACTTCGTGACGGGTGTTGGACTTCGTGGTGGTGCTCCCGATGGTCGCAAAGAAATCATTGTGCCGACCAACAGGAGAGGCACGCGAAGCTCAGCATGAGTCACGAAGTGACCGGGCGGTGAGCTGGGCGATGTCGAGAAGCTGGGGCGCACGCTCTCCGTCAGGCGTGATCGCGGTGAGGGCGTCGCGGAACATGGTGTTGCAGAAGGGGCAGGCGGTGGCGACGGTGGTTGCGCCGGTGGCGGCCAGCTCGCGGGCGCGGACGTGGGAGACGCGTTCGCCGGATTCTTCGCCGAGAAAGGCGAGTCCGCCGCCGGCTCCGCAGCAGAAACTGCGCTCGTGGTTGCGCGGGGCCTCCATCAGCGTGGCTTGCTGGGCGATGACGGCGCGGGGTTCAGCGTAGATGTTCTGGTAGCGGCCGAGGTAGCAGGGGTCGTGGTAGACGACGGTGTTGCTAGTTGCTTGTGGATGGTTGTCAGGGGAAGCGGCGTCTTGTGGCGCTTCAGGCGAAATGCGGGGATTCTTCGCTTCGCTCAGAATGACAGTGCTTTGTGGGATGACAGCGCTTAGTCGGGTGGGCAACTGCGCGGCGTGGCGGGCCATGAATTCGCTGTGGTGCTCGATGGCGGGGGCGATGCCGAAGTCGCGCCAGTCGGTGGCGATGGTGCGGACGCAGTGGGGGCAGATGGCGACGATCTTCTGGACGCGCGCCGCCTCGAAGGCTTTGAGGCCGGACTCGGCCAGCGTCTGGAAGACGAGGTCGTTGCCCAGGCGGCGGGCGGGGTCGCCGGTGCATTTTTCTTTCTTCAGCACGCCGAAGGTGGTGCCGAGGTGGTCCATGATGCGGGCGAAGTCGGCGACGATCTCGCGGCCGTGGGGATCGTAGGCGCCCATGCAGCCGAGCCATAAACAGTATTCTTGTGTCCCGTCGAAGATGGGGAACTGAGCGCGGGCGATGAACTTGTCGCGCTCGGCTGCGGGCAGGCCCAGGGCGTTGCCGGATCGCTCCAGCGCGAGGAAGAGCTTGGTGCCGTAGGGGTCTTCCCACGCGCCGGTGTTGGCGGCACCGCGGCGCAGGCCGACGATGATGGGGACGTGCTGGATGCCGACCGGGCACTGGAACTCGCAGGCGCCGCAGGTGGTGCATTCGTAAGCCGCTTCCAGCGACAGGTTCAAGGTGCGAGGTTCAAGGTCTGAGGGGGACGCGTCGCCATTCCGCAGCTCGGCGGGCAAGGGAACGTCGGAGTGCGGGCCGAAGGTGTTGAGGTAGGAGCGCGTGCCGAGGATGATCTCTTTGGGGTTGAGGACCTTGCCGGTGGCGGAGGCGGGGCAATGCTCGGTGCAGCGGCCGCACTCCACGCAGGAGTAGGCCTGGAGGGCGATGATCTGGGTGATGTCGCGACCGGTGTGCAGGCCGAAGTCTTCGACATTTTCATCGGTAGACAGCGGCGGGATGGCGGCAAAGCCCTCGCGCTTGAGAAAGATGGTGACGGGCGAGAGCACCAGGTGCAGGTGCTTGGTGTGCGGGATCAGCGGCAGAAAGATGAGTAGCGCGAGGGTGTGGGTCCACCAGAGGGTCTTGAGGGCGACCGGGTCGCGGATGAAGAACGCGGCCAGGTAGGTGACCATCAGCGTGAAGATGAGCAGGGCGATGAGGCCGGACTCGTAGGATGGTTTGCTGCCCAGCCAGATGGGACGGGCTACAAATCTACGAAGGAAAAGCCCCGTTATTGAGATGGCGACGAGTACGGCCCAGGCGGCTGCGAAGAGGAAGTAGAAGTCGCTGGCCCAGCTGTCCCGCGGCATGAAGCCCAATCCCACGGCTGTCGCCAGATGGTTCAGCGACACCAGCGCGAAGGCCAGGAATCCCCAGAAGACGAAGGCGTGGGCGATGCCGGGAAGCGGCCGCTCGCGGATGACCTTCGACTGGAAGAGGACTTCGCTGGTGAACGTCCAGAGACGTTTGGAGATGGGGCGGAGCGACCAGCCGAGGTCCTTGTGGGCGCTGAGGATAGTTCGGAGGATGGAAGCGAAGCGGAGGAAGAAGAGGGCTGCGGAGGCGAGGACGAGGGCCAGCAGCAGGATGATCTCGAACGGCGCGAAGTGCTGGGGCTCGGCGAAGGTCACACGGGGATGATACCGCTCACAGGCGAAAGGCTTAACACCGATCTACACCGACGGGCGCCGATTTTTGAGGGTGGGTGTGGCTGGCGCGGAGAGACTACGACGGAGATTCTGACGCTTCGAGTCGGAATGACGCTTCGGGTGGGATGGCCCGGTCGGTCGTGGTTCTCTAGTAGCTGAGGAATTCCTGCGAGCCGCGACGGAGGCGGATGCCGGCTACGGCGAAGATGGCCGCGAGGGCGAAGAGGAGTGCGTCCCAATAGACCATGGGGTGCGCCCAGCCCGGCGAATAAGCCAGGTCCTGGCCAGCCCACAGCGTAACCAGCGTGCCGATGATGACGCATTGGAAGCAGAGGACGAGCAAGAGCTGGCCACGGCGGCGGCGGCGGTCGAGAGCTTCGACTTCGTGGGGAGTGAGCGCGCGCTCCTCAGCTGGGATCAGCATGTTGGCCATGGGTGGGTCGTCTCCGGCTACTTGGGGTATTAAATCACAAACTGGCGCACGGAAGTGTGGGCAGCCAAGGACAAATGCGGGGATTCTTCGCTGCGCTCAGAATGACAAGCCCAGAGATTTCAGAATGACAAGCTCAGAGACTTCAGATGACGAGCCCGGAGATGAATCGACTTCAGATGACGAGCCCGAAGATGAATCACCGGCCTGGAGTCTGATGCTCGACCGTCACAGGAAGGCGACGGACTGGATGCCGGCGACGTCGAAGCGCTTGCGGCAGCGGATGTTCTTGCAGGCGAGCACGTCGTCGGTGCGGACCATGTAACTCTGCGCCTTGGCAAAGCGGGCACGGTCGCGCTCGTCGGCGTTGCCGCGGAGCTGGGCCTTCTTGCGGCGGACGAGCCACCCTACCTGATACTCCCCGGCCTGGCCGCAGTGGGGGCAGGTCAAGGTGTGGGTGCGCTGTTCGGGCCGCTCGTCGAAAAAGTCACGTTCTTCCATCCTGGGTCCCCTTGTGGAGCGGCGGCCGGTGCTTCGGCGCGCGCATCCTGGCAAAGCTGCTGCGAAGAAAGTATAGGGCATTGGGAGTGGCGGGGGTTCGCGGCGGCTGATTCGCAGTCGCGGCAGGCGCAAAGAGTGCTTTAATCGGGGCTGCGGGGAGATGGCCATGAGCAAGGCGAAGAAGCAGGTGTTCTCTGTAGTGAAGGCGGTGAAGCAGAACGCGCGCGACCGCGTGGGCACGGTCCCGGCGGAGCGAGTGATCCCCGATCCCAAGCAGAAGGCCGCCGCCAAGCCGAAGCACAAGAAGACGCTGGCGGATTTGTTGAGCACGACGGAAGACAGTTAGGAGAATGAATCAGATGAAAGCCAATCGTATGGGCGCTGCGGCGCTTTGCATGCTGCTGTTAGGGGCCGCCGGCTATTCCCAGCAAATCCAGATCAACAAAGAGAACAAGACGATTGCAATCACGACGAGCGACCAGGCGGACGCTCTCGCCGACACGGCCGTGCTTACCGTTGGCTTCCACATTTTCGGCAAGGACCAGGACGGAACCTACGCGCAGGCGAGCCAGACTTCGAACGCGGTGATGGCTGCGATCAAGGCGGGGGGAGTACCGAAAGAGGCCGTCGAGAGCGATGATCAGTCGCTGAAACCGCTGGAGCCAAACGACGATTCAGACAAAGCACGTTATGCGCAGGGAATTCGGTTCGAGTTTTCGCAGAGCTGGCACGTGACTGTACCCGCTGAGGTGGTCGCAAATATTCTGCACATTGCGATTACGGCTGGCGCGAACGATAGCGGCGAGATCCAGTGGGAATTAAATAAGGATGATGCGCTTGAGGCGGAGGCGGCCAAGAAGGCGCTGGAGCACGCCCGTCAGATCGCTCTCCAGATGGCAGAAGGGCTTGGCGTGAAGCTGGGCACGCTGATATACGCGAGTAACCAAACGCCGGCACGCACCCTTTTCGGCATGAACCTGGAAACCGTTACGGTGACCGCTTCGGGTCGGGATAAAAAGCTTAATCTGCAGCCACTTGCGATCTCGCCGGAGAAGATACAAAAGTCGGCGACGGTCTATGCTGTGTTTGCGATTGAATAGGGGGACTGGGGCATTATGGCGACGATGGTTCCACGCGAGTTGAAGCCGATGCCGGAGGCAGAGGCGCTGTACCGGCGGTGGATTGCGCATTTGAATGAGCAGTTCACGCTGCACCAGGGGGCGGACCGGCGGGCGGAGATTGTGCGCGACGAGCTCTCCCAGATCTACTTGGGGCAGGCGCAGAGCGGGCGCAGGAATAGCGGGCTGACCAGCGAGATGGCGGCGAATGTGCTGGCGGAGTCGTTCGACGCGCGCAACGCCACGATGTTTGTGGAGCACTCAGCGGAGCTGGACGTGGCGAAGTTTGCGCCGCGCAAGCCGCTGCTGTGGTTCTGGAAGATGTTTGACCGGTCGCCGCTGGGCGAGAACCTGTGGCTGGGCGTGCGGCTTCGCTGCATGCTGGGCGGCCACATCTTCCAGCACATTGGCAAGGGCGTGAAGATCCACATGGACGTGCGCTTTACCTACGGCTACAACCTGACGATTGAGGACGATTGCCGCATCCGGCGGGGCGCCGTGCTGGACGATGGCGCCGGTCCACTGACCGTTCCGGCGGGCACGATTCTGGAGGCGGGGCAGACGTTTGGGCCGGGCGGGATCCGGTAGGAGTATCGATATATAAGCTACGCCGGCGAAGGGAAATGACTGCCCGAAAGGGGCAAACGTCTCGACTCGGCAAGCTGGGTGGCAGGTCCTTCGACTCCGGCTCTCGCGATGAAACCACGAGAGCCTCCGCTCAGGATGACGGCTCCTAAATTTCTCCAGCACTTATAAACTTCGGCCATATGGCTAGCGGGCGGTGGGCCGGGAGGCTTGCTGTTGGCGGTGGAACTCCTTCAGGAAGGCTTGCTTGCGTTCGGCCAAGGCGGCCTGGTACCCCTGGGGGTCGATCCAGACGGAGTCGCCCGCGCCGGCCTTGCTGCGGTCGAGCTTGGCGAGCATGTCGAAGTAGCTGCCGTGTGCGCCCAGGAAGATGTCGCAGGGCAGGCCCTTGAGGGTGGCGAAGGTGCGCCGGTAGTCGTCCGCGATGCCGGGGTAGGATGCGGGGTGGCCGGGGCGGGCGACCAGGCGGTAGCTGGAGTTCACGTTCCAACTGCCTACGATAACCACATCGCGCAGCTTGCCGCCGGACATGGTGCGCATGGTCCAGGTGGTGCAGCCGCGGGTGTGGCCGGGGGTCTTATGCGCGACCAGGACGGTGCCGCCCAGGTGGACCTCGTCGCCGTCGCGCAGGACGCGGTCGACGCGGACGGGCATGTAGCGGTCGTCGGGATAGGCAAAGTCGTCGCGACCGCCGCTCTCCACCACGGGCACGTCGCCATCCATCACCATGTATTTGGCCGCGGTCAGGCGGACGATCTCCGCGCTGCCGGCGGCGTGGTCGAAGTGGGCATGGCTGATGAGCAGGATCTTGACATCCTGGATGTGGAAGCCGAGCTGCTCGATGCTGGCGCGGATGAGCGGCGGCGAGGACGTGAGGTTGGAGTTGATGAGGATGTCGCCCAGCGGCGTGACCACGAGGTAGGACGCCAGGTCGCGGCTGCCGACGTAGTAGAGGTTGTCCGCGATGCGAAAGGGCGCGATGGGGGTAGTCCACTCGGGGTGCTCCGGCGCGGTGGCCTGGGCGAGGGCGGCGGGCGCGAACGTGAGGGCCAGCAGGCAGAGGTACAGCAGAAGGGGGGACCGGAGTGGGAGCGGGGGATTCTGGCGCGGGCGCATTGCGGACAGTGTAAGCCAACGGCGGGAGGGGCTGCCGGGCAGGGCTTCTGTAAACTGAAGGGATGAACCAGGAATTTGTTTTGATCCTGTTCCAGGTGGTTGTGCTGGTGCTGGCGTTTAGCGTGCACGAGAGCGCGCATGCCTATGTGGCGATGCGGCTGGGCGACCCCACGGCCTACATGCTGGGACGGGTGACGCTGAATCCGCTGAAGCATCTGGATCCGCTGGGGTCGGTGATTGTTCCGTTGATCTCGATGGTGTACGGGGGCATGCTGATTGGCTGGGCCAAACCGTGCCCGGTGACGACGCGGAACTTCAAGAACATCAAGCGCGACGACATTCTGGTGTCGCTGGCGGGGCCGGCGAGCAACCTGGCGATGGCGACGATTGCGCTGCTGCTGCTGGTGGTGTTCAAACATGCGGGCGGCGCGGCCACCATCAATGCGGCCATGGATATGGCGGACCGCGTGCCCGGCGTCGATACCAGCGGCATGGCGATGTTTCCGGTGGCGATGCTGCTGTATTTTGGCGTGACCATCAACCTGCTGCTGTTCGTGTTCAACCTGATCCCGATTCCTCCGCTGGATGGGAGCCATGTGCTGCGCCAGTTCCTGCCCTACGGCGCGGAGCAGGTGTACAACCGCATTGGCATGTATGGGTTGCTCTTCATCTTTTTGTTTGGCGGGCGGTTTATCTTCGGCACGTTTTATTACCCGCTGCTGAATGTGTTTGATCGGCTGCTGGCGGTGTTGTAGGGCAGGTGTTTGGCGGGCTGGTGAGAGGAAGGCCCGGGGTTAAAGCCCCTTTTATTTATGTGCCGCTTACTGCGGGCTGAAGCCCGCTGCTAATCCGAAAAATGCCAGACACAGGCGGGCATCCTGTAGGCTTCCTATTGAGAAGAATATGAGCGAAGAGACGACGATTCCGACGCGGCAGCGCGTGTTGAGTGGCATGCGCCCCACGGGCAAGCTGCACCTGGGCAACTACATGGGCGCGCTGAAGAACTGGGTGAACCTGCAGCAGGAGACGCTGCCGGATGGCTCGCCGAAGTATGAGTGCTTCTTCTTCATCGCGGACTTTCACGCGCTGACCACCGACTATGCGGATACCAAGGAGCTGCAGAGCAACATCCGCGAAGTGGCGCTGGACTTTCTGGCGGCTGGATTGGACCCGAAGAAGTGCACCATCTTTCTGCAGAGCGAGGTCGCGACGCACTTTGTGCTGAACGACCTGCTGGGCATGATTACTCCGCTGAGCTGGCTGGAGCGCGTGCCCACCTACAAGGACCAGCAGGAGCAGTTGAAGGAGAAGGACCTGGCGACGTTCGGGTTCCTGGGATATCCGCTGCTGATGAGCGCCGACATCCTGGTGTACCAGGCGGACCTGGTTCCAGTGGGCGCGGACCAGGCGGCGCATGTGGAGATTACGCGCGAGGTGGCGCGGCGCTTCAACCAGTTCTATCCGGGCGCGTTCTCGCTGGGGGCGGGAGCAGCGCCGTGGGAGCTGGAGGCGATCAAGACCAAGGCGCGCAAGCTGGCGGGCGATCCGGCGAAGGACAGCTTCTCTCCGCATGAGCTGCTGGCGGCGGCGCACCAGACCAAGCTGAAGTCGGCCTTCTCCATTACGGAGGTGCTGCCGGAGCCGAAGGTGTTGCTGACGCCGAGTCCCAAGCTGCCGGGGACCGATGGGCGCAAGATGTCCAAGAGCTACAAGAACACTATCCTGCTCAGCGATCCGGAGGCGGAGGTGCGCGCCAAGCTAAAGGCCATGGTGACGGACCCGGCGCGCGTGCGGCGCACGGACCCCGGCGATCCGGAGGTGTGCCCGGTATTCGATCTGCACAAGGTCTTCTCCACGGAGGAGGTGCAGGCGAAGGCGGCCGCGGGCTGCCGCTCGGCCGGCATCGGGTGCATCGAGTGCAAGGGCTGGCTGGCGGATGGAGTGGTGCAGGAGCTGGCGCCGATCCAGCAGCGGCGGCGATACTTTGAGGCGAACCCGGACGAGGTGAACGCGATCCTGGACGAAGGCGCGTTCCGGGCCAACGGGCGGACCATGGTGACGATGCGCCAGGTGTTTACGGCGGTGGGGCTGTCCAGACGATGAGCGACGAAATCAGGAGTGACGAGATCAGGAGTGACGAGATCAGCAGCGCGAGTGCCGGGCAGGCGGCGGCGGACCCCGCCCATGACCAGGAAGCCGTGGTGGATGCGGCGCACGTGCCTGCGGTGGTGAGTCAGGACGAAGAGGTCCAGCAGGCGCCGGAGAAGTTTGAGCTGAAGCCTGGGCCGGTGCTTGCTCCGCAGCCGGAGCCGAAGCGCGAGAAGAGCAAGGATGCTGCGGCCGATGAGGCTTCGCAGTCGCCCTTCACTGTGATCGTGGGCCAGGTGTACGACGGGCCGCTGGACCTGCTGCTGGACTTGATCCGCAAGCAGAATATAGACGTCTACGACATCCCGATTGCGCTGCTGACGGCGCAGTTCCTGGACTACTGCCACCAGTTGAAGCAGACCGACGTGGATGCGGCGGGCGAGTTCATCTATATGGCGTCGCTGCTGATCCACATCAAGTCGAAGATGCTGCTGCCGCGCGACCCCTCGGATGTGGTGGGCGCGGACTCCGATTCCGGCGATCCGCGGCGCGAGCTGGTCCAGCGGCTGCTGGAGCATGAGCGTTTCAAGGCCGCGGCGCAGATGCTATTGCAGAAGCAGCAGATTGAGGACGCCACCTGGTCCAATCCGGGGATGAAGTCCTTTCTGCGCGAGCAGATGGGGACGGAGACCGGCGCGGCCGGTATGGAGCAGGAGATTGCCGCCGACTCGACGGACCTGGTGCGGGTGTTCCAGGAGGTGCTGGAACGGCTGCGCACGCGGCCCGTGCTGAATGTGGACGAAGAGTCGGTGACGGTGGCGCAGATGATCGACTACGTGAAGCGCCGCCTGGTGATGGAGGACCGCCCGGTAAGCCTGCGGCGGCTGCTGCACACCACGCACTCGGAGCGTGCGCTGATCTGCATGTTCCTGGCCATGCTGGAGTTGGTGCGTCTGCAGGCGGTGCTGTTGCACCAGCCGCTGCAGTTGGGCGACATCCTGATCAAGAAGGCGGACGGCTTCGACCAGGTGTTTGCCGAGCAGGCGCAGGCGCGGGACGACTGGAAGTAGAGCCCGCCTGAGGGGTCAGGGCGGGTTGGGAAGCGCGGTTGCGGGGGCAATCTTTTACACGGCGTTAACCCATCGCGTGTGCGGGCGGCGTAACTTTGCCAAGTCTCCCCAAATCCCGACGCAACAGGTGACCCTATGGCAACGCCAGCCACACTGCCCCCGCCGTCCATGCTCGACGAGAAGCTGAAGAAGTCATCGCCCGGAAAAGCCGGCATGCTGGCGTTCGGGCTGATCCTGGCCGGCGGCCTGGGCTACATCTTCGCGCAGCTGTGGGGCGACATCTCGGTGGTCCATAGCGCCAGCGTCTTCCCCTACATCCTGCTGGGTCTGGCGCTGCTGATTGCGCTGGGCTTCGAGTTCGTCAACGGCTTCCACGACACGGCCAACGCGGTGGCCACGGTGATCTACACGCACTCGCTGGAGCCGCACATCGCGGTGGTGTACTCCGGCATCATGAACTTTATCGGCGTGCTGCTGAGCCCGGGGACGGTGGCGTTCACCATCATCTCGCTGCTGCCGGTGGAGCTGATTCTGAAGGTCTCCAAGGGTGCGGGCTTCTCCATGGTGTTTGCGCTGCTGACGGCGGCGATCCTGTGGAATCTGGCGACGTGGTGGAAAGGGTTGCCGGCGTCCAGTTCGCACACCATGATCGGGTCGATCATCGGCGTGGGTGTGGCCAACCAGTTGATGCAGGGTAACAGTGGAACGGCAGGCGTGGACTGGACCCAGGTGACCAAGGTGTTTCAGGCGCTGCTGTGGTCGCCGCTGATCGGATTCGGTGCGGCCTTCCTGCTGTTCCTGCTGTTCAAGCTGGTGGCGCGCGACCCGCGGCTGTACAAGGCGCCGGAGGGCACGGCGCCGCCTCCGTTCTGGATCCGGCTGCTGCTGATCGGCACCTGCGGCGGTGTGAGCTATGCGCACGGCTCCAACGACGGGCAGAAGGGCATGGGCCTGATCATGCTGATCCTGGTGGGCACGGTGCCCACGGCCTACGCGCTGAACCACGCCGTCGGCGTCCGCGACACGCCGAACTTCGCGGCGGTTTCCACGCAGATGGCGACCACGCTGGACCGCTATGTGAGCCCGTCCGCCGTGACGCCGGACGCCGAGGCCGACCTGGAGAGCTTTGTGAGCACCAAGCACTGGACGCCCAGCGTGACCCTGGCGCTGCAGCAGATGGTGATCGACATCCGCAATGAGGCGGTTGCGTACAAGTCGCTGAAGGACGCGCCGCAGGAGGCGCAGGCCAACGTCCGCAACCAGATGTACCTGACCAGCGAGACGCTGCGGCTGATGGCGAAGAACGGCGGGCCAAAGCTCTCCGCCGCCGACACCAAAACGGTTGCCACCTACAAGGGGCTGCTGGACAAGTCGACCAAGTTCATTCCCTCCTGGGTGAAGGTGGCCGTGGCGCTGGCGCTGGGCATGGGCACCATGATCGGCTGGAAGCGCATTGTGGTGACCGTAGGCGAGAAGATCGGCAAGACCCACCTGACCTACGGCCAGGGCGCTGCCGCGGAGCTGGTGACCATGGCGACCATTCTGAGCGCGGACTCGCTCGGCGTGCCGGTGAGCACCACGCACATCCTGAGCTCCGCCGTGGCGGGCACCATGGCGGCGAACAAGAGTGGCCTGCAGTTCTCCACCGTGCGCGACATTGCGCTGGCGTGGATCTTTACGCTGCCGGCGGCGGCGCTGCTGTCGGGGTGCCTGTTTTGGGCGTTTGACAAGGTCGCGCGCTGATTTGTGCCGATATTCGGCCAAATTGCCGGGGCGATCTTTTGGCATGAATTGGCGTCCAAGTGACTGATATTCCTTGGCTTGGCGGAGGATGTGGGTCGATTTTCCGGGGGTATCCCCAGGCATCTTTCACAGTACTGTAATATTTCTGGCGTGTGAATGGCGTAGCTTGGATGTGGTCAACATTTCGACCCAGGTGATCCTTGGCTACGCCCGCAACGCTGCCTCAGCCGTCAATTCTGCAAGAAGAGTTGGCGAGGTCTTCCTCCGGAATCGTTGGCAGAGCCGTTTTTGCAGTCATGGTGACGGGCGGGGTGGCCTATATTGCGGCCCAGCTCCGCGGCGACCTTGCCCCTGTCCACTTCGCCAGCGCATCGCCTTATCTGCTGCTTGGCCTGGCGCTGGCCATCGCGCTGGGCTTTGAGTTCGTCAACGGCTTCCACGATACGGCGAATGCGGTTGCAACCGTCATCTATACCAACTCCATGGCGCCGCATGCTGCGGTGGTCTACTCCGGCGTGCTGAACTTTGTGGGCGTGTTGTTCAGCTCGGGCACGGTGGCGTTTGCGATCGTCTCCCTGCTGCCGGTGGAGTTGATTCTGAAGGCAAACGACGGCGCGGGCTTTGCCATGATCTTTGCCCTGCTGGTGGCGGCGATCCTGTGGAACCTGGCCACCTGGTACCGCGGTCTGCCGGCGTCCAGCTCCCACACCATGATCGGGTCTATCCTGGGCGTGGGCGTGGCCTACCACCTGATGGACGGCAGCGGAGGCGCTTCCGGCGTGAACTGGGAGCAGGTGAGGAAGGTCTTTGAGGCGCTGCTGTTCTCGCCGTTTATCGGCTTTGCGCTGGCCGCGCTGCTGTATATGCTGTTCAAGCTGGTTGCCCGCGACCCGCGACTGTACACCGCGCCCAAGGGCAGCGCGCCTCCGCCGCTCTACATCCGCGCCATGATGATCGTGATGTGCGGCGGCGTGAGCTATGCGCATGGCCAGAACGACGGGCAGAAGGGCATGGGGCTGATCATGCTGATCCTGGTGGGCACGGTGCCCACGGCCTATGCGTTGAACCATGCTATGGGCGCCAACGAGGTGCAAAGCTTCACCGTTGCCTCCACCCAGGCCGCCGCGGTGCTGGACCGCTACGTGCTGCCGGGGACGAAGCTGCAGGATCCCGGCACGGAGCTGGAGAGCTTTGTCCGTAACGGCCGCTACCAGCCGGAGGTGATGCCCGCGCTGCGCGAGATGGTGCTGGATGTGCGCAGCGAGGCGATCGCGTATCGCTCCCTGGCCAGCGTGCCGCAGAATATGCCGGGCAACATCCGCAACCAGATGTACCTGACCAACGAGACGCTGCGGCTGCTGGCCAAGAAGGGCGGACCGAAGTTCTCTGCCGCCGACGCTGCCGTGCTCGTCGGCTATCAGGGCTACCTGGATAAGTCGACCAAGTTCATTCCCAGTTGGGTGAAGGTTGCTGTGGCGCTGGCGCTGGGGCTGGGGACGATGATCGGCTGGAAGCGCATTGTGGTGACAGTGGGCGAGAAGATTGGCAAGACGCGCATGACCTATGCGCAGGGCGCGACCGCGCAGATGGTTGCGATGGCGACGATCCTGGGCGCTGGGGCATACGGACTGCCCGTCTCCACCACGCATGTGCTGAGTTCGAGCGTGGCGGGGTCGATGTCTGCCAGCGGCAATGACCTGCAGCGGGTCACGGTCCGCAACATCCTGATGGCATGGATCTTTACGCTGCCCGCAGCGGCGCTGCTCTCCGGCTGCCTGTACTGGATTTTCCACACGCTGGCCAGGTAAGGTCGGTAGCCAGTCTTCGGTGGACGGTAGACAGTCTTCAGCAGACGGGAAACAGTAGCAGGGCACCAGGTGCCAGTAGCCAGGGTGAATCTCGGTCGGCGGCGACGCGAAGGCCTGCGGATTGGTATGCTAACCACTGACATTTATGAGCCTGAAAGCAAAGATCGAAGCGGTGATTTATGCGTCCGAGGAGCCGGTGACGCTGGCACAACTGGTGGGACTGCTGGGCGAAGAGGCGCAGGCCGAGCTGGATCGCGCCGTGACGCAGCAGACGCTGGCACTGGTGGAGACCGAGGCCGAGGTGGAAGCCGAGCCCGTTATGGGCGGAGGCTTTGACACCGAAGCGGCGGGGGCGGTTGGACCTGAGCCGGTGGAGGCAGCGCCCGGTGCGGTGGAAGCGGCGCCCGAGCCAGCAGCGGAGGCGCCGGATCTGATTGCGGCCTCGGTGAAGGCGGAGAAGGCGCGGCTGGCACGGCTGCGGGCGCACTTTCGCGAGGTGCTGGACCTGTTGGTGGCGGAGTACGCCACGCCCGAGCGCGGGCTGGAGATTCGCGAGGTGGGCGGTGGCTTCCGGCTGGCCACCAAGCCGGAGTACCACGACGCCGTGCGCGGCTTTGTGAAGTCGCTGAAGCCGCCGCTGAAGCTGACGCTGCAGGCACTGGAGACACTGGCCGTGGTGGCGTACAAACAGCCGGTGACGGCGCCGGAGATCTCCGAGATTCGCGGCGTGGACTCGGGCGGCGTGCTGGGGTCGCTGCTGACGCGCAAGCTGATCGCCACGGCCGGACGGAAGCAGGTGATCGGACGGCCCATCCTGTACAAGACCACCAAGGACTTTCTGGTGAAGTTCGGGCTGAAGGATGTTGGCGAGCTACCGAGCATCGAGGAGTTTGAGAAGATGGCCGGGCAGTTGGCGGAGCAGGAGGAGATGGCGATGGAACACGAGACGCCGGAGGGTGCCGAGTTGCCTGAAACTGACGAGGCTGTCGAGGCAGCGGAGTCTCCCGAATCCACCGAATCCACCGAGGAGCGGCTGGAGTCCGACCAGGAGGCTGCTGCGCCAGAGCCGGTTGCGGACGAGGTGATTGTAGATGGCCGCGAGGCCGGCCTGCCGCCGCGCTACGATGCTGCGGACGACCCGTCGGCGGTAGAGGCAGAGATCCAGAGCAGCGGCGAGGACCTGTGACGCCGGAGGCGATGCTGGCGGTGGCGCTGGACGAGGCGCGGACCGGGCTGGCCGAGGGCGGGATTCCGATTGGCGCGGCGGTCTTTGATCGCGACGGCCGGCTGCTGAGCTCCGGCCACAACCGGCGGGTGCAGGACGACGACCCCAGCGTACATGGCGAGACGGACGCGTTCCGCAGGGCCGGGCGACAACGCAGCTATCGCGGCATGACCATGGTGACCACGCTGGCGCCATGCTGGTACTGCTCCGGGCTGGTGCGGCAGTTCGGGTTCGGGCGGCTCATTGTGGGCGAGAGCGCGACCTTCCAGGGCGGCATCGACTGGCTGCGCGAGAACGGCGTGGAGGTGGTCGACCTGGACTCGGCGGAGTGCAAGGCGCTGCTGGGCGGGTTTATTGCGGCACACCCCGAGGTGTGGAACGAGGACATCGGGGTGGAGGCAAAGGCTTAACACGGATTCCACGGATAAAAGCACGGATTTTTTATGGACAAGGCAGGAAGCGATTCTGAGGGAACTTAGAATGACTGCGTATGGGGTGGTGTGCGTCGGCTGGTGAGGGCGAAGTAGGTGAGGCCGGTGGCGAGGTAGGCGAGGTAGATATACGGGAGCCAATTGTAGGGGGTTGGCGGGATTGGGTAGAGTGTGCCGGCCATGGCGAGGACCATGGCCAGGGCGGCGGCGATGCTGAGGGCGGCGGCGGCGGGGGTGAGCTGGCCGCGGCGGCGTAGGGCGAAGGGCAGCGCAGCGGCCGCCAGCAAGTAGGCGGTGATAAACCCGTAGACAGCGAGCGAGCCCATCCAGGCGTAGATGTCCGCCCCGCTGGCTCCGCGGGCGGCCAGAGCGACAGCAGGTACGGAGACGGCGAGGCCGATGGTGAGGACGGCGAGGTGTGGGGTGTCGTTGGTGGCGTGGGCGCGGCCCAGGTGCGGGTGGACGAGGCCGTCCTGCGCCATCTTGAGCAGCACGCGGGCGGCGGCGGTGATGCAGGCCAGGGTGCAGGCGAACATGCTGACGAAGGCGCCGACGTCGATGAGCGGGCCGAGAAACGGGATGTGGGCCAGCGCGGAGAGCGGGCGGAATGGGGCCTGCGACGCGCCCAGATCAAGGCCGAGCCCGCGGAAGCCGGTGGTCTCCGTGTAGGCGCAGGTGAGGAAGAACAGGCCGGCGAGGATGGCGGACTGGATGACGGCGCGGGGGATGGTGCGCAGCGGGTTGCGCGCCTCGTGGCCGAGCGTCGTCGCGCTCTCAAAGCCGACGAAGCTGAAGAGGGCGAGCACAACGCCGAGGCGGACTCCGGAGCCGGAGACGTGCTGGAGTGTGAGCTGCTGCATGTCCACATGCAGGCCGGTGCGGAAGAGGAGCGCGGCCACAACGAGGGAGATCATGGAGACGCTGGCAGCCTCGATCCAGAGCATCATGCGGGCGGAGGCCTGCACGTCGCGGTAGGCGAAGAAGGTGGCAGCGGCGGTGGCGGCCAGGACGATGAGCGACGCGGGAACGGCGTGCGCAGCGGGAAGGAGCACGCGGGCGTAGTTGAGGAATCCGCCGACGACCGACGAGCCGGTAGCGGTATAGGCCAGCAGCAGCGCCCATCCGGCGGTGCGGCTGCCCAGCGGCGGCAGCAGGCTGGTGGCGAACTGGTACAGCGAGCCGGGCGACGCGGAGGTGCGGGCGAAGCGCGCGATGCAGAGCGCCATCAGCAGCGTGGCGCCGCAGGCAAGCGCATAGGCCAGCCAGGTGCCATTGCCGGCCAGCGCGAAGACGGCCGGGATAGTAAGCGCGGGCGAGGTGGTGGGAGCGATGGCGGAGATGGATTGCGACAGGGTTTCCAGCGGCGAGAGAACTCCGTGGCGCAGGCCGGAGGTGGAGGGCGCGGCTTCGTCGGGAGTTACGATCTCAAGCGGCATAGACGTCTCCGGGGTTCGTGCGAGGGCAAAGACAAAAGCAAAGGCTTGACACCGATTTACACCGATGGGACCGATCCAGGCGGATAGGGAATGGAAGTGAGGATAGCGTATCGCAGATTGGGACTGTTAGAAGACCCTAAAGCAAGACAACTTTTTCAACCTCAGTCTGCGTGTCGCTGGTAGTCTGGCTTGACCACGGGCCATTCCACGAAAACCTATGCCAGAGATACCGGAGATTCCGGAAGAGTTGCCGCTTGCGGATGAGGCGGCAGTGATTGCCGAGGGGACGCCGCTCGTCGGAGACAACGACGAGGCAGGGCGGAGTGCGGAGATTCGCACGACCGAGGACGAGACGAAAGAGGAGACGCCGGTGATTGACGTTCATGCGCCGCACGGTGGACTGCACACGTGGAAGGATTTCTGGATTCATCTGGGGACGATTACGCTGGGGCTGCTGATTGCGATCAGCCTGGAGCAGAGCGTGGAGTGGGTGCACCGGCTGCACCAGCGGCATGAGCTGGACGCCTCGCTGCGGGCGGAGTGCGCGGTCAACAAGGAGAGGGCAGAGGACAATTTTATCCGTTACGACGAAGAGATGACGTGGCTGCTGGGGCTGCATAGGGATATTGCGAGGTTGCAGGCGACGGGCGGCAAGTTGGACCTTCCCTACCGGAAGATGCACTTTCGTCCCCTGGTACTGGATGGCACACCCTACACGGCGACCAGTTCCATGGCGCTTCTCACCGCGGTCTTTGACAACGCGAGCGCAGACGGCCGGCTCGCGCTTTTACCGGACGATGTGGCCCGTTCTTACTCCCGCCTGTATCGCTTGCAGGAGGCCCGATTCAACGAATTGAGGTATAGGGCCGGGGATGCGGTCGCCAAACAGGAGGCATTCGAGGGGCTGTTTGCGGACAGTCGGACACCGACGACGCCGGTCCTGGCGAGGATGAGCCAGGCGGACCTGAAGCAGTACGATGCGCTGGTGATTGAAAGCTTCACGGCGCTGCGAGGCGCCAAGGGGCTGCTCACGACGGTATACGGGACCAATAACGCGATGCGTCAGGGCCTGTACGATGCAGCCTCGCTGCACCGTTTGGACGATGAGGCTAAGGCCAGGTTTGCGGATGATTGGGAAGCGATCACGAAGGAACTCGATGCCGAGGATGCGGCTCGGGACGAGGCGGGAGCGAAGACGGCTGGTGCGGGTGGAAAATGAGCGACCCTGGGACCGAAGACTCGGCGCCGGTTAGTGGCGATGAAGCCGATTTGAAAGAGGAGACGCCTGTGATCGATGTACATGCGCCGCACGGTGGAATGCATACGTGGAAGGACTTCTGGATTCACCTGGGGACGATTGCTGCTGGGCTGCTGATTGCAATCAGCCTGGAGCAGGGCGTGGAGGCTCTGCATCGGCTGCATGAGCGGCACCAGCTTGAGACGGACCTGCGTGCGGAAGCTCTCCATAATCGAGACTTTGCCCGGCTTGATATTGCCATCTATGACAAGGTAGTCGTTTGGCTGCAGGAGATTCAGCGCGGAGTGGACGCTGAGCGGGCGACCAGTGGGAAGGCGGTGTTCGTCTATCCGCCGCGGCCGGATGGCATTCCGGATTCGCCTCGATATACGGCGTACCACGTTCTGGAGTCGGAAGCATGGACGACGGCGAAGGAGAGTTCGCTGTTGACCCTGCTTCCGCGAGATGAAGCTGAGATCTACACCCGCGTATCGTTTCAGGCGGACCAGGTGCAGGAGACGCGTGACCGCGCCCGCGAACTGGGAATCCGCCAAGGTGGGTTTGAGACCCGCTTTTCGAGCGGCACCTATCCTCCGGTATTCGACCTGACAAAGCTTTCGGCGGCGCAGTTGGATGAGTATGAGGCTCTGCTGGCGGATGAACTGGAGACGGTCCGCATTGCGCGGGTGCGTCTGCGGATTTTTGCGGCGGCGAACGACTATGTGCTCGCAGGCGGCACCAGCGAGGTAGATATCCGCACGGCGATCATGAAAGCAAACGTGTCGCAGTAAGGTGTCTGCGGCGCGGACGCGGAGTTACACTCGACGCAAGCAAACCAAGCATGGCAGAAGAAGAATCCATCCCGAGTGCCGCAGATGCGGCTGATGCCGAGGCAGAGCAAGAGGAGACGCCGGTGATTGACGTTCATCCGCCGCACGGTGGAATGCATACGTGGAAGGACTTCTGGATTCACCTGGGGACGATCACGCTGGGACTGCTGATTGCGATCAGCCTGGAGCAGAGCGTGGAGTGGCTGCATCACCTGAACCAGAGACACCAGTTGGAAGAGGACCTGCACGCAGAGGACCTGCGTGATCATGAGCAGGTGCAGGCCGATCTGCGCGCGATCCAGATGAACAGCGCGTGGGTCCTGGATCTGCGTGACCGGGTCGACCGGATGCATGCCAGCGGGGGCAAGCTGAAACTGACGTATCCGCCCAAGCCGTTGAAAGACCCTGTGACGAACCAGCCAATGTTGGCCACCACGACCATCCCTTCGGATTCGGTCTGGTCCACGGCCAAGGAGAGTGAGCTGGTGGTGCTGCTGCCGCGGGCGGAGGCGGAGATTTATGCCCGCCATGCCCGCCAGCACGACTACCTGCAAGACGAAGCGAACGCCTCGATTGCTGTGCTTACGGATATCCTCGCGTTTGAGGACCGGTTCGATGACGCCGGACCCATGAGTACGCCCGACCTCTCGCGTATGTCGGACGACGATCTGGCGGAGTATTCGCGACTGCTGAGCCGGGACCTGGCAGTGCTGGGACGCTTCGTTGCCCGGTTGAATAATTTTGATGGGCAGACGCAACGGATTCTGGGCGGTGCACGAACGGAGCAGGAACTGATCCCTGCGCAGACACGCTGATAGCACCAGCGCGGAATGCGCTGAGCGGCGATAATGGTAGCAGGCGTACCGACCGCGATGAGCTTGTCCGCGGTCAGAAGGGTAAGGCAGAGATGACGAAGGCGATAGGTGGGGGGGGAAAGAAGGGCAAATACGGAGATTCTGACTCTTCGAGTCAGAATGACGGCCCGCAAAGGAAAGATGGCGCGCAGGGGGATGCAAAGCTGGAGCGGCTGCAGAAGATTCTGGCGGCGGCGGGGATTGCCAGCCGGCGCAAGGCGGAGGAGATCATCCTGGCCGGGCGCGTCCAGGTGAATGGCACCACGATCAGCGAGCTGGGGACGAAGCACGATGCCAGCCGCGACCACATCCGCGTGGATGGCAAGCTGCTACAGGGGCCGGAGCAGCAGCGCTACTACATGCTGAACAAGCCGCGCGGGTACGTGACCACGCTGAACGATCCAGAGAAGCGGCCGACGGTGATGCAGTTGATGGCGAAGCCCAAGGCGGGGCCGCACGGCGACCAGGTGCGGCTGTATCCGGTGGGCCGGCTGGACTATCTGTCCGAGGGCCTGCTGCTGATGACCAACGACGGCGAACTGGCGAATATGCTGTCCAAGGCCGCGGCGGGCGTGGAGAAGACCTACCTGGTGAAGGTGAGCGGCGTGCCCCCGGACAGTGGGCTGGACCAGATTCGGCGGGGCATTGTGATCGACCGCGGGCGGCTGGATGAGGTGCGGGCGGGGCGGCGCGACCGCATTGTGACAGCGCCGGCGAAGGTGGATCTGGTGCGCGGCGGCGACAATCCCTGGTACGAGGTAACGCTGACCGAGGGCCGCAACCGGCAGTTGCGCAAGATGTTTGAGGAGATTGGCCACCATGT